>ULTU01015352.1_pt1 | contig 11269 bp, 10 predicted proteins | sample 1957861 | NCBI WGS metagenome assembly ULTU01 (sample SAMEA4835742, study PRJEB28245) | human gut metagenome | biome: gut microbiome; material: fecal sample | place: Denmark | collected 2008
GACAATGAAGATAAAGGATGGTCTGTATTTTACGTCACCCGGATTTGCAGTATTTACAGTGGGTGCGGGTAAAAAGGTAACAGGTGATGTGTCCGGTTATAATATTCAGGAATTCAAGGAATTGTTAGACCAACAGGCAAAAGAGGTGCAGCCATTTTACAGTCAATATAAAGGGCATTTACTTACAACATTATGCGGGTATAGTCTTGGCGATTATATAGATTGGGAAAATGGAACCTGTTCTTTTGATGGAGAAGAATTTCGAACAATCCTGCAGATTTGTAATGAATGGGGAGATAGCGATTTGCGTGATTACGAAGAAGAGGAACCGGCACTTGTATCGTCTGGCAGAGAACTGTTTGTATTGACCGAGGCAGATTTTCAAAGTATGGAGTATAACCGGGAGATGTTTCCGGAGGAGATCAATTATGTGGGTTATCCGTGTGCAGACAGGCAGGGAGCGTATATGAAGTTCAATACCATGCTCGGCATGAATGTGAAGTCCGAGAAGAAAGAAGGAGCCTGGTCATTCATGCGTATGTTTATGACACAGGAATTTCAGAAGGATAATATATTTTGTGACTGGCCAACACGGACGGATTGTTATGAGCAGAAACTGACAGACGAGGTGGCAGATACACCAGAGTATGAACAGGATGTACCGGTATTGCGGCAGATTATAGAGAATACACATAAGAGGGATCAAACGGAAGATGCCCTTATGGATGAGATTATCTGGGATGAAGCGGAGAAGTATTTTCAGGGAGAGAAGACGTTAGATGAGACGGTCGATATTATCCAGAAGCGTTGTGAAACCTATGTAAATGAACATAGGTAGCATTTATGCAAGGAATAAAGATATGCAAATAGAAGCTATATATTTGACGTGCGTCAAATAATATTATATAATAATGTATTGATATTTGACGTGCGTCAAATAATATTAGAAAAGGAGGCAGCGGTAACGTGAAGGATATTATCAGAGAAACGCAGGATCTAACATATCTTAGATGGTCGCATATCAGAAGTTCAAGTGGAACGGCGGGAACATTTTTGAAGTCAGAATCAACTATGGACGGAAAGAAGATATATTATAAGCTTTCGAATTTTGACACCTTGAAGGGCGTGGTTGGTCATGAATGTGTCAATGAGATCATTGTAGATCGTTTGCTTACGCTGCTAGGTGTAGAACATCTTAATTATGAATTGATTCATGCTGATATTGAGATAGAGGGAAATATATATAATACGTATTTATGTGCTTCGGAGGATTTTAAACAACGTGGAGAGAGCAAGATTGCATTGGATGATTATTATAGAACGAATGCAAGGAAGGGAGAGTCACATTATGATTTTTGCGTAAGATGTGGGTGGCAAGAATATATAGAGCAGATGTTAGCGGTTGATTTTCTCATTTTGAATCGGGACAGACATGGTGCGAATATTGAGATATTGCGTAATGCGAGAAAGCATACATTAAGAATTGCCCCATTGTTTGATCATGGCTTGTCCTTATTATATTCCTGCATGTCAGACGAGACAGCGGCCGAATTTGATATATTAGAGGATAAACGATGTCAGAATTTCATCGGGGGATATTCGTGTTATGAGAATCTGGAATTCCGAAAGGGAAGACACAGTGTATTTCCGAATGAACTGAAGGCAACGGATCGGGATATACTTTTTGAAGGGCTGGATGGAATATTATCAGAGGTTTTTCTAGACCAGATATGGAATATGATTCATGAGCGATATCAGATTCTCCAGGAAAAATGGATGAAGGGATGATAATATATGAAAATTTTCGAGATCATAGATGCGGAATTAGAGTTATCAATGGGTGTGCTGTTATATTACGAGAAAGAAAAGACATGTATCATAGAGTTACAGGAATATTTAGATGAATGGACGGCACCGCTTCTATTTACAAGTTATGTCAAACAACATATATATACCATTCCGCGGGACATCAGCCGTTTGTGGGTGCAGGAACGTGTAATACCAAGTGGCAGGCAGAACATAAAAGCGATTCTGGCACATCACAATTTAAAAGAATATGATGAGATGACATTTTTGGAGATTTCAGATGGAAAATGTTCGCAGGACAGTTTGTATATTAAAAAGATTGAGAGTTTGCCGGAATATGTATTAGTCCGCACAGAGCATAATATAGAAGAATGTGTTATGTCTGAGAAACAGAGACTTTTATGCTTTTTTGTGGACGGAACCGTAAAGAAAATAGATCTTGCCGATATATGTGAGGTAGAAGGTGTTGATAAGATCATAAAAAATGACAAATTGTATCAATCCGGGAAAGTTGGAACCGGGGGATATTTTATTACATTTAATGATTCAATTGATCTCCCCTCAAGGATACTTTATGAAAGAGGAGAACGGATTCCGCTTTGCCTTGGAGACTTTACGGCATTTGTGCAGAACAATGTGATTGACACAACACAGAGCTGTAATATCTTGCAATGTTCCAGACAGAACATTGCTTATATGGTCAGCCATAAGCAAATGATTCCAATCAAAGAAGATGTGAGAGGGAATCTGTACTTAAAGGGGGACGTGATCCGGAATCAGTGGTAATAGAATTTCTGATGCGGATATTATTGAAATAAGGCTATCGCAATCCTGCAGGCGTTAGGCAATGATTCGTTCACAAATGTATCACTTGTGTTGATAATAGAAGACTGCTAATTGTGTACGATCCCGTAGATCCAGCTTCTCTAATATGGCGCTTAAGTAATTTCGGACGGTTCCCTCACTTAGATATAACTGGGAGGCAATCTCCTTGTTACTCAATCCGTCGGCAACTAGGGTGATGATCTCATACTCTTTATCAGAGATCTCGTAATGGGAATAATCAAAGGTATTCTTCGACTTCATAAGTTCCGGAATCTTTTCCATGATCTCGTTGCCATATACATTCTGACCGGAATAGACCGCATTTAGTGCAGGCAGGATGGTTTCATAATTCTGCTTTACAATATAGCCCTTAGCACCAAGCTCAAGGGCTTTGACAATGTATTCATCATCTACAAATGTGGTGAGAAATAATACCTTAGCATCCGGGAATTCATCTAACAGACCGGATAGTGCATCTGTTCCGTTCATTTGCTGCATCTGGATATCCATTAATAAAATATCCGGGTGAAATTCCCGGTATAATGGCAATGCATCGCTACCGTCTTTGCCAATGGCAGTAACGTGGATTCCCTCGTTTGCTTCTAATATCATTTTTAAAGACATGCAGACCAACTGGTCATCGTCAATCAATACGATGTTCATTATAACCTCCCATATGTGCAAGCTATCTGTATGATATACACAATACCCAACTCATGTCAAGACACATTTACCCTTGCACCGGCGAGGAAAAGAGTTATGGTACAGCCGTCTACTTTCGTTACCGTTCCGGTCAGGGTGGTGTTGTTGAATGCCACTGCGTTACTTGTTACACTGCTTTTTACGGAACCGCTACTGCTTGTTCCGGTGCCACATCCACCTAACATGGATGCTACAAATGCAGTTGTCATACCAAATACTAAAATTCGTTTATTCATTCTCATAATCGTCACTCCTTTAAAAATGTTTGTAAAACAATTTCTCTATAAGAAATTATCTTGTGTTCCGTTGGATAAGCATGAACTTTTCATAGCTTATGCGATTATAATACGGAAGAATTCTTAAAAGAAGATTGAAAAAGTATGAGAAAAATGTTACGGGATTATTTTGGGATAGAAACGAAGATGCGGAAACCATTTTCTGTACTAATATGAAGAATGCCGTGTAAAGCTTCCGCACGTTCTTTCATATTCGAGATTCCCATGCCGTTGTCACCGACATTTTCTGAGTGGAAAGAAGTTGTTCCGTTATCCTCGATCAGAAGCTGATAAAATGCGGGATGTTCCTTTACGGTTAATGTGACACGACTTGCATTGCTGTGCCGCATGATATTGTTCATGCCTTCTTTGGTGATCGCAAGAAAACAGTATTTCACATTTTTCGGAATCTGTTTGGAAATATCACATTGAAAATGTACCGGACAGAAGGTAAACGAATCCACTAATCCCTGTAATGCATTTTGCAGGTCGATGGACTCATCGTGAAGATCGTGTACGCTGTTGCGGATATTGTTCATGGCAAGATCAAGCGATTCTTTTAAAGTAGTTAAATGAGGTTTCAACGTGTCATCCTTGCAGATGGCAAGTAATGCACCGACCTGTAGAATGGAACGGGAGAGCATGTGACCGACATTGTCGTGAATCTCTCTGGCAATCCGGTTTCGTTCTTTGAGGGTAGCAATATAGATCTGGTTATTCTGACTGTCTACTAAATGCCGGGTAGATTCCTTTAACATCATTTCTTTCTCTACGCTGTTGTCACGTAGTGTATGAACGGTTTCGGATAATTCGGTACGCACATTGTTGTTGTATGCAAGATAATAGGAAAGTGCCATAATAGGAATAAATGCAAGGTTGACATAACTTGGATTTTCGCAATAATAACGAAGAAATGGTAGAGCATATAGCAATGCGAAGGCAGGCAGGCGGTTCAGAAATAGAACATAGCTGTGCCATGGCAGAAGTACCGACAATTCCGGAAAGAAAAAGCTGAAGATCAAGACAATGATACTTAGATTTGAACGATTCCGGTTTGTGTTGCTGACTAATTCGAAGCAGTAAAGGGCAATCAGAAATAGGATGCCTAACAGATGTAGGGCATCGAACTGTTTGCCGGGATATAGAATCCCACATAGCATGAATAAAAGAATCGAATCTATATAAGTTGACATAATATATCTCCTGGGTTTCATATAATTAAATTTTGGCTGATGTTTTTCTGTCAGGGTTAAAAGGTATTATGTATCCTGACGGATGGTTGTGAGCTGTTGTCTGGATATATCATTTCAGCAATTTTCAACCATCTCCCATATATTATAGAGTATGTTTTAGCAGATATCTATATCAAATCTTAGAATATGACAAATGTCACATCCATTTCTTACATTCTTCACTATCATTACAATGTAAAAACGGGTATCATATAATGTATCATAACAATGTGGTAATGGCATCGGGTGTGGTGGGAACTTTATGGTTTGTTCGTGCTGTACACAGATGAATTTCAGAGCAGCATAGATGGAGGCGCTTGAGAAAATAATATTTTCCGTGCGACCTTTATGCTGTGGAGATGAGACTCAATGAGCGATCGAAGCCCTCAAGCTGAGATTGCTCATGTGTCTGAGGCTCATTGGAACGGTCAGCATAACCGGAGCACGGAAAATATTATTTTCTTAAGCGCCTCTTGAAATATCTAAAAAAATTCATCGTCCGTCCTATACCCATAAAGATTGGGAATTCATACATAAGGAGAGAGGAAAATGGTTGTAAAGATTGAGAATCTGGTAAAACGATACGGTGATCTGGTTGCAGTCGATCACTTTAACTTAGAAATCGAAGAGGGAGAGATCTTTGGACTGTTAGGTCCGAACGGAAGCGGCAAGTCCACAACGATTAACTGTCTGTTATCTTTGTTAGAATATGACAAGGGAACGATTGAGATCTTTGGTGAGGAAATGAAGCCGACAAGTTATCATTTGAAGAAGAATATCGGAATCATTATGCAGAATGTAGCGGTATTTGAGGAGCTTACCGTATACGAGAATGTTGATTATTTCTGTGGGCTGTATATTAAGAACAAACAGGAACGGAAGCAATTGGTAGAAGAGGCCATTGAATTTGTCGGCTTGCAGGATTTCCGTAAGTTCTATCCAAAGAAGTTGTCAGGGGGACTGCTTCGGCGTCTGAATATTGCCTGTGGAATTGCACATAAGCCAAAGCTCATTATCTTAGATGAGCCGACTGTTGCAGTCGATCCACAAAGCCGGAACAAGATATTAGAGGGAATTCAGGAACTCAATCGTCAGGGAGCGACGATCATATATACGACACATTATATGGAAGAGGTTGAGCAGATCTGTACCCGGATTGCCATTATGGATAAGGGTAAGAATTTAGCACTTGGTACAACTGATGAATTAAAGGCAATGATTGACCTTGGGGAGACGATCAGTTTGGAGGTATTAGAGATTACGGATGATACCATGGACACGATCCGGACATTGCCGCATGTGATACAGGTCAGTTACGAGAAGCATTTATTGAAAGTAAAATTCTCAAAGGGAAAACATAATCTGTTGCGGTTGCTGGATCTGATGAGGGACAAAGAAGTTGCATTTGGTAATGTACACTCTGAACTTCCAACCCTGAATGATGTTTTCTTAGAGATTACCGGCAAGCAGTTAAGAGATTAGGAGGCAGGCTCATGAAACATATATTATATCGAATGAAGCAGATCATCCGGCAGAAGACGTTGCTTTTCTGGGCAATGGTATTTCCGGTTATTCTGGGTTCTTTGTTCTATTTCATGTTTGGAAGTATATCGGAATTAGAGCAGTTTAGTGAAGTGCCGGTGGGCATTGTGAACTCGCAAGGTATAGAAAATAAGAAAGCGGATGTGACAGAGGAATCATTTTCTATGGAAAATGCACAGATGTCGGCTGAGTATTGGAAAGAGGAAGCGAAGAAGCAGTCAGCCGAGGGCTTTCTAACCATGATGAATGAGGTAGAGAGTGACAATGGTACGAAGATGTTTAAGGTAAAAGAGTATGCAGATGTGGCGAAAGCAGAACAGGCATTACAGAATGATAAGATTAAGGGCATTGTTGATATGGAAGACGATTATGCGTTGACAGTAAAGGAGTCTGATATCTACAGCAGTTTGATCAAGACTTTTATCGATCAGTATCGGCAGAATGTGTCTTTGATCACAGATGTGGCAATGGAACATCCGGAAAAACTGGCAGATATGATTGCATCAATGTCAGATACGACCGGGGCAACGATTCAGGGGATTTCATTAAAGGGAACGGATAAAGATCCGTATACCCAGTATTTCTACGCATTGATTGCAATGACGTGTCTGATTGCAACGATGGTGGGGTTAAATAATGGAAATGATATTCAGGCAGATCTGACACCGGTCGGTGCGAGAAGAAATGTGGCACCAACGCCGAAATTAGTGCAGGTAGCATATGATTTTGTGGCATCTTTTATTTTGTATTGTATCATTGTAGCTTTTGTGACTGGAGTATGTGCGTTTGTATTTCAACGGGATTTTGGAAATAATGCAGCACTGGTATTGCTTGGGGGATGTATTGGCAGCTTTACTTCGCTGGCAATCGGAACGGTGATCGCCATCTTTACCAGGGGTTCTGTTCAGAAGAAGGAAGGGCTTTGTGTAGCCGTATTTATGATCAGTTCTTTTCTGGCGGGATTGCAATGGGCGGATATTACCTATCTGATTGAGGAACGCTGTCCAATCGTGAACCGGATCAATCCGGCAACCCTGATCGTAAATGGGTTCAAGAGTCTTTCGGTTTTTGGGGATGTCAGGCAGTATGCAGTGAATATGCTTACGCTGTTTGCGATTGGTGTGATCTGTGTGATCGCAGGAGTACTTAAATTAAGGAGGATGAAGTATGAGAGTATTTAAGACTTACTTTCTGATATTGAATCGCTATAAGGGAACGGTATTTCTGTATTTTGCAGTGTTTCTGTCTCTGACATTGATCATGGCTAAGGTAAATGGTGCAGATACAGAGAAAGCATTTGAGCAGAAACGGTTAGATGTTGCCATTGTGGATAAAGACAGAGGTTTTTTTAGTGAAGCGGTGGAAGAGTACTTTGGTTCTTATAATAATATTACAACAATGAAATATGATGAGGAGAAGATTACGGATGCACTTTACTGGAAGAAGTTAGATTATGTATTAGTGATCCCGGATGGTTTTTCCAAGGAGTTAGAGAACGGGAAATGGATGGATTTGTCCTGTATGAAGGTTCCGGGGTATTTTGATTCGGTTTACTTTGAATCGGAATTACAGATGTATCTGCAGAAGCTGCAGATGCTGGTGCGCAACGGTTATACCATGGAAGAAGCACAGAAAGAGTTAATGAAAGTGCAAAAGCAGGAGACAAAAGTTACGCTGGCTTCTTTTGTAAATGAAAAACAGGGAGATATCAATACGCACTTTTTCCTGTATGTCCCGTATCTGTTTATTGCAGTCGGGGTGGCAGGAATTGGTCTGGTACTGCTCCGGCTGAATGGTAGAGAAGTTAAGGAGCGGACGGAATGTGGAGCATTGCCGATGCGTAACCGGATTGGAGGAATGGTTGCGGCGATTGCAGTGTTTGGAATTTTGTTATATGCACTGGTTCTGATAATTGATGTTATTTTATCAAAGGGCAGTATTCTGCATGATATGCGCTTGCCATGGTTTTTGCTCAATATATTTGCAATGCTGCTGTTTGGTATGAGCTTGGGTTTCTTTGCTGGAATGGTTGCAAAAAGCACCGATGCAATGAATGCCATTGTCAATGTGGTCAGTCTGGTGTTATGCTTCTTAGGAGGGATTTTTGTTCCGAGAGAATTCTTTGGTGGGGGTGTTGGTAAGGTTGCTAAGCTGGTGCCGACGTATTGGTATGTTGTGAACAACGAGGAGATCGGGCAGATGACGAAAGCTACTTCTTCTTTTGTGAAGAATATGTTGATCCAGTCAGGAATTGTGATAGCATATGCAGTCGTATTCTTTGCGGTTACCTTAGTGATTATTTCTGCAAGACGGAAACGTACAGCGTAATGACAGATAGATAATGAAATAATAAATGATAGAACACCGGATATGGGTTTTGATATGAAATCTGTATCCGGTGTTCTAGGTTTGGGGAGAAGAAAATAGTATGTGTAGTACAGAAAGAAAATGACAGATGTTATGGATTGAAGTGTGGTTTTAAGATATAATGAATGCGAGTTCGCGAAATGCAACTTTCGAAGTGACCGTTCGCGTGAAGTGAAGTTTCCACAGCGGTAGAAGTGAAAAATGGAATGAGCTTAGAATAAGGAGGAAGGTGTGCATGGAATATAACATGGCATACCAGATAATTAATTGATGAAAAGGAAGATAGGTTTTTTATACATTTCTATAACAATTCTTTTGACGGCAATATTTCTATGTATTGCAATCCCACCAAAGAAGGTGCAGGCTGCATCCGTGGATTGGAAAGTTATTGCCTTGGATCCCGGTCATGGCGGGGAGGAAGATGGCGCCTATTATTATGGGAAGAAGGAAAAGGACATCAATTATGCCATTGCGGTGAAAGTGAAACAGCAATTGGAAGCATACGAAGGGGTTACTGTTATTCTTACAAGGGAACAGGATGAGGAAGTGAGTCTTGCGGACAGAGTGGTGCGGGCGAAGGAGGCAGAAGCAGATGTATTTATTAGTCTGCATTGTAATGCCAGTGTGTCACACAAGTCACAAGGTGCTTCTGTATATATCAGTACAGGGGCAAAATGGCGTAAAACGTTACAGGATCTTGCGGATTGTTTCTTAGGTGAGTTTGAGGCAATTGGGCTTGATAATGCCGGGACATTTGCACGGGTGACACAGATGGGTGGTCGGAGAGAGGACGGAACATTTGATGATTATTATGGGGTATTAAGACATTCCTATAATAGTGGGATTCCGGCATTGCTAGTGGAGCATTGCTATATGGATTCGGAAAAGGATCGTGCTTATGTGAAGGATGATACAGGAATTACACAGTTGGCACAGGCAGATAGTAACGCTATTGCTGCATTTTGCGGATTGAAAAAGGCGGATGGAACGAAGATTCCGGCGAAACATGCAAAGAAATATGGAGCAACGACGAGAGCAAGAGAGTTAAAATATTATGATGCACCAAATATAACCGGAGTCAAGTTGTTGTCTTATGATGGAAAAACACCGGGAATGGCAACGTATTCAGTGGGGGTTCAAGATGAGGTTGGTATTACCTCTATGTATCTGGTCTATCGAAATGCATCCGGGGAAAGTGTGACAATACCGTTGACATGTGGTGAAGCAATGACAACCGGACATTGGGAGATAAAGGCATATATTCCGGAAAATATGAATTTGGAAACATATTCGCTCTGTTATGTGGGAGCATATAATGCAGCGGGATATGATGCCGGATATAATTTAGCAGGTGGTGAAATGATCGGCTTTGGAGCTTGTGACTGGCTGAATACATTTTCTTATAATGAAAGCACAACAGATCTTGTAGTTACAACAAAAGGCAGTCTGTCGACTGCCCATGCAAAAAAGATTCAATATGAAATTGAGATGGGATTGCGTAATCAGAAGAATATCTATCCAATCTCGTTCTATCCGTATTGATCAATCGTTCAATTGTTGTTCATACGCATCAAATACAAAATCAAAGATTCCTGCCATTCCTGTGAACTCGCAACCATAGCGGTGCAATCCGTTCTCTAATTCTTCACGGTGAAGAATCTTAACTACGGTTAAGATCTTCTGCTCGGAAGATTCTAATACGATGGTTGCGTTGAAATAATAACCCTCTGGAAGATAGGTAGATGTAGTGAATCCGATTCCGGCTTTGGAGATGTCGAATACATTGATCTCGGCATTCAGATCACGGATGACATCATTATCCTGTTTGAATACTTCGGAAACTTCCAACTTCAATTGAATTGGTAATCGTTTGTAGCGTCTCTTTTCTTGCATATATATACCCTCCATGTATCATAATGACAATTCACATGCCAGTTTGAGTGAATTGCTAAATGTTCCTGCAAATAGAACGCATGACAGAATATTCTGTGTATAACATATTTTACCGATGGTTTATATTCGAAAGTATCATGCGCCATTAAGTTTCCCTATTATAGCATAGTTCCATAAAAATAACAAATAAAATACCTATTTCCATTGACAGTTTTTGCAAAAAAAGATAACATATATTCGGTACAATTGAAGATATGAAATGCCAAAGTATAGAGAGTGTGGATTTGATGCTTTCTATTATTCTTGATGGACGTTAGGAGACTTACATGAGCGAAGTATTTGACAACAGTTTTGAAGAAGATGCATTGCATGAGGAATGTGGTGTATTCGGTATTTACGATTTTGATGGAAATGATGTAGCAGCATCCATTTATTATGGGTTGTTTGCGTTGCAGCATCGTGGTCAGGAAAGTTGTGGTATTGCAGTTTCTGACACAGAGGGACCAAAGGGGAAAGTCCTTTCTTCAAAAGGAATGGGCTTGGTCAATGAGGTGTTTACACCGGAAGATTTGGAGAAGTTGAAGGGTAATATTGGAGTAGGTCATGTGCGTTATTCTACGGCAGGGG
>ULTU01056383.1_pt1 | contig 11259 bp, 10 predicted proteins | sample 1957861 | NCBI WGS metagenome assembly ULTU01 (sample SAMEA4835742, study PRJEB28245) | human gut metagenome | biome: gut microbiome; material: fecal sample | place: Denmark | collected 2008
AAGAAAGATTTCTCGCTTCGCTCGAAATGACGATACGAGAGAGTCTGTAGTCTCCTGGTCCCTAGTCACCCCAAAAACAAAATCGTTCGCCCTTATGAAATTGTAAAGGCGAACGATGTATGCATTATTTCAGTTCAGCAGCTTCTTCTTTCAGTTCGAAGGATTCCAGCTGGTCTCCCTCTTTGACGTCACGATAGCTGTCGATGGCGATGCCGCATTCAAAGCCGGCAGCGACTTCCTTCACGTCATCCTTGAAGCGGCGCAGCGATGCGATCTTGCCTTCATGGATGACGATGCCGTCGCGGATCAGGCGCAGCTGGCAGTTGCTGGTGATCTTACCGTCCTGCACGTAGGAACCGGCAACGATGACCTTCGGTGTGTGGATGACCTGACGGATCTCCGCATGGCCGAGGACCACTTCGCGGATGGTCGGCGAGAGCATGCCTGCCATCGCCGCCTTGACATCATCGATGCAGTCATAGATGACACGATAGAGACGGACATCGACGCCGTCCTTTTCCGCCATGGCACGTGCATTGGCATCCGGACGGACGTTAAAGCCGATGATGAGTGCATTCGATGCCGAAGCAAGCATGACATCGGATTCGTTGATCGCGCCGACGGCGGAGTGAACGATGGAGATGCGGACCTCTTCGCTCTTGATGGCCTGCAGGGACTGTACGAGCGCTTCGACGGAGCCCTGGACATCCGCTTTGATGATGACGTCGAGTTCCTTCATTTCGCCTTCCTTGATCTTTTCGAAGATGTTGTCAAGGGTGACCTTCTGGACACTTCTTTGTTCCTCTTCCTTCGCACGGGATGCACGGATCTCAGCGATATTTCTGGCCTTCTTTTCATCCATGACGAAGAAGTGGTCGCCGGCTTCCGGCACGCTGTCCATGCCGAGGATCTCGACCGGGACAGACGGTTCCGCACTCTTCATCTTGCGGCCGTTTTCATTGTTCATCGCGCGGACGCGGCCCCAGCTCTTGCCGGCCAGGATGCCGTCACCGATATGGAGGGTACCGTTCTGGACAAGGACGCTCATGACCGGGCCTCTGCCTTTATCCAGCTGTGCTTCGACGACGACGCCGTATGCTTCGCGGTTCGGATTGGCCTTGAGCTCCTGCATTTCAGCAACGAGGAGGATGTTTTCCAAAAGATCATCGAGCCCGATCTTTTTCTTCGCGGAGATCGGTGTCATGATGACATCGCCGCCCCAGTCTTCAGCGAGCAGGCCTTCTTTGGCGAGCTCTTCCTTGATGCGGTCCGGGTTGGCGCCCGGTTTATCGATCTTGTTGATCGCGACCATGATCGGTACACCGGCATTTTTCGCGTGATGGATCGCTTCGATGGTCTGCGGCATGACGCCGTCATCGGCTGCTACAATGAGGACAGCAATATCGGTCAGCTGCGCGCCGCGGGAACGCATCGCGGTAAAGGCTTCATGACCCGGGGTATCGAGGAAGGTGATCTTGTGATTTTTATAACGGATCTGGTATGCACCGATGCGCTGGGTGATGCCGCCGGCTTCGTGGAGCGCGACATTCGTCTGACGAAGGGCATCGAGCAAGGTGGTCTTGCCATGGTCGACGTGGCCCATGATGGTGACGACAGCCGGTCTTGGCTTCAGGAAGCGCGGATCATCCTCTGCAGGGATATACTCGGTCGGATCCGCCGGAGCTTCTGCTTCGATCAGGGTGATGCCGAATTCTTCTGCCAGGATCTCGATGGTGTCGCGGTCCAGGTTCTGGTTGATGGTCGCCATGACGCCGTCCATCATGAGTGCTTTGATGATCTCGCTGACTTCACGTCCGAAAAGCTCAGCCAGCTCCTTGACGGTAACGCTCGGCGGCAGCTCGACTTCTGTCGGGTACGCAGCCACTTTCTTTTCATTCGTGTGTTTCTTCTTCTTGCTCTGGCTCAAAGAACGGGCCATGAGGGAACCGCCTTCCTTCTCTCTGCGGCTTCTTTCCCAGTCCTTCTTCGTCTTTTTCTTAGCCGGTTTTTCCGCTCTTCTGGTGACCGGCTTCTGCGCGGTCTCTTCTACCGGAGCCTTGGCAGCAGCTGCCGGGCGCTGCGGACGAGCCGGACGATCGGTCTTCGGGCGGTCACCGTTTCTGTCATTCTTGAAACGGTCATTTCTTCCATTGCCGCCACTCTGTCCATTTCTTGCTCCCTGCGGGCGGTCGCTGTTGCGGCTGAAACGATCGTTTCTCTGACCGTCTCTTCCCTGAGAGCGGCTTCCTCCGTCACGGCGTTCACCGTTTCTGTCATTTCTGCCTTCGCTTCTTCCATCGCGTCTCTGGCCGTCTCTTCTTCCGTCACGGCGCCCATCCTGACGGGATGCCTCTCTCGCCGGACGGGACGGGCGTTCTGCCGCCTTGGCCGGCTCTGCCTTCGGCGCTTCCTTCTGCGGAGCTTCTGCCTTCGGAGCCGGTTTCGGAGCTTCTGCCGGCGCTGCTTCTTCCGTGGAGTAGGAGGAATAGGAGGACTGGCGGGCATTGCCCTTCTTGCCATTCGGCTGGCCTGCCTGATCAAAACGGACGGTACGCATCACCGGGCGCTTTGCCGCTTTCTTCTTTTCCGCAGCAACGTGACGCGCGAGGATGGACTTGCCATTGTCATCCACGCCGGAGAGACGGTTCGTCACATCGACATGACCGGCTTTCAAAATTTCAATGACCTCTTTATCTGTCTTGCCAAATTCCTTGGCAAGTTCATAAACTCTGTACTTCTTTTTCTGCATAAGCAGCCTCCCAAGTGTATGTCAATTTGATTCATGGTTTATTATCGCAGAAATGGGATTCCTATTCGGCGGCCGCTCTCTGGCGACGAGCGGCTCTAAGACCCATTTCCATCTGCCCCTGGCAGCTATCTTTCAGCCAGCGCCTTGTCGATCTTTTCAGCGATCGCGCGGCTGAAGCCTTTGTCTGTGATAAGCGCCGCTGTGCGCACCCCTTTGCCGAGGGCGCTGCCCAGCCTTTCCTTTTCTCCAAACAGTCTGTAGGAGATATGCGCTCTTTCTGCAGCATTTCTATACTCATCCTTTGTTCTTGGGGAGCTGTCTTCCGTGATAATGAGAAGGGTCCCTTTCGGAGCTTTCACATTTTTCAGCCCTTCTGCCACCTGTTCATTTCCCGAAAGCAGACGACCTGCCTTCATACAAAGGCCAAGCATGCGGTATACCGGCTCATCCATTCTCGATCTGTTCCTTCAGCGCATCGTATACATCCTTGGATACCGGACGCTTCAGGGATCTCTCAAGACCATGGGACTCGTAGGCCTTGGTAAAGCACTCGATATCGTCACACACGTAGACGCCGCGGCCGGATTTCTTGCCCGTACGGTCGAGCTCGATGAGCCCCGTCGGCAGAGCCACGATACGGAGCAGCTCCTTTTTCGGCTTCAGCTCCTTGCAGCCTACGCACATGCGCATGGGGATCTTTTTTACTTTCATTCCTTAGCTTCCTCCCCCATATCGCTTTCGATATCTCCCAGAATGTCGTCATCGAGATCGGCGCTGTCGGTCTCACCGAAGCCTTCCTCATTCGCCTGCGTTTCGCTCTTGATATCGATCTTCCAGTTCGTCAGCTTGGCAGCCAGGCGGGCATTCTGACCTGCTTTGCCGATGGCAAGCGACAGCTGGTAGTCCGGTACGATGACATAGGAGGATTTCTCTTCTTCCCATACGGAAACGGAAACGACCTTTGCCGGGGAGAGGGCATTGGCGATGTAGATCGCCGGATCTTCGTCCCAGCGGACGATATCGATCTTTTCATCATGCAGCTCGTTCACGATATTCTGTACACGCTGTCCCTTCGGTCCGACGCACGCGCCGACCGGATCGACAGCCGGATCCATCGCATATACGGCGATCTTGGAGCGGGAGCCCGCTTCACGGACGACACTCTTGATCTCCACGGTGCCGCTGTAAATTTCCGGTACTTCCAGCTCGAAAAGTCTCTTCAAGAGGCCCGGATGGGTCCTCGAGAGGATGATCTCTGGTCCCTTCGTGGTCTTTCTGACTTCGAGGACATAGCACTTGATCTTATCATTCGGCTGGAATTCTTCGCCTTCGATCTGTTCTGCGAAAGGCAGGATCCCTTCCACGCGGCCGAGGTCGACAAAAATGGTGCGGGATTCATTCCATTTCACTACGCCGGTGATCACATCGCCTTCACGGCCGGAGAATTCGTCATAGATGGAGCCTCTCTCGGCTTCACGCAGCTTCTGGATCATGACCTGCTTTGCGGCCTGCGCTGCGACACGGCCGAAATTCTTCGGTGTCACATCGATGCGGAGCATGTCGCCTGCTTCATAGCTGCGGTCGATCTTCTTCGCCTCTTCCACCGTGATCTCATTGATCGCATTTTCAGAGTCCTCATGGATCTCGTCCACGACGGTCTTTTCTTCATAAATTTTATATTCGCCGGTTTCACGGTTGAGAGAAACCGAAGCCTTGGCATTGCTGCCGCTTTCCTTTTTGTAAGCGGTCAGAAGCACCATTTCCAGTGCATCAAACACCATATTTCTGTCAACTTTTTTGATCTTGACCAGGGCTTCTACTGCTTCCAATAATACCTTGCCGTCCACGATGAACTATTCCTCCTCGATTAAAACGAAAAATGAAGTCTTACCTGTGAAATTTTATCTCTATGCAATGCGATTTCCTTACCGCCATCGAGCGTCAGCGCCAGATCACCCTCCTCGGTGAGCCCTTCCAGATGCGCGGTAAACGCTTTGCCGCCGCCTGCCTCTTCGAGCGGAGCAAACAGCTTCACGTCCACATCGCTTCCCGCATAGCGGCGGAAATCCTTATCCTTCTTCAATACACGATCGAGTCCCGGAGAAGAGACTTCCAGCATGTAGTTATCCGGGATGATATCCTTCTCATCCAGGATCTCGCCGGCCTTCTCACTGATGCTCTGGCAGTCTGCGAGATCCACGCCGCCTTCCTTATCAATGAAAATGCGAAGGATCCAATTCCTTTCACGGACATACTCGACATCGACAAGTTCGATGCCGTCCGCATCCAGGATCGGTTCCAGCAAAGCTTCTACGGCTTCTTCGATTGCTTTATGTGCCATGATAAGCCTCCTTGAAATCAATCAAACGTGAACGCCGAAGTGCTCCTGAAAGAGCAAGGGGCTCCATAGATCGCAGCGTCAGCGCGGTAAAAAATATGTCCCTTCCCCGATGCGCTTGCGTCCGTTCACGAAACTGTTCCATATATAAGAAAAAGTGAGCCGCAGCTCACTCACCAGGAAATTCTATACACATAACTTGCGATACTATTATACCATACGTTGTAAAGGGAAAGCAATAAAAAAGGTTCAGGGTTCAGGGTTCAGGGGTGTGGTGGCAGCTTCGCTGCAATATATATTTGCGGCGGAGCCGCCACCTTCATTCCTAGGGAATCAAGGGGTGAGCTGCCCCACGGGCGAGCCCTGAACCCATCAACCTGAACCTTGACCCCTCTAATCCTCGATCACCGGATGCTCATAGAGCTCCTTCAGATCCTTCACCAGATACTTCTCGATCGCCGCCTCAAGGGCTTCTATGGATCTGGCATCGTACTGATGAATGATGCCCGGGATGCCCTTGGCGCGAAGCTCGCCGTAGTATTCATCGCGATACATGTTATAGAAGAAAAGGATCCCTGTATCTTTTTCTTCACACTCATAGGCAGCGATGATGTAGGAGCCGTTCAGCCCAAGAAGCGGCATTTTCGGCGCAATGACACGCACATAGTGCCCGAGCTTCTCCGGCAGCAGCTCTTCATAGTCCCAGACCATGAAGCCCTTGCCCTCGACCAGAATGGAGACCTTCTCGCGATGGATGAGCTCCTTCTCGATCGCCTCCGGTGTCAGCAGTTTCACGAGGCGTTTAAATTCCTCAAGATCGCCCGTGATGCATTCGATCTCCGTCAGCGTGATCATGTGCAGATCCATCTTCACCATGTAATCCGCCGTTTCCTCATCGTATAAGACGCGGATCTTCCATCCATTCGACTTGTGAAACCAGCCGAAGGCATAATAAATGCGATCGTGCTGCTCATCAATGATGCGAAGCTCATAGTCGCCGATGACCGGGGGAAGATCCTTCTCCTCGTACCAGGCAAGCAGCTTCTCGCGGCGCTCCGCACGCGCCTTCTTTGTTTTTTCATCCACGTCAGCCATGGTGACTCCTTTCTAAATGAGACTATGAGACTGGAAGACTAGGAGATGTTAGACATTAGACATTAGACTTCGGATTTCAGACTTCAGACTTCTAGCATCTGACCTCTGACTTCTGATTCCTAGTCACTAGTCCCCAGCCACTAATCCCAGTCACTTCTCCGCCAGTTCTGCCTCAAGCCTGTCTCTGGCTGCGGTGACGGACTTCACAAATTCCCGCGTTTCAGGGAAAGGGATCTGGTTCATATCAGAGAAGCCTTCCTTCCAGCCATAGTCCTTCATCCACTGGTCCACATTGCCGCGGCCCGCATTGTACGCGGCCAGCGCAAGGACTTCATTGTTGTGATACTCCTTCAACAGGTAATTGATATACCAGGCGCCCAGCGGGATATTCTCCTCGGGACGCTCCAGACGGTTCGCCGGAAGGCCGCTTTCCTCGGAGATCCACTCTGCGGTATCCGGCATGAGCTGCATCATGCCGATCGCGCCCACATGGGAGACCGCCTTTTTATCGAATTTACTCTCCGTCAGGATGACGGCTTCTAAAAGAGCCGGCGAGATTTCCTCCTTCTTCGCGCTCTCTGAAATGAGGAGAGAGATCTCCCGCGAGGGACGCATGAAAGAAATGTCCGAAAGGATGTAGACCGCAAGACCGCACAGAATGGCCAGAAGAAGGGTGAAGAGCATGGCCCCCGTATTTCCCTGATGTCTGTGGACTTCTCTCTTTTTCCGTTTCAAAGCGGTTCTCATGGATTCAGCTCCTTTCAGGCAAAAATGATGTGGGGTTCAGGGTTCAGGGTTCAGGGTTGTGGTGGCGGCTTCGCCGCAAATATATATGGGGCGATGCCCGAAGTTTGAAACTGGCGGTTTTCTCGTATTGCAAACCCAATCCCTAGCTACTAATCCCCAGCTACTAATTTCTAGTCACCAGTCCCTAACGCCCCTCATCCGTTCCTTCGCCTTCGCGAGGGCTTCTCTCACCTGGCGGCGGGTATCTTCGACAGAGCGGCTGTTATCAATGATGACATCCGCATAGTTTAGCTTATTGTCCGTCGGCATCTGCTTATGGATGCGGTCAAGGACCTGCTCTCTGGTGAAGCCGTCGCGGAGCGTGACACGCTCGATCTGCATTTCCAGCGGTACCTTAACGATCCAGACCTCTTCCACACGCAGCTGCCAGGAAATCTCCAAGAGGAGCGGCATGTCGAGTACAACAAGGTCATGACCTTCCTCCTGGGCTTTCAGAAGTTCTTCCTGCGTGCGGTGCCAGATGAAGGGATGGATGATGGCATTCAGCTGCTGGCGTTTCTCTTCCTTCGTGAAAACGATCTCTGCCGTTTTCAGCCGATCAAGCGTCCCGTCCTCATTGAAAATGGCCTCGCCAAAGGCGTGCCGGATGTCTTCCATGGCCGCACTGCCCGGCCGCACTGCCTCGCGCGCGAGCATGTCCCCATCAATGATGGGGATCCCCAGCTCCTTCAGGTAGGAGGAGACTGTGCTTTTCCCGCAGCCTACGCCGCCGGATAATCCGATACGATACATAATGAGATAACTTCCTTTGAATGATAATGAGAAAAGGGTTCAAGGGTTCAAGGTTCAGGGTTCAGGGTTCAGGGTTCAGGGTTAGCCCGTGGGGCGGGGCGTCCTTTGATTATGTTTGAAAGCTTCATTTGAATTAGAAATGAGAAATGCAAAATGGTGGTGCGGCGCATAAAAATCAGAAGCGCTGCGAAGGTTTGAAATTAGCGGTTTTCTCGTATCACAAACCTAATCCCTAGCTACTAATCCCTAGTCCCTAGTCACCAGCCTCTCCGCTCACTTCGTCTCCGCCCAGTTCTTCCCCGCATTGACGTCGGCGAGGAGCGGGACTCTGAGCGTGACGACGGATTCCATCGTTTCTTTTAAAAGAGCAGCGATCTCCTCTTTTTCCTCCGCCACCACCTCTGCGACCAATTCATCATGGACCTGCAGAAGGACGCGGCTCTTATAGTGACCCTTCCTCAGCTTGTCATAGACGGCGATCATCGCCATCTTCATGATATCTGCAGCCGTGCCTTGGATCGGTGTATTCATCGCCATGCGTTCTGCGAGTGAACGGCGCATGAAATTCTTGCTGCGGATGTCCGGAAGCTCGCGATAGCGACCAAAAAGCGTGACGGCACGTCCCGTCTCCCTAGCCTCTTCGATCATACGCTGCATGAAGCCATGGATCTTCGGGTAGCGGGCATTGTACCTGTCGATATAGTCCTGCGCCTGCTTGGGCGTGATGCCGAGCTGCTTGGACAGGCCAAATCCGCTGATGCCGTAAATGATGCCGAAATTGACGGCTTTCGCATGGCTTCGCTGCTCGTCGGTGACTTCTTCGAAGGGGATGCCCAGCACTTCGGCCGCGGTGCGGCGGTGGATGTCCTCATGGTTCGCAAAGGCAGCAATCAGGCTCTCATCACCGCACATATGCGCAAGAATACGGAGCTCGACCTGCGAATAGTCCGAAGAGATGAAGCAGTCATAGCCCTCGCCCGGTACAAAAAGGGAGCGTATCTTCTTTCCTTCCTCCGTGCGGACAGGGATGTTCTGCAGGTTCGGATCCGAGCTTGAAAGACGGCCCGTAGCCGTCACCGTCTGGTTGAAGGAGCCATGAATGCGGCCCGTTTCCTTACGGATGAGCTTCGGCAGCGCTTCGAGGTAGGTGGAGATCAGCTTCGAGAGCGTGCGGTAGCGAAGGATCTTCCCCACAAAGGGATAGCTGACCGCCAGATTCTCCAGCACGTCCGCAGCGGTCGAGTAGCCCGTTTTCGTCTTCTTGCCCGCCGGCATCCCCAGCTTCTCGAAAAGGATATGTCCGAGCTGTTTGGGCGAATTGATATTGAACGGTTCCCCTGCCTCAGTGTAGATATCCTTCACGAGGCGGCCCACCTCATTCTCCATGTCCGCCTTGACCTCCTGCCAGCGCTGCTGGTCTGTCGCGATGCCGGCCTTCTCCATCGCGGAAAGCACCTTGACGAGCGGCTCTTCCACGTCCGTGAAAAGTGTCATCACTCCATTTTCCTCGAGCTTGCGGCAGCACGGCCCATAGATCTTCGACAGGAAATCTCCGATGAGACTGCCCTTGTCTGCGAAATCTTCCATCTCATCCGCAAAGACTTCGGGCACTCCATAGAGCCCTGCCATGTACGATAAGGGGTACGTCACGCGCGCGGGATCCAGCAGGTAGGAGGCGAGCTGTACATCAAAGAGCGGCAGAGAATCGGCAGGGAAATCTGACTCCGTGAGGGCTTTCGCATCGACTGTCACTACCGCTTTCGCTTTCGCGAGGGCTTCTGCGAGCTTCTCATACTGCGCCGGCACCGCCGTGTACGCCCGACCCTCACACACAACGACCGCAGACCTTGCCTTAAAGAAAGGCGCGATCCCGGAGCGGTCGATCACCAAAGCTGCGACCCTTTTGTCAAACGCCTCTCCCTTCCAGGGTAAAGCCTTCACAAGCTCGGCCCGGCTCTGTTCCTTCTTCGCTTCCGCCAACGCACGGAAACGCGGAAGACCGGCGAACTGCTGCAAAAGATTGATCCCGAGCTTTTGGAAAAGGACACGCATTTCTTCAAAATGAACGGGCTGATGCATCTCTTCCAGAGACGTCTCCAGCGGCACGTCACGCTTGATGGTCGCCAGGTCATAGGAAAGATAGGCCAGCTCTTTATTCGCCGTAAGCTTCTTTCCCTGCGCGCCTTTGATCTCTTCGACATGGGCATACAGATTATTCAGATTATCATACTGCGTAATGAGCTTCAAAGCCGTCTTCTCGCCGATCCCCGGCACGCCGGGGATATTGTCTGCAGTATCCCCCATAAGCGCCTTCATATCGATCACCTGACGCGGCTCTATGTGGTACTTTTCAAAGACCGCTTCCGGCGTCATGGCCGCCATATTTGTGATGCCCTTCTGCGTGAGGAAGACCGTCGTCCGGCTGCTTGAGAGCTGCAGCGCATCGCGGTCGCCCGTCACGATATTGACCGGCATTTCCTTTTCGTAGCGTAGAGAGAGCGTCCCTAAGATGTCATCTCCCTCGTAGCCGTCAAGACTGTACACCGCGACACCCATCACCTGCATCACGTCGCGGATGAGGTCAAACTGCGGCACGAGTTCATCCGGTGCTGGCTTTCTCGTAGCCTTGTATCCCTCGTACATCTCCGTGCGGAAGGTGTGTCGATCCTTGTCGAAGGTCACTGCCATATATTCCGGGTCCAGATCGCGATAGAGACCGAGCAGCATCCGCAGAAATCCATAGACCGCATTCGTCGGGATCCCATCCGGCGATGTCATAGTAGGCGGCAGCGCATAGAACGCGCGGTATAAAAGGCTGCTGCCATCAATGATGACCAATTTCTTTTCCATAGTAAACTCCATGAGGGTACGCACTCGCGTGCCAATCAATGCCAAAGCCCCATGCCGCTGGGCAACAGGTTCAAAGGGTTATAAGCTTTGAAGGAGGGTGCATCGCACGAATGACATCGCGGCACCGATCCTCAATGCGTCATCCGCCGCCTTGCAAAAGGGGCAGACATCGTAGTATATATTATATCATAATCGCGCCGGGCAAACAGGCTTCCCATCGTGAGCGGGTACACATTCTTCGCCTCGCAGCGAATGAAAAAGATCTCCTCTTTCTTAGAATACCGATACAAAAATACCTGCCGCAGGACGGCGCAAGACCCGCCGCCAGCGAAAAGAGCCCCACGCTCCATTCCGGCAAGCGCAACAAAAAAGCCCATCCAATGGATGAGCTTTTTCTCATTTTAGTGGTGCGGTCGGAGAGATTTGAACTCTCACGGATTACTCCACTACCGCCTGAAGATAGCGCGTCTGCCAGTTCCGCCACGACCGCATATAAAATTGAATTGAGGGAATCAAGTAGAAAAAAGAGTGGTGCGGCTGGTGAGACTTGAACTCACACGATCGAAAGATCACTACCCCCTCAAAGTAGCGCGTCTGCCATTCCGCCACAGCCGCAGGAATGGTGCCTCAGAACGGAATCGAACCGTTGACACAAGGATTTTCAGTCCTTTGCTCTACCAACTGAGCT
>ULTU01047982.1_pt1 | contig 11251 bp, 10 predicted proteins | sample 1957861 | NCBI WGS metagenome assembly ULTU01 (sample SAMEA4835742, study PRJEB28245) | human gut metagenome | biome: gut microbiome; material: fecal sample | place: Denmark | collected 2008
TCTGCCGACCTCTCACAGCTCAATATCTACTATGCGTATGTTGCCGATGCTGAGGCAGACAATGCTACTACCAATCCGATATATGGTGCGCAGGTGGTGTCTACAAATAACACCAATGCATCAATCGACTTTGCTAACACTAATATGTTCTCTGTTGCCAACATTGGCAATGGCTACAACGAGTTGAGCAATTTGATTGACGACTCAATGGATACATACTTGACTCTCCCGTTGGGAGTAAGCGTGAGTGGTGCGACTATCTCTGTCAATATGGGTAAAGTAGTTGATAAGGGACAGCAGCTCGTTATGGTTACTCGAAAACTGGCTTTAGGATTGGGTGTAAGTCTTGGCGATGGTCTTAAGTTGACCACCTATCTTGATGGTAAGGAGCAGGAAGAACTGACAAACTGGAAGGTTCTTGGTGCTGATGTTATAGGCAGTAAGGGCGACAGCTATGCTGTGCTCAATCCTACCAAGTCGTTCGATCAGGTTCGTATCACACCTGTTGACGTGGTGTCAGCTCTTAAGAATATTCAGATTAAAGGTTTCGCTCTGCGTACCGACATGAACGACGACGGAACACTTAATGGAGACGACCTTCTGGTTCTTGATGAGGACAAGACTCTTACTGTTACTAAGTCATACAAAAATGCCAGGATGCTGCTCCACCGTACTTTCACCAAGAGTGCTACCAACGACAAGAAGGGATGGAACTCTATCATTCTTCCCGTTAATATGACAGCAGCTCAGGTGGTGGAAGCCTTTGGTAAGGATACACAGTTGGCAGAATTCGACCGTTTGGAGAACAACTGGATAAAGTTCTCTACAGTAAACGTAGCCGCTGATGGCGTAGTGCTGAAGAAGAATACACCTTATATAATATATCCTACTAAGGAGCCGGGCAACTATTCATACACTATTGATGGTGTTACGCATATTCTCTACGATCATGTATATGTAGCCAATGGCATCAACTATGAGGATCAGACATCCAAACTGGAACACACAGTAAATGGAATAGGCATGACCTACACTGGTTCGTACAGCAATCCGACTGCGGTGTCAAAGAATTCTTATATGTTCAGCAAGGGCGACCTTGTTCACACCAACAAGGAACACACGGTAAAGGCTTATCGCTGCTGGCTTAAAGAAGATACACATTCTGGCAAAATGTTGATGTTCTCGCTGAATGGCAACGGTATGGGCGGTACGACTGGCATCCAGGTTATTGAGGAGAACAAGCAGAATACAAACACAGGCATCTACAACCTTGACGGTGTGCGCATGAACACCAACAATATCGATAAGTTGCCGAAGGGTGTGTATGTTGTTAACAACAAGGTAGTGGTAAAGAAATAATATTATAACTGCATTATGAAAAAGAAGAAATACGTAGCTCCAGAGATTAGCGTTATCGAAATGGAGTCTTTACAGATAATGGCTGGAAGCCCTCAAAGTAACCGTGGTTGGACTCCAGACGGTAATACAAACAATGGGTTCGGCATCGTAGAAGAAGGGGATGGAGATTATAGTGACGATGATTTCTAACCTTTAGACAACTAAGGAATTCACTATTTTATTAAAGTTGAACGCCCTGCAAGTGTGAAAGCATTTGCAGGGCGTTTTAATAATGTATAGAGAAGCGGCGTACGGGGCGGTGAAGTGTTGGGCAAGTTGTAATCGTTTGCAGGTGTGTGCGAACACATTAAGGGTTGATGTAGGTCAAAAATAGGCGTTTTTAAGCGAAAAAAGAGTGTAAACACTTGTTTGTGTACGCAAACAATTGTAACTTTGCATCGTCAAAACAAGGGAACCGTGAGGCAACCGATTGACTAACAACATTAGGTAAAAGGTATTGAAAGGATGATTCGATAGGAAAGTCTTAAAGGTAAAGAAGATTCAGGACAACAAGAAGGTAAAAGATTAGGATGACTAAGGTATTAGTAAGGTAAAAGGTTAGGATAACAACACAGAAGGTATTAGAAAAGGTGAAAAGTAAAGGGTAACTTTGGTAAAGGTATTAGGTTGAAAAGGTAAGTAAGTTATTAGGTTAGTATTGTTGATAGAAGGTACATAGTTTGGTAGTTAAATGGTTAATTAAGTAGAAAAGTTATGTTGATGACGGTAATGATGAGCCTATTTGCAGCTACAGCTGCAATAGGAATGTGGGGAGAAGACAACAAGTAACAGTCTTTCTCACCCTACGCAGGATGAAGCGGAAACGCAGAGTCCAAACAAAATTGAGAAAATAGGAATTAGTAAATAGTTGGTCCATTGCAGCACAGCTGTGATGGATTTTTTTTTAATTTTATATATCCAGATGTTATTAGAGTTTTTTCTTACATGCAACAAGATTGGTGCCTTCACGTTGGGCGGAGGCTACGCCATGATTCCGATTATGGAGCGTGAGTTTGTAGACAAGCACCAGTGGATGGACCGTCAGGAGTTCATGGACATAATGGTTGTGGCGCAGACCACGCCCGGCATCTTCGCCATCGACATGGCGAGCCACATCGGCTACAAGTTGCGCGGTGTGTGGGGCGGCATAGTCGGAGCATTGGGCATTGCGTTGCCATCGATTATAGCGATAATGGTGATAGCGATGTTCTTCCAGAACTTCAAGGACAACGAGTATGTTGCAAAGTTCTTCCGCGGAGTGCGTCCGGCTGTGGTGGCGCTCATCGCCGCGCCGTGCTTCAAGATGGCGAAGACGGCGAACATTACATGGCGCACGGCGTGGATACCGGTGGCGTGTGCGGCGCTGATATGGCTGCTGGGCGTGTCGCCGATATATATCATCATAGCTGCCGGCTTGGCAGGATATCTTTATGGAATGTTGAATTCAAAGCTCGAAAAATGATTTTCTTAAAACTGTTTATTATATTCACGAAGATTGGCACGTTCAACTTCGGTGGCGGCTACGCCATGCTGTCGCTCATACACAACGAGACGGTTGTGAAGAATGCGTGGCTCACCAACTCTGAGTTTACGGACATCGTTGCCATCAGTCAGTCGACGCCGGGTCCGATCGGCATCAACGCCGCTACATACGTAGGCTATACGGCGGTGCTCAACCAGGGTTATCCCGAGTGGATGGCGATGATAGGCTCTGTGCTGGCGTCGCTCTCCATCATCTGGTTGCCGTTCATCATCATGATACTCATATCGCGCTACCTCATGACCCACCGCGACTCGAAGGCAGTGAAGAGCGTGTTCGCCGGTCTGCGTCCTGCCATTATAGGCTTGATAGCAGCCGCCTCCTTGCTGCTTATGACCAAAGACAACTTCGGCTCGCCGAAAGACGAGCCGATAGGTTTCGGTATCAGCGTTGCGCTCTTTGCCGTAACGTTCTTCCTGACACGCTACCGCAAGACCAACCCGATACTGGTTATGCTGTGTTGTGGTGTGCTGGGCCTGCTTGTGTTCTAAATAATCATGCTCTGAGCACTTGAGTTCTAAACGCTTGTGTTTTAAGCGATAGGACAGCGCAGGTGGCGCATTTCGTGTCCGCCCCACATGGCGTCGTTGCAATACTCGAAGCCCACCGAACGATATAGACGCTCGGCGTTGGGATTGCCCTTGTCGACGAGCAGCGCTGCAGGCAGATTGAGGCTTGCTGCGTGCTCAGTGGCACGTTTCAGCAGTTGGCGTGCTATGCCGCGGCGGCGATATTCGGGATAGATAGCCAGCGAGTCGAGATAGAACTCGCCCGCTTCGGTCTCGTCGTCCATCTGCGAGTAGTCCATCTGGAGCTGCTTCAGCGCTTCTTCCTGGAAGCGGCGGCGCAGGCGGTGAAGGTCGGCTCCGTTGTAGCCCACGATGGCTCCGGCTACCGGTGCGTACTCCACGTTGCCCTCCGTAGCCTCCTCGTCAACAGCCACGAAGGTGTTGCGCCAACTGTACTGCGAGTCGTCCATCAGAACGAGGTCGAGCATCATGTGATAGAAATCGTCGAGCGTGTGCTCCTTGCCTGCCAGATACTGGCAGCAATCTTCCGTCATCGCCGTCATTATGAGCTGAGCGATGTCGGCTGCGTGTGCTGGTGTTGCTGGAATAATAGTCATACAAGTAGTTTCTTTTTCCGACAAATTTAAGCAAAACTCGCCGAACCTACAAATATTTTTACTTATATTAAGAGGTGTGCAGCAGGTTGACCGGCGACGGAGTGGGGAAATAAATTCCGCAGAAACACTTGTTTATATGGATTTAAATGCCTAACTTTGCAAAAACAATCAAACCATTTTTGTTAAACACGGAGGGCAGAGCATGGCGTCGGGCAAGTCTGGGTGAGACTTCGCAAAGGCTATCAAGGTCTGCTTTGCTCCTGTCGTAGCAGAAACGGTAGCATATTGAAAAACAATAGATAAAGACAGATGAATGAGAATTCCGGCAGCAGGAACAGTGTCGGGATTCTTGTTTTTTTGTTATAGTAAAGAAAAAACATTAATAAAACAAACAAAGAAATCATGGCTTACATGTCACAAGAAGGCTACGACAAGCTCGTTGCCGATTTGAAGCAGCTCGAATCAGTAGAGCGTCCGAAGGCTTCTGCAGCTATTGCTGAGGCTCGCGACAAGGGCGATTTGAGCGAGAATGCTGAGTATGACGCCGCTAAGGAGGCTCAGGCTCATCTCGAAGAGAAGATAAACCGTCTGAAGGTTGCTATCGCCGAGGCGAAGATTATCGACACATCGCGTCTTAGCACAAATACTGTGCAGATTCTGTCGAAGGTGGTGATGACAAACCTCGCCAACAAAGCAAAGATGTCCTACACCATCGTGAGCGAGAGCGAGGCTAACCTGCGTGAGGGCAAGATCTCTATCAATACACCTATCGCTCAGGGTCTGCTCAACAAGAAGGTGGGCGACGAAGTGGAGATTAAGATTCCGCGCGGCACTATCCACCTGCGCATCGATAGCATCTCTTTCGAATAAAAGAGGGTGTGGTAGCACCGCATCAGATATTGGAAAAATCGCCTCATTGGGCGCTCAAAATACGTTCGAAGCCAGAAACCGCAGACAAGGAGTCTGAGGTTTCTGGCTTTCGCGTATATAAAAATATGTGTGAATGCGTGTGCTTGTCCGTTTTTTTCACTAATTTTGTAGAAATAAACTTTTAAAACCTATTGTTATGGATATATTCTCTAAAATCGCCGCAGGCGAGATTCCCAGCTATAAGTGTGCTGAGAGCGAACAGTTCTACGCTTTCCTCGATATCAACCCGTTGGTGAAGGGCCACACACTCGTCATTCCGCGCCGCGAAGTGGACTACATCTTCGATATGGAGGACGACGAGATTGCCCAGTATCAGGTGTTTGCAAAGAAGGTGGCTGTAGCCATCAAGCGCGCTTTCCCATGTATCAAGGTAGGCGAGGCAGTGCTCGGACTCGAAGTGCCACACGCTCATATCCATCTCATCCCGATGCAGTCGGAGAAGGACATGCTCTTCTCTAACCCGAAGCTGAAGCTCTCGGAAGAGGAGTTCCGCGAGATAGCCGACAAGATCTACACCGAGTTCAAGAAACTGTAACACAACAACCCCCGCAATTCAGCTATGAAGAGAAACATTGCCATTATACTCGCTGGTGGAGTAGGCTCACGCCTTGGTATGTCCACACCGAAACAGTTCTTTAAGGTGGCAGGCAAGATGGTCGTGGAGCACACCATCGACGTGTTCGAGCGCAACCAGCACATCGACGAGATAGCCATTGTGTCAAATCCGGCGCTCGTTGCCGACTTCGAGAATATCGTGCTGCGCAACAAGTGGCGCAAGGTGAAGAAAATACTGAAGGGCGGAGCCGAGCGCTACTACTCGTCGCTCTCTGCCATCACCGCCTATCAGAATGAGGATGCCAACCTCATCTTCCACGACGCCGTGCGTCCGCTCGTCAGCCAGCGCATCATCGACGACGTCGTGAAGGCGCTCGACACCCACCGCGCCGTGAACGTAGCCGTGCCTTCTGCCGATACGATCATCGAGGTGGACGGCGACTTCATCACGAACATCCCCGACCGCTCTCGTCTGCGTCGCGGACAGACTCCGCAGGCGTTCGACCGCCAGCTCATTGCCGACGCTTACGAGAAAGCGCTCAAGGATCCCAACTTCCGCACTACCGACGACTGTGGCGTGGTGCGCACCTATCTGCCCGAAGAGCCTATCTTCGTGGTGCGTGGCGAGGAGAGCAACATGAAGCTCACCTATCGCGAGGACACATACATGATGGACAAGCTGTTCCAGCTGAAGAGCACCGAGCCTAACGACGTGCAGATCGGCGCTGAGTCGTTCTGCGGAAAAGTGGCTGTGGTGTTCGGCGGAAGCTACGGCATCGGCAAGAACATCGTGGAGATGCTCGAGCAGAGCGGCGCTCATGTCCACTCGTTCTCGCGCGGCGCAACGCATACCGATGTCGGCGACGACAACCAGGTGGCTGAGGCTCTTGCTGCTGTGGAGCAGAAGGAAGGACATATCGACTATGTTATCAACACCGCCGGCGTGCTCAACCGCGAACCGCTCGCTTCGATGGAGTACGACACCATACTGAAGGCTGTGCAGACCAACTATATGGGCACGGTGAACGTGGCTCTGCGTGCTCGTCCTTACCTGCAGCGCACACGCGGCAAGCTCATCTTCTTCACATCCAGCTCGTACACTCGCGGTCGCGCTTTCTACAGCATCTACTCGTCTACAAAGGCTGCCATCGTCAACTTTGTGCAGGCTGTTGCGCAGGAGTGGGATGCCGACGGCATCAGCATCAACTGCATCAACCCTGAGCGAACCAAGACTCCGATGCGCCAGCAGAACTTCGGCATCGAGCCGGACGAGACGCTGCTCATGCCGGAGCGTGTGGCTGAGGCTACGCTGCGCACCCTGCTCACCGACTGCACGGGTCAGGTGATTGACGTGCGCCGACCTGCGGCTGGCAAGTAACAAGGCAAGCCGACGAGTTGACGTGTCGGCTTCTCGGCTTGCTGTTCTTCAACGAAACAATTATAAATGGATTATATAACCGAATTCAAACAGCGCTACCTCCGTCGTGCGCAGCTCAAGCAACTCTCCATTCTTGAGGAGATTGACCGCATCTGTCGCAAGCACGACATCGAGTACTGGCTTGACGGAGGCACTCTGCTCGGCGCCGTGCGTCACGGAGGCTTCATTCCGTGGGACGACGATATCGACATCGCCATGACGCTCGACGACTCGCGCCGCTTCGCCGAGATTGCTCCTAAGGAACTGCGCAGCGGACTCGTGCTGCAAACGCCCGAGACCGAGAACACCAGAGAGCCGATTATGAAGGTGCGCGACCTCAACTCGTTCTACGTTGAGGGCAATGAGGACTTCTCGCTTGACTACTCTAAGGGACTCTTCGTAGATATCTTCCCGTTCATTCCTTACCCTAACGTGTCGCGCAGCTTCTGCAAGCGTTACGGCAAGGCTATGTCGAAGTGCTACTCCATATTGCACCACTCGCATCAGTACTCGTGGCGTGCTACGTTCGAACTGTTCTACTTCGGTGCGAAGTATCTCTTCTGCAAGTCGGTGTGGGCTGCAGCCTTCGCCTTGCGCAAGTGCGACACCTACATTTCCAACGTGCTTATCAACAACGGCTACGGCATCATGCACCGCCGCGATTGCGTGTTCCCGCTTTCCACGATAGAGTTCGAAGGCAAGCGCTTCGCTGCGCCAGCCGACCCCGACGCTTATCTGAGCGACCTCTACCGCAATTATATGCAGGTTCCGCCGAAGGAGAAGCAGAAGGTTCACGCCGTATTCATTCTGCCCGACTTGATTGAGGAGGCAGAAGTCAAGAAGTAGTGTTGTGGCATAAAGCTATCCGCAACACTCTTGCTAACATAATTATTTTATACGAAATGAAGCAGACACAAACCGTAGCGGTTGTGATGTGTACATACAACGGAGCGAGTCGACACCTTGCAGAGCAGCTCGACTCGCTCTTTGCGCAAACCCAGCCGCCGAAGGAGATAATAGTGCAGGACGACTGTTCTACCGACAACACCATGGAGATGCTCGCCGACTATGCCCGCCGTGCGCCCCACGGAGTGCAGATGCGTGTCTATCAGAACGCGCAGCAGCAGGGCATCAACCGCAACTTCTTCTCAGCCATGCGCCGTGCCACAGCCGACCTCATCGCCGTTTGCGACCAGGACGACATCTGGCTGCCTACGAAGCTCGAGGAGCAATGCGCCGCTATCGGTCAGAACATGATGTGTGTCTGCCGATCGGTGCCGTTCACCGAGACCGGTGCCGAGGTGCGTTACGACAGTCGCCGACCCAACTGCAACCTCATCCGTCTGTTCTATGCCTCGATGATGGGCCACTGCCAGATGTTGCGTCGCGAGTTGCTCGACGTGATACCTACCGAGGAGGAGTGTCCCGAGATATACCGCCGCACATGCTACGACGTGATGACAGCCACTGCCGCTGCGGCTCTCGACAGCATCGTGCTGCTCGATAAGGTGCTTGTGCGCCAGCGCCGCTATGCCGAGGCTGCCACATACGTCGGTGTCGACGCCCATCGTGTGCGGTCTGCCGACAATGCAGCCTACATGGTGTGGTACGGCGTGCGCAACTATTCGAAGGTGAAGCCCTGGATGAACGCCCACTTCGCCGCTCGCCGCGACTTCCTGCTTTGGGTAGAACGCAAGTCGAAGACTGCTCTCCCCACCACCGACAACGCCATCTTCCACGACGGCTTGCGTCTCCTCGGTTATGAAACGGGCAAGGGCTTGCCGGCTTTCCTTGGCTTGCTGCGCATGTACGTGCGCTATCGCCACCGCATCTTCTACACCCACGAGACCGACCCCGTTGCGTTTCTGCGCGCCGTGCTCCATCCGTTCATGCAGATATACAACTACCGCTACCTCGTAGGCAAGACCTACCGTTGACATCCGGCGGTCTTCCAAGTTACAGCTCCATACATATTATGAAGGTTTATTTCTACCATACGCAGAACATACAGTATTGCCTCCGTCGCATGGCGGAGGGCGAGTTCCCGTCGCATTTCCTCTACGGAGCGTGCCACCTTGCCGACAACGGCGTCGACGTTGTGTATCACCGCTCGCCGAAGCACGAACTCTCCCGACTGAAGACTGCGCTCTATACGGCGTGGCGTGTGCTCACCTGCCGCGAGCGTTTCGACGCCATCTACGCCACCCACTACAAAGGTCTCGAACTCGTTGTGCTGCTGCGCGCACTCGGCTTGTTCCGCAAGCCCATCGTCGTGTGGCACCACCAGCCCATAGTGAAGTCGAAGAGCCGTCTGCGCGAACTGCTCGGTCGCTTCTTCTACAAAGGTTTCGACCGCCTGATATTCTTCTCTCAGAAACTCGTCGACGACTCGCTGAAGGCGCCGAAAGCCGACCAACACAAGCTCGTCGTAGGGCATTGGGGTGCCGACCTCGCCTTTTATGATAAGATAAAAGCTGAACTCAAAGCGGAGCAAGTCTCACCACCTCACCACCTCAACATCTCACCACCTCAACATCTCACCACCTCAACATCTTTCATCGCCACTGGTAAGGAGCAGCGCGACCAGCCCACACTCATCGAAGCGTTCAACCGCACCGGTCGCCACCTTATATTATATATAGGCATAAATCCGAACCCGAACGTGCCCAACCCCAACCTCGAAGCCGTGGAGCGCTGCAAGCCCGCCGACAACATCGACGTGGTGAAGATATGCGGACTGCTGCCTTACGAGATAGCTCGCGAAGTAGCGAAAGCCGACTGTGTTGTCATCTGCTGCCACCGCACACGCTACACCGCCGGACTCACTACCGTTGTGGAAGCGCTCGCTCTCGGTCTGCCCATCATCTGCAGTCGCAATCCGCAGATACCGGTCGACTTCGACCGTCTTGGCTGCGGCATCTCCGTTGAATACGGCGACGTCGAGGGGTGGCAGAGAGCCGTTGAATACATAGCCGCTCACCCCGAAGAAGCACGCAAAATGGGCTGTCGCGGACGCGAACTTGCTGAGCGAATGTTCAACGACGAACGTTGCGCAAAGGAGGTTGCGGAGGTTATAAAGGAAATTAGTTTGTAAAAATTACAAATAATCCTTTGCAGTTTCAAACTTAATCTGTATCTTTGCAGAAAGTAAAAATGGCTTAAAGAATAATCATTATGAAGGAACTTAAAGGAACAAAAACAGAGCGCAACCTGCAGGAGGCATTCGCAGGTGAGTCGCAGGCACGCAACAAGTACACATACTACGCATCAAAGGCTCGCAAGGAGGGTTATGAGCAGATTGCAGCTCTCTTCGAGGAGACAGCACAGAACGAGAAGGAGCACGCAAAGATGTGGTTCAAGTATCTGCAGGGTGGTGCCATCAAGGACACCGTAGAGAACCTGAAGGACGCTGCTGCTGGCGAGAACTTCGAGTGGACCGACATGTACGATCGCATGGCTAAGGAGGCTGACGAGGAAGGCTTCGCAGAGATTGCTGCCGCTATGCGTGGCGTAGGTGCTATCGAGAAGCACCACGAGGAGCGCTACCGCAAGCTCTTGAAGAATATCGAGGACGGCGTAGTGTTCTCTCGCGACGGCGATTGCATCTGGCAGTGCCGCAACTGCGGTCATATCGTTGTAGGCAAGCAGGCTCCGGAGCTCTGCCCGGTTTGCAAGCATCCGAAGGCGTACTTCGAGCTGAAGGCAGAAAACTATTAAAAGTAAAAAGGCTCTTAAAAACAACCGCTTCCGCAAAACTTTTGCTTCAAAAGTTTTGCGGAACGAAATAAAAAGCGTACCTTTGCACTCGCAAAACGCCAATGCCCAGATGGCGGAATCGGTAGACGCGCTGGTCTCAAACACCAGTGGGGCAACCCATCCCGGTTCGAGCCCGGGTCTGGGTACTGTAGACGACTAAGAGTTGGTTTCAACGCTTAGTCGTTTTTTTTGTGTATACCCGTTTATAACCACATTATTAGTTTTATCGGATAGTAATAATAAAAAATTGTTTTGCGAAAAAATCTACCATATCTTCCAGCCGCCGATTTTTATCTGCGCAACTCGCTGAGTATTAGCGGCAAACGGAAACGGCATCGGCTGGTAGATTTCTGAAAAATGGCTTTATCTCCCAGGCTATCTCCCAGCCGCAGAGGGCTATCTACCAGTTTGTCTCCCAGCTGCAGAGTGGTACCTACCAAGTTTGTTTCCCAGCCACAGACAGACATCCTCCAGCCTATAAAAAGCGAAGGAGGGCGTGTCAAAACTCCCAATATAAATAACTAAAAAC
>ULTU01078073.1_pt1 | contig 11229 bp, 5 predicted proteins | sample 1957861 | NCBI WGS metagenome assembly ULTU01 (sample SAMEA4835742, study PRJEB28245) | human gut metagenome | biome: gut microbiome; material: fecal sample | place: Denmark | collected 2008
TGTATTTTGGAGTGGTGGACAAATTTTTGAAATAATATTTGACACCGCTTGTTTATTTAGGGTATACTACTGTATACAAAAATTGAATAAATTTTTTAAAATTAAGGAGGATAAATATGGCAAAAAAAACAAACACTGAAACAACATTGCAAGAAGACACAAAAAGTAGTTGCAAACTTACCAAAAAGAACAAAATTATTCTTAGTTCAGTTATTGTGGGAGTAATTTTGTTGGGTGTGATTTTGACTATAATTTTGGTTAATATCAAAAGATTTAGTCTCAAACCCACCGATGAGATAAACTTTAATTCTCACACACAACTCGTTGAAATCCATTTAGGTGCAGAAACCTCGGCTGTAGGCACGGTTTATAACAACGGTGCCCAAGTAATCAAAAATAATTCAACACTAAAACAAGGCATATTTTCGTATAAGCAAAACAAAAAAATAGTTGACACTATTTATGACAACGTAACTGTTATAAATACAGGCGGAAGTTATTCAAAAACATACTTTAAATTAAAGAACAGCGGTTCGACAACTTTTGAAATTGTTGATGAAAATGGTATCAAAGTAGATTTTTTGAACTCAGTTGAAACAAGTTTGGAAGGCGGAGTTTTTGAAATAAAACCTGTAGCAAATATCAAAGCAAAAACTATTAATTTATCAGAAAGAAATCAAAAAATAAAAACAAAAATAAACAATAAATATCACGACAAAACGATTGTTGTAAAATCTATTGCTTTTGACCAAAGTTATTCTGACTTTGATGGATATTATAATGATAATTTAGACGGATATGAAACATGGAAAATAACCGATGAAAACGATGTAACATATACAAATTTATACAAAATCAAAGACGGAAAGCATGTTTTGATTCAGACATTAGACAATCAACTTGGAGTAACGGTTGATAGCAAACAATTTATGCTTGAATTTTTGAATGACGGAACACCAATTTTTATAAATATCAGGGAAATTAAATTTGAATCACAAACTCAAGGTTTTGAATATGATATTTATGATATAAACTTTAATCTAAAAGGTACTGCAAAAATTGAAGCTTCTCTAATTGATGACGGAAAACAATTTAGAATTGGAAACTCAATTTTTATCCAAGAAATAAAACCAGCAACCGAAGATAAATATGATTTTAGTTCAATCAATTCGGTACTCGGAACAACTTCGTATTACACAATTGACACCTATAAATTTAGCCTAAAAAACGGTTCTTTTGACAAAGTCAACTTTGATTTTGTAATAAACAATGTTAGTGCAAACTTTAACGTAGACACAGTACTTTTGTCTGTTACAAATATCAAAGCCAAAAAACTTGATGCAACAAACATAAAACTTGTTAACGAAAGATTACAGACCAAACAAATCAACTACGAGTTTAATGAAATTATTAAAGTAAATAACGATAGATATATTACTAGCACAGACGGCACAAGAAACTTTAATTTGATTGACAAAAATTACAATTTGATATGTCCTCTAAACAACTTTAACAATGTATTTGCAACAAACGATAGTATAATCGTTCAGGACTCAAACTCCACATACATTTGCAATCAAAATGGAATAGTTATAGACAAAATGGCAAACGAAAATTTTGTGTATCTTAACGACTATAAATATTACATTCGCAAAGAGACTTCGACAAATTATGGAACCACAACAACCCAATATTACTTAGAACAATTAGGTCTAACCCAAGAAGAACCTATTATCACAAAGACTTCAAGTGGAGACAAGTTTAAAGGAACAGAATATCAAAGTGTTAATCTTTACACAATAAGTCCATCATCTATTACTGATAATTCAAATATCAAAGCCACAATTGTAGTATGTATTCAAAAAATTAACGATACAAATTACACCTACAAAATATACAACATTGGCGGTGACTTACTTGGTTCATTTGCAAACGCATACAATGGACACACCCCAAATCACTTTTACTCAAACGACGACTTTGTAGTACTCTCAATTGGCACACATGTATTTATGCTTAATAGATAAAAATTAGCCCTTGCATTCAAGCAAGGGCTTTTTGTTATTCATCTCCAGACTGCATGTCAATTGGAATTTCAACATAGCCCTGAGGCATGTCACAACTTGGACACACGTCCCAAGCATTTTTGGCGGTATGTTCAAATCCACAATTACTGCATTTCCACTTGATTGCTGTTGGACTTTTGTATAATTTTTTGCCTTTGAGTTTTGTGTACAATTGTTCAAGCATGAGTTTGTGGCAATTTTCCACACTCGAAGCAAACAAAAATGCTTTGGCAATATCCGCATATCCTTCGTCTTTGGCAACCTTGGCAAAATCAGGATATACATTATCGCTCTGACTTTCTTCGACCCCCATGGCATCTTTTATGGTGTCTAGCAAATTTCCCTTGGTAAACGGATATCCTCCGCAGATTTCAATGTTCTTTTGTTTGCACGAACAATTGTCCGTAATTAAATTGTAAAATTTTTTGGCATGCGCCATTTCGTTTTTTGCATGCGTCTTAAATATGGTTTGCATGTAATTGTATCCTTCGTCTTGAGCAAGCGTTGCCATAAATTGGTATCTTGCCCCGTCTTGACACTCGCCCGCAAAAGCCCGCGCCAAATTTTGTTTTGTTCTACTTTTGTCAAATTCTTGCATATTAATCTCCTATTTTTTAGATTTGTTATTAACAAGTATTTACACAAAAAAATAATTTAAACATTTTTTCAAAAGTAAAAACAAATTATTGACAAAGTGAATTTTTTAAAATATAATTAAACATATTAAAAATCAAATAAATCAAAATAATTTTATCGATGATTTAGGGAATGACTGGATAGTTTTTTATTTAGAGAGTTGTTTGGAATATTGCGCTGAAAGGACAACTAAAAGACACCATAATCTTCTACCCTAATAGATACTGCGAAAGCAGGCAATTTGTCTTGTTGCGAATGAATTAAAAGACTAAAATTGAGTGGAACTAAAGTATAGTTCAATTAGAGTGGCACCATGGATATTATTATTCATCTCTAAGGAATTTTTCCTTGGAGATTTTTTTGATTATTTGAACTTTAATAAAACATATTGACAACAAGTGCGGAGTTTTTGACAACAATATAAATATATTTGTCACAAATCCACCACAGTTATGTCAAAATGAAAGGAGAAATATTATTATGATAGACATCAACATTATTAGAAAAGACCCCGATTTGGTTAGACAAAATTTAATAAATAAGTTTCAAGAAGAAAAGCTAAGCAAAGTAGACGAAGTGCTTGAACTAGACGAAAAACATAGACTACTCAAAGTAGAGGGAGATACTCTTAGAGCCAAGAAAAATATTATAAGTTCTGATATTGGCATGCTTGCTAGAGAAAAGCAACTTGACAAAATAGCCCCACTCAAAGAAGAAGTTGGAAGAATAAACCAAAGACTCAAAGACTTGGAAGAAGAGGAAGCCTTGCTTGGCGAAAAGATTAAGTCTATTATGATGATAATTCCTAACATCATAGACAACTCCGTTCCTATTGGAAAAGACGATAGCGAAAATGTTGAAATCGAAAAATTTGGAACACCAAGAACACTCGATTTTGAAGTTCCATATCATGCAGATATTCTAAATAGCATAAATGGTCTTGACAAAGAGAGTGCGGGGAGAACTAGTGGAACAGGTTTTTATTATCTAATGGGCGATGCTGCCAGACTTCATGAAGCAATGATTGCATATGGCAGAGATTACATGATTGACAACGGATTTACTTATTGCATTCCGCCTTTTATGATAAGGTCGGACGTTGTTAATGGGGTTATGAGTTTTAATGAAATGGAAGCCATGATGTACAAGATTGAAAACGAAGACTTGTACTTGATTGGAACTAGTGAACACAGCATGATTGGAAAGTTCAAAGAACAAATAATAAATGAAAAAGAACTTCCTATTACAATGACATCTTATAGTCCTTGTTTCCGAAAGGAAATTGGCGCACACGGACTTGAAGAAAGAGGACTTTATAGAGTTCACCAATTTGAGAAACAAGAAATGATAGTAATCTGTAAGCCAAAAGACAGCATGGATTGGTACAACAAAATGTGGAAGTTCACTGTAGATGTATTTAGAAATATGAATATTCCTGTTAGAACTTTGGAATGTTGCAGTGGAGATTTGGCAGATTTGAAAGTTAAGTCTTGCGATATTGAAGCATGGAGTCCTAGACAACAAAAATACTTTGAAGTCGGTTCTTGTTCAACACTCGGGGATGCACAAGCTAGACGTTTGGGAATCAGAATCAAAGGAAGCGAATACAACTACTATCCACATACTCTTAATAACACCGTTTTAGCAAGTCCTAGAGCAATAATTGCTTTTCTTGAAAACAATGTTCAAAAAGACGGTTCAATATTTATCCCTGAAGTACTCAGACCTTATATGGGTGGCAAAGATAAAATTGTTCCAAAAAACAACGCAGACAACACCAAGACACAAAGATAGTTATTTCAAAGCATACTTTTCAAAAAATTGAAAAGTATGCTTTTTTAGTACACAAATTTATATTATTTGTGGTAAACTAAAATTAATAAAGCAGAATTAAAATTTTATCATACATTTTAATGTTTTAAATAATATTTTTAGGGGAAAATGGAGCATGAAAAAAATATTAAAGACATTTTGTATTGCAATCTTGTGTGGACTGGGTTTATTTCAGGTAGGTACACCCCAAAAAGAAATTACTCTTGCCAAACCCTACTCTTATATAAATAAGATTCAAGGCGGAAGCGAAGTCGTTTTGACTAACTCAAACCTGAGAAGTCAAATATGTCAATTGCTTGGCAAAACTTCAAATTCTAAGCTATATTCCGATGATTTTTTGAATAGCGACGATTACAAGGCTACAACAACTACAAACCCCGACACTGGTCTTAGTGAGACAACTGCTAACAAAAATTATTTGGACTTATCTTATTTAAACATCAAAGACCTAATGGAATTATGTCAATTTGAGTTTCCACAAACCCTAAATGGAATTAGCTTAATGGGAAACAAAATTTCAAATGAAGATTTGCCTAATTTGGTTAAATTTTTAAGTTTGAACAAATCCATGGATACAATTACAATAGGAGAACAGACCTACAAAATTCGTAGCAATTTTGATGAAGTAATCAAAAAAATTAATTTAAACTATAATTTAATAGATTTGCGCACAACATCTTCGGAATACTTAGCAAACGACAAATTGTTATTTGGACTTCAAAATTTAAATGAAACATATAGTCTTTGTCTTCCCGAAGAACAAATTAATTTAAGTTACTACATTCGAACTAACGACGAAAACTATTTGTCATACAACCTTTATTATAATAATTCTAGACAGCCCCTTAGCATTAATACAATTAAAACTTTGGATACGGGGGTTTTGGGAGATTATAAGATTGAAATTGCCGGCACTCCAAATAGCACAAGCGGGTATTTTCATGGACTGAATATTTCAAAAGAATTTACATTATTTACTCTCAAAATCAAAGACACATTCAAGGTTGAACGCAAACAATTGTTTGATTTGGATTTAAGCAAAGACGGAACAAACTATATTTTAAATGGAATCGGCAGAAATGTCTGCACTCTCGATTTAACTCCGAGAACAAACACAGATACAGCGGGAATAGGTCATACCGCAGTCAAAATTACATATGCTGGAAAAACTAGAACAGTAAGTCTACCCTTTGTAATTGTGGATACGATTAGTCCCGAAATCAAACTCGATGGATATTCCACAATGTATTGGAGACAATTCAAAGAGTGGAATGACCCCGGATACTCTGGGTGGGATAGCGGAGACAATCTAACAAACTCAGTCAAAGTAGATAGAAGCGAACTAGACGAAACAGTGTGCGGAACATATTTAATCAAATATTCGCTTGAAGATTTAAGCGGAAACACAACAAGCACAACCCGAACTATAATAGTTCAAGAATCTGTACTAGACGAAATCAAAATTTCTACAACCAAAGATAAATTTAATGTGGGCGAAGAAATTTTTCTATCAGTTGAACCAGCGCCGAACACGCCAGTATCCAAGTACAAAGAATACGTTTATACTTGGTACTTGGACGGCGTTGAGTTTAAAACAACCAAAGGCGATGCAGTAACAGCAAAAAGCACAACTATTCTAGTTTTGGATAACTCACTTAGTCACAAAATAACAGTTACACTCAAAGCAAAACAAATCGCTGACGACAGAGAAGTCTTAATTAATAGCGAGGAATTCGAGATTAAATGCAGTCTCAGTGTGACCAGTCAAAAAGGAATAATGTTTGCACTTTGCAGTGCGGTTACACTAATTGCAATAATTACCCTAACAGTTACAATTTCAAAATCTAAAAAAGCAAAAAAGTTAAGTCAAAAATCTAAGTCAAAAAATAATTCTAAACAAGAAAATATTACTGTTATCAAAGACTACAATCAAAACAAACCAGATGACAAAAATGACAACAAAAAATAAATTGATTAAAACAAAAAGCACACCAAAATTATTTGTGTGCTTTTTTATTTTTGCTTTTTGCACTAATCCAAATTAAAGGATTGAAAATATTTAAATACGTTTCTATATAATTATTCAACATTATAGTAATTGTCAACATGTATATTGTTTGTGACAATTACAATATATACGGTGTACAAAAAATCCATGAATTGCAAACAATGATTGTTTTTAAGCATTAAATAAAAAAATATAGGAAGAGACACAAAATCTCTTCCTATATTTTTGTTTTTTACATTTAAAAAGTTTAATTAACTTATTAACATGATTTTTTGTGACCTGCTATATTTTTTACAAAATATGTACAAGGTCAAAAGTTTTTAGACATCAAAATTTTCTTCTTCATCAGTGTTTGTTTCTTCGTCAAAGTCTTCCGAAATTTCCATTGCATTCGAACTAATATTTGGTTGTTCCAAAACTTCGTCTTCATTCAAATCTTCGGCAAGTTTTTCTTGAGACTTATCAGACTTAGTAATTGCAACACAGACAATCTTGGCGTTATCTTTGAGTTTCATGATTCTTACGCCCTTGGTGTTTCTTCCGATTTTACTAATTTCACTACTATCAACTCTAATTACCACTCCGTCATCTGCTATAAGCATTACGTCGTCATCATCAGTTACTTGTTTTAAATTTACAAGATTTCCCGTAACTTCATTAAATATGCCCGCCTTGATGCCCTTGCCATTTCTGCCTTGCAATCTATACTCATCTTCACGAGTACGTTTTCCATAGCCGTTTTCGGAAATAGTTAGCATATCTGAACCCGGAGTAATTATTGTCATATCAACAATCACTTCGTTATCGCTTAGTTTCATGGCTTTGACACCCATTGTGTCTCTACCCATAGACCTTACAAATTTTTCGTTAAATCTAATACATTTGCCTGTTGAACTTGCAATCAACACTTCGTCGTTTCCGTTTGTCAAATAAACAGCAATAAGTTCGTCATTTTCATTTAGTTTAATGGCAATCTTGCCACCCTTTCTAATTGACATAAATTCGCTTACTGGGGTCTTTTTGATAAGTCCCAAACGTGTACACATTATCAAATTGCCCGAGTCTTCCTTAAGCGGAATAATCGTTGTAATTCTCTCGTCTTTGTCTACTTGCAATAGATTAACCATTGCCCTGCCTTTTGCTTGTTTTTGTGCTTCTGGCACTTCGTAGGCTTTGATTGTATAAACTCTGCCTTTGGTCGAGAAGCACAACAAGTCATCGTGGCTTGATGTAACATAGATATTTTCAACAAAGTCTTCTTCCTTGGTCTTGTGAGCAACAACCCCCATTCCACCACGATGTTGAGCCTTGTATTCGCTAACTGGCATACGTTTGATGTATCCACCATGTGTAAGAGAAAGTACTACTGTTTCCCTTGGGATAAGGTCGCCAATATCTATGCTTGAATAGTCATAACTGATTTCGGTCTTACGTGGAACACCATATTTAGTTTTGATTTCAATCAAGTCGCCCTTGATAATTTCCAAAACCCTAAGTTCGCTTGACAAAATTTCTTTGTACTGTTTGATTAGTCCTTCAACTTCTTCAAGTTCCGCTTTGAGTTTTTCAACTTCAAGCCCTGTGAGTTTTTGAAGTCTCATATCAAGAATTGCATTCGCCTGTTTTTCGTCCAAGTTAAATAATCTAGTAAGTCTTTCAACCGCATCGTTTTTGTCGTTAGAAAGTTTAATCTGACGGATTACCTCGTCAATGTTTGCTTGTGCTATAACCAAGCCTTCCAAAATATGTGCCCTTGCTTCGGCTTTGTCAAGTTCGAACTTGGTTCGTCTTGTAATAACTTCCTTTTGGAAGTCAAGATAGTATGTCAAAATTTCTTTGAGATTGAGTACCTTTGGAGTACCATTGACCAATGCTAGATTTATCGCACCAAAGGAAATTTGAAGTTGAGTGATTTTGAATAGGTTATTCAAAACTACTTGAGCATTGGCATCACGTTTGACGTCAATTACAATTCGCATACCAGTTCTATCACTTTCTTCTCTAATATCGGATATGCCTTCAATTCTCTTGGACTTAACCATATCGGCGATTTGGATAATAAGTTTTGCCTTGTTAACCTGATAAGGAATTTCGGTTATAACGATTTTTTGTCTATCTTTTTCTTCTTCAATTTCGGTCTTGGCCCTGATTATAAATGTACCCTTACCCGTTTCATACATTTGTCTAACACCCCTACCGCCAAGCACAATGCCCTTGGTTGGAAAGTCTGGTGCTGGAATGTATTTCATAAGGTCGTCAATAGTAATTTCTGGGTTATCAATAAGAGCAATTACGCCATTGATAACTTCGCATAGATTGTGCGGAGCAATGTTTGTTGCCATACCGACAGCGATACCGTCTGAACCGTTTACAAGTAGGTTTGGAAATCTACTTGGAAGAACGGTTGGTTGCATTTCACGTCCATCAAAGTTAGGATAAAAATCTACGGTTTCTTGGTTAATACCGTTTAGCATTTCTCCAGCAATTTTTGTAAGTCTTGCTTCGGTGTAACGTGAAGCGGCTGGTGGGTCTCCATCCACCGAACCAAAGTTTCCATGCCCGTCAACAAGCGGACAGTTGATTGTAAAGTCTTGAGCAAGTCTTACAAGTGCATCATAGATAGCCGAATCGCCATGTGGGTGAAATTTACCCATAACTTCACCGACAATAGTTGCACACTTTCTAAAAGGCTTGTCATTATAAAGTCCCAAGTTGTTCCCCATAGCATAAATAATTCTACGGTGAACGGGTTTAAGTCCGTCTCTTACATCTGGTATAGCACGGCTAACGTTAACAGCCATAGCATATGCTATAAAAGACTTTTCAAGTTCTTCCTTGACCTTAACATCCATGATTTTGCTGGCGTCAATCTTGTCTAAAATCTTTTCAATTTCGTCTCTTTCCATGTCTATACTCCTTTTAAACATCTAGGTCTTTGACTAGTGTCGCATTTTCTTCGATAAACTTACGTCTCATTTCAACGTCTTCGCCCATAAGTTTGTTAAACGCTTCATCTGCTTCAAAAGCATCTTCCATAGTAACTCTAAGCAAAATACGGTTTTCAGGACTCATTGTTGTTTCCCAAAGTTGTTCGCTATTCATTTCGCCCAAACCTTTGTATCTTTGAATATCGTTTGGTTTGCCTTTTTCTTCTTGGATTTGGTTAAGTTCTTCGTCAGAATATGCATAACATACATTTTTGCCATACACAATTTTGTATAGTGGTGGTTGTGCAATAAATACATGACCATTTTCAATAAGTGGTTGCATAAATCTAAAGAAGAATGTAAGAAGTAGTATTCTAATATGGCTTCCATCGACATCGGCATCAGTCATAATAATAATTTTGTCATATCTAAGTTTTTCTTCGTTAAACTCCGAAGATATGCCACAACCAAAAGCAGTTATCATATCCTTAATAACTTGACTTTCAAGAACTTTGTGAAGAGATGCTTTTTCGACATTAATAATCTTTCCCCTAAGAGGCAAGACTGCTTGGAATGTACGGTCTCTACCTTGTTTTGCAGTACCGCCCGCACTATCTCCTTCTACCAAATAAATTTCACTACTCTTTCTGTCTTTGTTTGTACAATCAGCGAGTTTGCCCGGCAATGTTGTGCTTTCCAAAATACCTTTTCTACGAGTTGTCTCTCTTGCGTTTCTGGCAGCGTCTCTAGCACGTTTGGCAGTTACGCATTTGAGTATTAATTCCTTTGCCATAGCAGGGTTTTCTTCTAGGAACGCACCAAACTTTTCTTGCATTGCATCGGATACAATTTTACGCATTTCGGAGTTTCCAAGTTTAGTCTTGGTTTGTCCTTCGAATTGTGGGTCCATAAGTTTGACAGAAATTATAGCAGTTATACCTTCTCTAACATCTTCGCCAGATAGTTTTTCGCTATCTTTGAGAATCCTGTTATTCTTTCCATAATCATTAATTATCTTTGTAAGTGATGCCTTAAATCCTTCAAGGTGAGTACCACCTTCTTCGGTATTGATATTATTGGCATAACTATTAATAAATTCGTTGTAACCCAAGTTGAATTGGAAGGCAATTTCGACTTCGTTTGTCTTATTGACAACATCGACATAAATAGGGTGTTCAAATAGTGTTTCTTTGTTTTTGTTAAGATAATCAACAAATTCAACAATTCCGCCATCAAATCTAAAAGTCTCACCAACAGGTTCTTCGCCACGTCTATCTTCAATAGAAATTGTAAGACCCTTGTTCAAAAATGCAATTTCTCTAAATCTACTCTTGAGTTCGTTGTAATCAAAGTCAAGGGTTTCAAAGATTTCGTAGTCTGGCATAAATGTAACACTTGTACCTGTTTGCGCAGTATCACCAACCACCTTGAGTGGTTCTTGTGGAACGCCACGTTTGTATAGTTGTTTGTGAATCTTTCCGTCTTGTTCAACAACGACTTCAAGCCATTCGGAAAGAGCATTAACACAAGACAAACCTACCCCATGAAGTCCACCACTAATCTTGTAACCTTCGCCACCAAACTTTCCGCCAGCATGCAATTTGGTCAAAACGACTTCAACCGCACTCTTGCCTTCTGTCTTGTGCATACCGCAAGGAATCCCACGTCCGTTATCAATAACGGTACAACTTCCGTCTTTGTTAATAATAACTTTGATATGGTCACAATAACCAGCCAATGCTTCGTCAATACTATTATC
>ULTU01004632.1_pt1 | contig 11216 bp, 6 predicted proteins | sample 1957861 | NCBI WGS metagenome assembly ULTU01 (sample SAMEA4835742, study PRJEB28245) | human gut metagenome | biome: gut microbiome; material: fecal sample | place: Denmark | collected 2008
TGTACGTAGACGACATGCGCATCGAAAAGGTGGAAGCGGAAAACAGCCGGGGATTCGACCTGCGAAAAGATGCAATGGCCTACTGCCACAGTGGATACAAACCGGGGGCACGCAAGCAGGCCTTGGTGCAGAACATGCAGGAAAGGACTTTCTGCCTGCACGATGCCGCCACAGGGCAAATTGTCTATCAAGGTACGGGCAGCCCACTGAACCAAGACAAAAAGCAGGACAAGGGATTTCTTGTACTGGACTTCAGCAGTTTCAATACACCGGGGCAATACTTCCTGTCCATCGGTGACGTACAATCAAAGCCTTTCCCCATCGGAGATGATGCCTACCTGTCCACTGCCTGGCACACGCTGAACTTCTTCTTTTCCGAGCGTTGCGGCTTCGACCAGCCCGGCATTCACCAGGAATGCCATCAGGACGTATTTGCCTATCATCCCGACGGACGAAGCATGAGCATTGCCGGAGGATGGCACGATGCAGCCGACCTGACCCAAGGAACAGGAAATACAGCCGAATCGTGCATCGCTCTCCTCGAAATGGCAGGTGCCGTACAAGGCAAAGACAGTATCTTCTACGAACGTTTGCTGGAGGAGGCACGCTGGGGAGTGAACTGGATTCTGCGCACCCGCTTCGGAGATGGCTACCGACTGGGCGGACTGATAATCGGCATTTGGACAAAGAACATACGTGGCGACAAAGACGACATGCAGACAGAAGCGCGGAACACGCCTACGGATAATCTGAAAGCCGCTTCCAGTTGTGCACTGGCCGCTCCTCATTTTGAGAAGAAAGACCCGATATTTGCAAGGTGGTGCCGGAACAGTGCCATCGAGGACTTCCAATTTGCCATCGACCTGCTGGATACACAAAGGACAGAACAGAACGAAACTGAGCTTTATGCCCTGGCCACCGTCACAGCCATGCGTCTATACCGCCTTACGCAGGATACTTACTATCTGGACTGGGCAGCCCGGCTGGCGCGTACTGTCATGGCCGGACAACAACTGGAGAAACGTACCGACTGGAAAATCCCCCTGCGAGGTTTTTTCTATGAATCTTCCCAAAAGAAGCGCATCCTGGCGTATTATCACCAGAGCCAAGAACACTTGATGACCGAAGGACTCTCAATGCTGCTGACAGACGCCCCCACCCATCCGGACGCTCCGTTGTGGCAGGCATCCTGTGAAGCCTATGCTGACTATCTGCGCGAGATTTCACAGCTGATTGAACCGTATGGCATACTGCCAAGTGCCGTATATGAAGTAGATAATACCGATTACAAAAATTTATACCACGAAGGCGACCAGGTAGGGCTTCCCAGTCTGGAAGAATACAATGCACAAGTGCGCAACGGTATCCCTCTTTCAAAGAATTTCTATCTGCGCCGTTTCCCTGTTGCCTACCAGTTCAGGGGATTCCACGCCGTTGTCATGGGCAAAGCCAAGGCGGCCTTTATCCTTGCACGCCTGTTCAATGACAATGCACTGAGGGACATCGCAACCCGCCAGATAGAGTATATATTGGGATACAACCCGTTTGCCATGAGTACCGTTTATGGGGATGGATATGATTACCCGCCGCTTTACGGAGCATACGCCGGAGATGTTGTGGGAGCTGTACCCGTAGGTATTGAAACATTCGAGAATGACGACGAGCCCTACTTCCCGATGCAGAACAACTGTACCTACAAGGAAATCTGGACACACACCACTGCACGCCTGCTGTGGTGTGTGGCAGAACTGTTCAAATAGTCAACGCATCATTCGTTCCACAAGTCAGGAATAGCTTCATGCCCACGGGCATTTTCCGGTTTACGGTCAAAGGGTTGTTTGGTTCCGGAGTGAATCTCATACAACCCTTTGGCTGTTTCCATCATGGCCTCCACCTGCTCTTTATAGGGGCGGTCGGTCACGTCAATCAGTCCGCAGTTGTAGTTCTCCCCGTCATTACGCCCGGTCAAATCCTGGTCGCACCACTGGAAGTACCCGGTACCTATCAGTCCGGGATGCGCATAGGCATGCTCCGTATAATAGCGGTAAGCCACGCCACGCAGCTCCTGGGAATCGACTTGCCACAGAGATTGAGCCATTCCTCTGTCTACCGTACCGAAGTGGTACTCGCCGATAATCATAGGCAGCTTTGCCACCTTGAGTGCACGGTCCAACATAACCGGATTGGGCACTAAATCATAACAATTGAAGCTAAGGACATCGAACGATTCACCACAAATCTTCAGAATCTCCTCATCCAGTTCGAGGATATTGCCAAAGCGGATGCCGAGGTTCAGATGGTGCGGGTCGTGTTTCTTCAGAATTCGGTTTGTCGTGGTCAGGAATGTGCGGAAAGTGGAAAAGACGAATTCCTTACGGCTTTCCGGAGTGTCACCTTTCTCTTGCAGGTGCTTCTTCAAGGCCTCTTTGATAGGACGGTCCTTCCCCTCAAGAATGAGGCTGCAAAGGCGGGGTTCTTCGTCCAGCCAGGCCGGTTCGTTCCCTATGAAGTAGCCTATCAGCCAAGGATTGTCCTTGTAACCCGACACAAATTCGGTCAAAGACTTGTCCACATTGGATTCGAAGGAGGGGTCGTACACATCGCAAAGGCCCATCAAGTCGCGTTCGATGCCGATATTATGCAAAGGGACCAGGAAAGCCTTACGGTTCATATTCATGACTTCACCACTCGACCAGTTGGCAATGGTGTTCAGCCCCCACTTGTCCATACGCTTAAATATCAGTTCTTTCGACTTTTCTGGAAATTCATCACCATATCTACGATACTGGTTCCAGAAGCCGAAAGAGGCGGAACGGCTGCCCCGGTAGTTGCGATTGGCAAATTTTTCCATCAGTTCGGCAGGAGGAAGTTCCTTGTACATGCCGTTACGCTTTTCGGCATCACGCACTACACCTCCGCCACCGGGACTCACACAGTCCACGCCGACAGAAAGGAACAAATAGCCTTCCGGGTCAACAAACCACCAACGGTCGCCAATCTTTTCGGTACGGAAGAACCCCGTGGCTTTTACTTGCTGCTGCTTGTAGCCGCCAAACTTGGAATAGTTATAAGCATCGGTAGTCACCACTTCATTGTCCTCGGCTTCCCACTCCTTCTTCAGTTGCTCAAGGGAGTGTACTTTCCCGGCATATTCCACCAGGTTGGACTGTCCGAACTCATCTACGGCAGGGACTTCGCCCATATATAAGTCACCCGGGTCTTCCGTGGCCAAAGCTATGGAACGGATTTCAACCGTAGGATTGTTGATAGGTTTGCGCATACGGATACCGATGGAGTCAACGCCTTGTAACGGACCACGGTTACCACCTAAATTAATCCAACCCATATAGCGGGCATGGTTAAAGGTAGCAGCCAAATCAACAGCCGCATCAGGCAATTCGGTAAAGTACTTTAAAGGAATGGCGAGTTTGTTCCAGGCGTTAGGAACGTAGGACATAATACGCAGTTCATTGTAACCGTTGTCGGTAGTGAAGCCGAGTTGGAAACGCTGGGCAGTGGTAATCTTATACTCAAGCACCACAAATTTATACCCATCCCAATCTGCCGGTAGTTCGGGATTGATATCTTTCAAGGCAAACTTCTTGCCCGATACTTCCTTGGTGCTGTCGAACTGCACCTTGAATGTCTGTTCCGCAGGTTTACACCGGGCGAATAAAGACATTGCCAAAACTGCCCATAAAAGGGCTTTCATGTAATTCTTCATATTTAGAAATTTATTAGGGGTGAATACTATATTCCTTATTTGTCTTCAATCTTCTATTAAAGACAAATCCCCCTAAATAAATTCCTAAATATTCAGAGTATGTTTCTTAACATTATTTCTTCTTCAATGCTGCAATGCTTTCTTTCAAAGACTTGATGATACTTTCAGCATCTGCCTGCTTCTTACGCTCCATCTCAAGGACTGCGGCAGGAGCATTGTTCACAAACTTCTCATTACCCAGTTTTTTCAGTACGCCTTGCAGGAATCCTTCCTTGTGCTTCAGCTCAGCCTCCATACGGGCTATCTCGGCTTCCACATCAATCATATCAACCAATGGTACAGTATATTCCGTAGTGCCTACCATGAAGGAAGCTGCACCGTCAGCCTTGTTCTCCACTACATTAATTGACGAGAGGTTGCACATTTTCGTGATAACTGCGTTGAATGCTGCAACCGGATTTTCACCGATGACCTGTAACTCAAGTGCCTCCTTTTGGGCAATGTTCTTCTGCAAACGGATGGAACGGATATTACTGATAACCTCTTTCACTGTCTCAAATTCCCGGATGATATCCTCATCTACCAATGCAGACATTGACAGCGGGCTCACCATCAGGCTCTCACCGTCTTTACGATCGCAAAGATGCTGCCACAATTCTTCCGTGATAAACGGCATGAACGGATGGAGCAGATGCAACAAGTTATCAAAGAAACCGATAGTTGCTTCATACACCTTCCGGTTGATGGGCTGACCGTATGCCGGTTTAATCATTTCCAGATACCAGGAAGAGAATTCGTCCCAGAACAATTTGTAAACAGCCATCAGTGCTTCACTCAAACGATACTTGCTGAACAGGTCAGCCACTTCGGCAGCTACAGCATTCTGCTTAGACTCAAACCAGCGTATAGCCAACTCTGAAGCTTCAGGTACGGGAACTTCCGCACTGACTTCCCAGCCTTTAATCAGGCGGAAAGCGTTCCATATCTTATTGTTGAAGTTACGTCCCTGCTCACACAGTGCATCGTCAAAGAGGATATCATTTCCGGCAGGAGCCGAAAGCATCATACCCATACGCACACCGTCGGCACCATACTTCTCTATCAAGTCCAGCGGGTCGGGAGAGTTGCCCAGTGACTTAGACATCTTGCGTCCCAGCTTGTCACGGACAATACCCGTAAAGTAAACGTTCTTGAACGGCATCTTGCCTTCGTACTCATAACCTGCCATAATCATACGGGCTACCCAGAAGAAGATAATGTCCGGACCGGTCACCAAATCACTGGTAGGATAATAGTAGTTGATTTCCTCATTGCCCGGATTATTAATGCCGTCAAACAAAGAGATGGGCCACAGCCAGGAGGAGAACCAAGTATCCAAGCAGTCTTCGTCCTGGCGAAGGTCTTCCAATTTGAGGTCGGCATTACCCGTTTTTTCTTTTGCCAACATCAAAGCTTTTTCAGGAGTGGCTGCCACCACATATCCACCTTCCGGCAGGAAATATGCAGGAATGCGATGCCCCCACCACAACTGACGGCTGATGCACCAGTCTTTGATATTTTCCAACCAATTCTTATATGTATTCTTATATTTGGCAGGATAGAACTTCAATTCATCATTCATTACCGGTGGCAAAGCCATGTCGGCAAAATGCTGCATCTTCAGGAACCATTGCATGGAAAGCTTCGGTTCGATGGGCACATTGGTACGTTCGGAGAAACCGACCTTATTGGTATATGCCTCTACTTTCTCCAGCAAACCGGCAGCGGCGAGATCTTTCTCTATCTGTTCGCGCACGTCGAAACGATCCATGCCGATATACAAGCCGGCAGCTTCACTGAGCGTTCCGTTATCATTGAAGATGTCGATGCTTGGCAGGTTATACTTCTCACCCAGCATATAGTCGTTCACGTCATGGGCAGGGGTTACCTTCAGACAACCGGTACCGAATTCAATGTCTACATAATCGTCCTCGATAACCGGAATAACGCGTCCTACCAATGGGACAATCACCTTCTTGCCCTTCAGCCAGGCATTCTTGGGGTCATTCGGATTGATGCACATGGCAGTATCTCCCATGATGGTTTCGGGACGGGTGGTAGCAACCACTGCATAGCGTCCTTCGGGGTCACCTTCTACCATGTACTTCAGATAGTATAACTTACTGTGTTCTTCCTTATAGATAACTTCCTCATCACTAAGGGCGGTCAGTGCCTTCGGGTCCCAGTTCACCATACGGACACCGCGATAAATCAAACCTTTGTTATACAAATCCACAAAAACCTTGAGTACGCTTTCACTGCGTTTCTCGTCCATCGTGAAGGCCGTACGATCCCAATCACAAGAAGCACCCAGTTTGCGAAGTTGCTTCAAGATGATACCGCCATGCTCATCCGTCCATTCCCATGCGTGTTTCAAGAATTCTTCGCGGGTGAGGTCAGTCTTCTTGATGCCTTGTGCGGCAAGCTTATTCACCACCTTGGCCTCGGTGGCAATGGACGCATGGTCGGTTCCCGGCACCCAGCAGGCATTTTTGCCTTCCATGCGTGCACGGCGTACCAGAATATCTTGTATGGTATTATTAAGCATATGTCCCATGTGCAACACACCAGTGACGTTCGGGGGGGGGATGACGACGGTGTAAGGCTCACGACCATCGGGTTTCGAACTGAATAATTTGTGGTCCAACCAATACTGATACCACTTTCCCTCCACGTCAGCGGGATTGTACTTACTTGCTAATTCCATGATTTCAAAATCTCTATAATTAATTTATTGCGAATAACGGGCGCAAAATTAATGAATTAAAATTTAAATATATATTTTTGCCCCTACAAAACAGTATATAAAATGAGGGAGAAGCTGAAAATCCGGTATATCATATTAATCATATTACTGTCTATCACATGGGCAACGCAGCTCATTCCAAGCATGGGAGAAGTATATGCACAATCTGTATATCCGGTAATTTCCCATATTCTGTCCTCTTTTTCAAAGCTCATACCTTTTGCCGTAGGCGACTTGTTCATTTTCCTCAGTATCATCGGTCTCCTCTTCAATCCCATCAGAGCACACTACATCCAAAAAAAGAAGTGGAAGCAGATTCTGCTGAATGAGATTGAATACCTGCTTTGGATATATGTATGGTTCTATCTGGCATGGGGGCTGAACTATTCGCAAAAAGACTTTTACGGCAGGACAAATATTCCTTATACACCCTATACTCCTGAAATCTTCCAGGCATTTGTTGACAACTATATCGACAAACTGAATGCTTCTTATACAGACATCACCTCCATTGACGAACCGCTGGTCTGCCGGGAAAGCGTATACGGATACAACCAAATCAGTGATACGCTGGGAGTACACCGTCCTCCTCACCAGTCTCCGCATGTAAAGACCATGCTTTTCACTCCGTTCATTTCCATGGTCGGCGTTACGGGAAGTATGGGGCCTTTCTTCTGTGAATTTACACTGAACGGCGATTTGCTTCCGTCGCAATATCCCGCTACATATGCCCACGAGCTGGGCCACCTGCTGGGTATCACCAGTGAGGCTGAAGCCAACTTTTACGCTTATCAGGTCTGTACCCGTTCGCAAGTAAAAGAGATTCGTTTCAGTGGCTATCTCTCCGTACTCTCACATGTGCTGGGCAATGCCCGCAGACTGATGAATGAAAAAGAATACGCAGAGCTTTTCAGCCGGATACGCCCTGAAATCATAGAGCTGGCCCAAAAGAACCGGCAATACTGGATGGAGAAATACAGTCCGCTCATCGGAGACATTCAGGACTGGATTTATGACTTGTACCTAAAAGGAAACAAAATTCAAAGCGGACGCAAGAATTATTCGGAAGTCATAGGCTTGCTTATTTCATACGAAGAATGGAAAAATTAAACCTCAAAATCATGCATACAAGAAAAGAACAAATGGAAGCTTTCGGACGCTTCCTCGACATACTCGACGAGCTTCGCGAGAAATGTCCCTGGGACCGCAAACAGACCAATGAAAGTCTGCGCCCCAATACGATCGAAGAGACTTACGAACTTTGTGACGCCCTGATGCGCGATGACAAAAATGATATCTGCAAAGAGCTGGGCGATGTGCTGCTACATGTAGCTTTCTATGCAAAGATAGGTTCTGAAACCGGTGATTTCGATATGAAAGACGTATGCGACCGTCTTTGTGAGAAACTTATTTTCCGCCATCCCCATGTCTTCGGTGATGTAAAGGCCGAAACTGCAGGCCAGGTCTCAGAAAACTGGGAACAGCTTAAGTTGAAAGAGAAAGGCGGGAACAAAACCGTATTGAGCGGTGTACCTGCTGCCCTGCCCTCACTCATCAAAGCCTACCGCATCCAAGACAAGGCCCGCAATGTAGGATTTGATTGGGAAGAACGCGAACAGGTATGGAATAAGGTGAAAGAAGAAATCCAGGAATTCCAGGCAGAAGTAGCCCACATGGATAAAGACAAAGCTGAAGCCGAATTCGGCGATGTTATGTTCAGCCTCATCAATGCTGCCCGTCTCTACAAAATCAATCCGGACAATGCGCTGGAACGCACCAACCAAAAGTTTATCAACCGCTTCAATTATGTAGAGGCACACAGCATCAAGGAGGGTAAAAATCTCCATGACATGACGCTGGCGGAGATGGATAAATTGTGGGAGGAAGCGAAAGCACTGGAGAGAAAAGAAAAGCGTGATAATTCCAAAGGTCAGGTTTAGAGAATTAAAGTAAAGGTTTAGAAATCTAAAGTGAAGGTTTAGAAAACCCAACAACTATTCTATCATCTTTCCAATACTTTCCCTACCTTTGCACAGTAAAACCCAATAAAGTCAAAATGATATGAAAAAACAGATAGCCATACTGACCGCTTCCCTACTCATATTGGCAGGATGCGGTTCTGTGCCCGTCACCGGGCGGAAACAGGTTCTCTTGGTTTCAGACCAGGAAGTGCTGACCTCCAGTTTGACCCAGTATAAGGACTATATGAAGAGTGCTCCCAAGTCAAGTTCTGCGACACAATCGGCGATGGTGACACGCGTAGGAAAGAAAATCGCAGCTGCCACCGAACAATATCTGAAACAGAACGGACTGGCCGATGAAGTGAAAAACTTCTCATGGGAGTTCAATCTGGTGAAGGATAACCAAGTAAATGCATTCTGCATGCCCGGCGGAAAAATCGTGGTATACGAAGGGCTGATGAAGTTGGTTTCCTCGGATGACGAGCTGGCGGTAGTCATTGGTCATGAAGTAGCACATGCCGTAGCCAAACACAGTAACGAGCGCATGAGCCAACAAATGCTCGCCCAGTATGGAGCACAAATATTGAATCAGTCTCTCTCGCAAAAGAGTGCCGCCATGCAAGGCATTGCCAATCGTGTATATGGCGTAGGCGCACAATTGGGTGTTATGCTGCCTTTCTCCCGCAAACACGAATCGGAAGCCGACTACATGGGACTCATCTTCATGCGCATGGCAGGGTATAATCCGGACGTAGCCATCAAATTCTGGCAGAAGATGTCGGCAGGCAGCAGTGCCAAAGTACCCGAACTGATGAGCACGCACCCCAGTGATGCACGCCGCATCAGCGACATACAAAAAGCATTGCCGGAAATCAAGACCAAATATAAATAAACATTTGCGCACTGTTCCTCTACGGGAAAACGAACATCCGATACTTTCCGAGGTAAGCGACCGCACTGCATGTACCAAACAATATAAAAAGGAGATATGAATATGAAAAAGTCTTTTATAGGAATCCTTGTAACAGCCATTATCTTCAGCGGATGCGGCACAAGCCAAATGGCGGCAGGTGACCCTAACGCCGTATTGGCAGGGGCAGCCATCGGAAGTAATGTAGGCGGCGCCATCGGCGGATTGATAGGTGACAGTAACGGAGGCTGGCGGGGAGGATACCGGGGTTCCGCCATCGGAACCATCATCGGGACCATTGCCGGAGCTGCCATTGCAAATGCAGCCACAGCCCCCAAGAAGCAGGAGGAGTATAGCTACCGGATAGAAAGGACACAATCCTATTCCCCACAATCCGAAAGACGACAGCAAGCATCGGCCATCGACTACCTGAGAATACGGAATATACGTTTCATTGACGACAACCGCGACCATGTCATCAATTCTGGTGAAAACTGCAAAGTGATTTTTGAAATCATGAACGAAGGGAATAAAACTGCCTACAACGTAGTACCGGTGGTGGAAGAGACCACGGGAATGAAACGCATTTACATATCTCCATCAGTCATGATAGAGCAAATCACTCCCCACAACGGCATGAAATACACCGCCAATATCAGTGCCGGAGAACGGATAAAGACAGGTAGCGTCACGATACGCATTGCCATTGCCGACGAGTATGGAGGCGAATATGACTGGCAGGAGTTTTCACTGCCCACACAACGGTAAAACAATATCTGAACAGTTGATTTTAGAGAAATGGAACAACAGCAATCTTCTTTCAAAGAGAAAGAGCGCATAGAATTACGGGAACCCCGACGGTTCAAGGTAACTATCTATAACGATGATTTCACCACCATGGACTTTGTTGTGAAGGTGCTCACCACCGTCTTTTACAAATCGCCGGCAGAAGCGGAAACACTGATGATGCAGGTACACAGAAACAACTCCGCGGTAGTGGGTATCTACTCTTACGACATTGCCCGGTCCAAAGTACAAAAAGCTACCCGCATGGCGCGGGATGAAGGTTTTCCCCTCCGGCTTACCGTCACCCCGGAAGAAGAATAAGAACAAAGAGATGACATGGATATAAAAAATACAATATTCGTAAACCACGCATTTACTTCCGCACAAAGAAAAGCAGCATTCTATCGGCACGAATTCATCATGCCCGAACACTTGTTGAGCGCATTTCTGGAACAAACGCCTTTCATCGATACATTAGAGGAGTGTTTCTGTAATGTCGAGGAACTCACCCTCTCACTGGAGACCTATCTGATAGAAGATATAGAAAGCGTTCCCGAAAATACGGACTATGAGCCGGAAATTTCCACTCAACTCAGCGCACTCCTGCAACATGCCTATCTGGTGACAGAGTATTCGAGCGCCGAAGAGCTGGACGTTCCCCATCTGGTACAAGGCCTGTTGCAACTGGAAGATTCCTGGGCATGCCATTTTCTGAGAGAAACGGTTGGCGACAGTCTGCCCGAATTCCTCAGTCTGCTTATCACCCACTATGAAGAAGCAGAGTTGGCAGGAGAAACGGACGGTGTGCCAACCTCCGATGAGCAAGAGAAGACAGAGCCTTGGCGCAACTATGTGACTTGCCTCAACGACCGTTTGGAGGAGCACAACCCGCTTATCGGCAGGGAGATGGAACTGGAACGGACCATACAAGTGCTTTGCCGTAAAGAAAAGAACAACCCGTTGCATGTAGGCGAACCCGGTGTGGGCAAAACAGCCCTTGCTTACGGACTTGCCGCCCGTATCGAGGCAGGCAATGTCCCCGAACGGCTT
>ULTU01072431.1_pt1 | contig 11211 bp, 10 predicted proteins | sample 1957861 | NCBI WGS metagenome assembly ULTU01 (sample SAMEA4835742, study PRJEB28245) | human gut metagenome | biome: gut microbiome; material: fecal sample | place: Denmark | collected 2008
TTTCTTTTGCAATGTCTACAGCTAATTCAATACCTTTTTTATTTTGTGTAACATCCAAGAACGCTTCGTCAAGTGATATCGGTTCTATTAAGTCGGTATATCTATGAAATATATTATGAATTTTATTGGAAATTTCTTTATACCGCTCAAATCGAGGTTCTATTATCAACAAATTAGGACAAAGTCTTTTTGCCATTCTAATGGATTGCGCAGAATGTACACCATAACGACGCGCCTCATAACTCGCAGTAGAAACAACACCGCGGTCAGAATCGTGTCCAACAACAATTGCTTTCCCTGCAAGATTATTGTTATCAAGTCGTTCCACAGCAGCATAGAAGCAATCCATGTCTATATGTATTATCTTACGATAGTGTTGCATTTTATAGTTATGAAGTTAATCATTATTCAAGTTATGCCAATAATTTACTTTGCAAGACCTATTTATCATAAACCTGTGCAAATCACATCAAATGTACAAAATATTATTGAATAATCTAGTATCTTCCATGTATAAATTTATAATCTTAAAGGATAACACTCTATAACGGACATTATGATAAATACGTATTTTATTTTTATAAAATCATTAATATCATCAATACACTTCTCTACTGATAACACATCAAGATATCGATAAATTGTCGACATCTTGATGTATGTTTATTATTGCCTTCTTGTTGACGTATTGTTTAGAATGGCATTCCTACGGCGAAGTGCAAAGTCATGTCCTTTAAACGTGGATTTGTTATTGGGAAATGTTGCTTGTTTGTATCGTATGCAGGATCAACAGCCTTCATTCCGAAATCCACTCGCATGATAAAGTAATCCAGATTCAAGCGTAATCCTAAACCATATCCTACAGCTATCTGTTTGTAGAATTCGTTGAACTTGAATTGTCCTCCAGGTTGGTCTTTATAGTTTTTCAAAGTCCATATATTTCCTGCATCGACAAAGAATGCGCAATTGAATTTCCAAAACAAGAACGTACGCAACTCCATATTCATATCAAGCTTCATATCGCCAGTTTGGTTTATGAAGTCGATACGGCCATCCTTTCCCTTGAATTTACCAGGACCAAGTGCACGAACGTTCCAACCTCTAACAGAGTTTGCGCCACCTGAGAAATAACGCTTTTCAAATGGAAGAATTTTACTATTTCCATAAGGATAAGCAACACCAAGTCCGAAGTGCAATGCGAGTGTATTCTTTGTATCGATTTTTACGAGACGCGTATAATCAATATCTCCCTTAACATATTGTGCATAAGCAATTTTAAAGAGCGTGTACTGATTTTGGGCGTTGCGTCTAGCCTTAAACAGATTTGAGATGCCGTATAGCAAGTTTCCACCTATTTCTACGTTAGAACGCAGAGCGTTTTTAGAATCGCTGAATGAATAATTCAATCCAGTTCGCAGGATAAAGATATCCTCGTAATTATATCTAAGGATGGCATTTCTATTTGAAGCATCATCAAGATATTCTTTCTTAAATGTTGCTGAAATCCAAGGCATGTGTACATAGTTTATGTCCAAGAAATCAAATCTGTATGATGGTTTCTTTCTGCCCATGCTCCAATGGTATCGCCATGCAGCAGTAAGCACTCGACGATGGAACTCCGGTCGATTCTGCATGTTGTAACTAAAGAGCAATTCAGACTTCATACGGTTCTTCTTACGAAATCTTTCGGACAGGAAAGGAGCAATAATACGCGGAAAAGCTAACTTTGTTTCGATATTATATTCCACATAATTCTCGTTCTGATAACCCTCAAGTCCCTTGATTGCCTCGTATGCACCACGCAACTGGACACTGAATGTCTCACTTCCACGGAACAAATTATTGTTTGTATAAGTCAGCGAGGCTGCAGCACCAAAATCACCAGCTGTATTTGTACCTTCAGGTTGGAAAGATATGGAATTAGGCTTTCGCGTGCTTATCTGCACGTTACAATCCAAAAGATTTGTATCGGGCAGTTCCTCAAAATGAATGTTTGTATAACGAACAGCCTGCAGACGTGCAAAGTTGTTGTAAGTATTTTGGACATCCTCTGAGCAGAATAAAGCATCAGGTGCAATTACTGTATTGTTATAGAGTACACGCTTGCGTAATGGCAGTTTTTTGCCATCACCAGAACGGAAATAAATATTGTTAATGATATATTTCTTGTGCGGAGTCTCAGGACTATTATTTGAACTTCTATACTTTATAAGATGAAGCTCAACGTCTACCCTATTGCTCTTGCCAATAGTGTCAACTACGTAATGAATAAAATCCTTATTGAATTTGTAATAACCATTATTCAGAAGAATCTGTGCAATACGTTTGCGCTCAGCATCAAGAGTTGATGTTGAAAAAGGAATACCTCTCTTTAACAGTTTTCCTTTGAAGGCTTTCTCCTCAAGTAACGGCAAGAGTGTTTCGTCCTCTATCACATATTTAACAGAATCAACGTAATACAAAACGTTTGGATTTATGGTATATCGAACAGTTGCCTTCTTGTTCTTTTTAGCTACATTATAAGAAGCGTCAGCTTGCAGATATCCCATTGACTTCATTGCCGATACCATGTTGTCACATGACTTTTTCGTCTTTAACGAATCGAAAACAACCGGGCTCTCCCCTATTCTTCTCAGTGTGCGATTTATCCATTTTGTGCTGTCTCTGCCAGACAAGCTATATATGCCCAAAGGAAGCTTTATTAAAGAGAACCACTTAGAGTTTGGACGCTGCGCATAATAAGGCTCGAGCGATTTCGCATTAAAAGACTTTTCATTGCTGCTTATCGTACAACTTTTCAAAAGACAATCGTCATCGGCAATGAACTTCGTTGAGGAACAAGAAGAGATAAAGGCTAATATAGCTATCATCCCTAACGTTATTGAAGCAGACTTTATTTTGACCTTAGACAACATCTTTACTAATAGTACTAAATTAATATTCATTATGTTTGAAAAACCATGCAAAGATACAAAAAAAACGATAAATATTGCTACCTTTGCATTGTCTTTTACTCGAAGAGAAGATTCATAACGTATTTTGATAGTTTTAATTAAGAAGATGATAAGCAAAAACAAAATTAAATATTTACATTCGCTCAAAACCAAGAAGTTTCGTGATGCTGAAGGCGTCTTTGTAGCCGAAGGTCCAAAAGTTGTTAGCGATATTTTTTCGCGTTATAAAAGCAATTTGATGTTGCTCGTAGGTACAGCAGAATGGTTGAAAGGTGAAGGACGCTCAATAGCTTCTGTCGCAAATTGCGAAATAATCGAAGTGACAGAAGACGAACTTACCAAAGCAAGCTTTCTGTGCCATCCGCAGCAGGTACTTGCCGTATTCAAGATGCTCGATTCTCATGTTGATACCAACCTGCTTACAAGCAAACTTACGATTGTACTTGACGGCGTACAGGATCCTGGCAACCTTGGCACAATAATTCGTATAGCCGATTGGTTTGGCATCGAGAACGTAATCTGTAGCGCAGATACAGCTGATGCCTACAACCCGAAGGTTGTGCAGGCAACTATGGGAAGCATAGCTCGTGTGAATGTAACATACATGAATCTTTCTGTACTGTTTGATTCGCTGCCCAAAGACTTCCCTATCTACGGTACACTTCTTGAAGGCGACAATATCTACAATCAAGAACTTACAGAGGTAGGTTTGATTGTGATGGGTAATGAGGGGAAAGGCATATCCCCTGCCATTCGCAATCTCGTAAACAGAGCTTTACGAATACCTAATTATCCGGAAGGTCGTGCAACGGCCGACAGCTTGAATGTAGCAATAGCAACAGCTATTGTATGTGCCGAATTCAGAAGACGCCTCTAATATGCATAGAATTATACTGTCAATAGGCACTAATTTCAACCGCGAGTCAAACGCCAAACTCGTAAAAGGAATAATATCCGAGGCATTTCACAAAGTGCAGTTTTCTGAAGAACTGCTTACAGAGCCTGTTGGAAACGTAATGAACGACGAGAAGTATCTCAACTTCCTTGTCTGCGCCTTTACAGAAGATGAGCCAGAGCAAATCGTTGCAAAGACCAAGCAAATGGAAACGCAATGCGGCAACACCGAGTTTCTGCGTAAAGAAGGCAAAATTGCAATGGATATAGACCTCTTGAAATATAACGATCAGCGCTTTCACGAAAGTGATTGGTCAAGAGATTATGTAAAGAAGTTGATTAAACAATTCGAAGAATAAAAAACAGATATAGATTAACATAAAATGAATATGAAGACAATGTTAAGACAATTGATACTACTGCTTTGCCTGTTTGCAATCATGCCAAGCAAAGCTCAAAATAAAAGCATTGAATTTGACAAGTTTTTCTGCGACAGCACATTGCGTGTAGACTACATCTTCTCAGGTGATGCGCAGTCGCAGCAGATTTCCTTGGACAAGTGTAACCTTATGCCTCATTGGTATGGCAAGAGAAACAATCTTGACATACTGCCGGTTCAAGGAAATGGTCAGATTACGGTGCGCGACCATAACACAAAGCAGGTTATATACACGAACTCGTTCTCAACATTGTTTCAAGAATGGCTGACATACGACGAGGCAAAAACTACGAACAAGTCGTTCGAAAACGTGTTCCTTGTACCTATGCCAAAGGATGTTGTAGACATAACTGTCGATTTGCGTGATAACCGTCAGAAAATTGTTACAACGATGACTCATGTCGTCAATCCGAACGATATATTGATCAGACACATCGGATTCAATTACGTTACGCCATACATCACATTGCAAGCGGCAGAAGACACAACGAAGTGTATTCATATTGCATACGTCGCAGAAGGCTACAGCAAAGACGAAATGACTACATTCTTGGAGGATGCCCGCATCGCAACAGAGGCACTTTTCGAGCATGAACCGTTCAAGTCGAAGCGCAACCGCTTTAACATAATTGCTGTGGAGTCAACATCTGAAGACTCCGGTACAAGTGTTCCTTCAAAAGGTGTATGGAAGAATACAGTTTTGGGTAGCCATTTCGATACGTTCTATTCAAACAGATACCTCACAACGCTCAATCTGAAGAACCTGCACGACGCACTTGCCGGCACTCCGTACGAACATATAATCGTATTGGTGAACACTTCCGAATACGGCGGTGGCGGCATATTGAACTCGTACAATCTTAGTATGACACACCATCCGCTTTACAAGCAGGTCGTTGTGCATGAATTCGGTCATAGTTTCGCAGGATTGGCTGACGAATATGCCTACGAGCAGGAGGCGTTACCGATGTATCCACATGATGTAGAGCCTTGGGAGAAGAACATAACAACACTCGTTGATTTCCACGATAAATGGGAGAAACTCATTGCTCCGACAACACCGATACCAACACCGGTTGACTTCTACGGCAAGAAAAACAAGAAGAATGCAAAGCTGCAGCATCCGTTAGGTGTATATGAAGGTGCAGGCTACAGTCTGAAAGGTGTCTATCGTCCATCGTTCGACTGCCGTATGCGCAGCAATGCCCACCCCGACTTCTGTCCGGCTTGTCAGAAAGCGCTCAACGAACTGATCGATTTCTATACAGAATAATCCGCAATATATGAATATATCAAAAAGAACCAGATTGGCTTTATTGGTATGTTTCATCTCTCTTTTATCTACTGTTAATGCACATAGCCGTGCACATATACATATATACGAATCGGCAACCGAGCAGACAGATGCCGAAAAGCTGTCGAGGGCTGTCGATTACTTTCAAAGCGGCAAGTTCCATGAAGCGCTGATATGGTTCTCAAAACTTGACAGCAAGTACAAGTTGAACCCACGTTTTCAGGCTTATATGGGCGTTTGTTGCTATTACGACGGCGAATATGAGCGGGCGGTAGCGACTTTAGAGCCGATATTGACCAAACTGAATGTGTTTGCCCCACACGAATTGGCAGTATATTACTATTGTGTGGCAGAAAGTTATTTTCGTCTGAAGAAGTATATAGACGCTGTGCCGCTGTTCGAGAAGCATACATTGCTATGCTATAACAATGAAAAAGGCGATTCGCTGTTGCGTATCGGTATGTGTTACAAGCACATGCGCGACATAGAAAATGCTCAGGAATACTTCATCGAAGCGCTGGCATACTATCGCAGATACAACAATCAAGACAAGTTAAACTATATAGAAAGAGAGTTAAAACAATTGGCTGACAATTAGTGGCATGTATTTTGCATGTACTATAATGCCTACATGTGCATAGGCAGAAGTTAAATATTTACGAACATAATTCAAGGATAATATATTAAATGACAAATTCGTTTTCACAAAGAGTATCAGAAAACCTATCTTTCAGCAGAGAAGAGGCTTTAAGGCTGTCTTCAGGTGCTATACGTCCCGAACATATTGTGCTTGGAATGTTGAGAGACAAGCAAAGTCCGCTGAAGGCCCTGCTTACGGGCGCCAATATAGATGTCGACAAGGTAAAGTTGCAGCTTGAGAAGAATATTCAAGAGGACAACTCTGCCGCAGCTTCGTCTGACAACGGAAACATCTCGCTCGACGAGCATGCTAACAACATTCTCAAATTATCAATACTTGAAGCCCGACTTCAGCATTCTAAGGAAGTGGACGTTGAGCATATCATACTTGCCATACTGCATGACAAAATGGCAAGTGGTGCCAAAAGCGTACTTCTTGAGAATGGTTTAACATACGAGAAAGCTATGAATTTTCTTATGCAAACAAACTCAAATGTCAAGAACGGCGTAGGATTGTCTGACGATGACGATAATCTGGTGTCGCATGACAATTTCTCTTCACATAACAACAAGAATCAGAGCGCTACTTCTGACACAACGAACAAACCAATGGGTGGCGGAACAGACAAGACACCAGTGCTTGACAAGTTCTCTACCGACCTCACACTTGCTGCAGCCCAGGGTAAGCTCGACCTTGTAATCGGACGCGACAAGGAGATACAGCGTGTCACCGAGATACTGTGCCGTCGAAAGAAGAACAACCCTATACTTATCGGCGAACCTGGCGTTGGCAAGAGTGCCATTGCCGAAGGACTTGCCCAGCTTATCGCCCGCCGACGCACCTCTCCGCTGCTATTCAACAAGCGCATCTTCCGTCTCGATATGACATCTATCGTAGCCGGAACGAAGTATCGAGGACAGTTCGAGGAGCGTATCCAGGCATTGCTGCACGAGTTGGAACAGAATCCTGACATCATTGTATTCATCGACGAAATACATACTATAATAGGTGCAGGCAGCACGCCTGGTTCAATGGATGCTGCTAATATCATGAAGCCGGCGTTGGCTCGCGGTTTGGTACAATGTATCGGTGCCACAACGCTCGACGAGTATCGCAACTCTATCGAGAAGGATGGTGCTCTTGAGCGTCGTTTTCAGCGCGTAATGATAGAACCCTCTACCGAAGCAGAGACACTCGACATTCTGAAGAACATCAAGGAGCGCTATGAGGACTATCATCATGTGCGCTATACCGACGAGGCGTTGGAGGCTTGCGTGAAACTGACTGGCAGATACGTCTCAGAGCGTGCGTTCCCCGACAAGGCTATTGACGCAATGGACGAAGTTGGCTCGAAGGTTCATCTGCAACATGCAGTAATTCCACCTTCAATAATTGAGAAGGAGAAGGAATTGGCAAACATCCATCAGTTGAAGATAGCGGCAGCGGACGACCAGAACTTTGAAGTGGCAGCTACTTACCGCGACCGCGAGACACAGCTTGAGAGCGAACTTAAGGTTCTGAACGACGAGTGGGTGGCTTCTGACGATGGACGCCGTGAGACAGTCACAGAGGCAGACGTCGCTAACGTGGTTTCTATCATGTCTGGCATACCCGTACAGCGAATTTCTGAATCGGAGAGTTGCGTGCTGAAGAACCTTGGCGACAGACTCAAGTCGGTTGTGGTGGCTCAGGATGACGCCATCGGCAAGATTGTGCGCAGCATACAGCGCAATCGCCTCGGACTAAAAGACCCTAACCGTCCGATAGGCGTATTCATGTTCCTCGGCTCAACCGGTGTGGGTAAGACATATCTTGCACAGACCTTGGCAGAGCTGATGTTCGGCACGAAGGACGCTCTTATTCGTATTGACATGAGCGAATACTCGGAGAAGTTCAATACCTCGCGTCTCGTAGGTGCGCCTCCGGGATATGTAGGCTACGGCGAAGGTGGACAGCTCACAGAGAAAGTACGCCGCCATCCCTACTCTATCGTTCTTCTTGATGAGGTGGAGAAGGCGCATGGCGATGTGTTCAACCTCTTACTGCAAGTGCTCGACGAGGGTCGCATGACTGACGGTAACGGCAGAATGGTCGACTTCCGCAATACAATCATCATCATGACCTCGAACACCGGCACACGCCAGCTTGTCGATTTCGGCAACGGCATAGGTTTCAACGCCGCGTTGCTTGACAACTCGAGCGAAAAGGCTAAGGAATATGCACGATCTGTGATACAGAAAAGTCTGGCACACCAGTTCGCGCCCGAGTTCCTCAACCGCCTTGACGAGATTATCACGTTCGACCAGCTTGACAATACAGCGATACGCAAAATTGTGGACATCGAGTTGTCTCGTCTGTTCAAGCGCATCAACGATATGGGCTATGCCGTTGAAATCAGCGACGAAGCAAAGACTCTGCTTGCAAACAAGGGCAACAGTCCGCAGTATGGAGCGCGTCCTCTGAAGCGTGCCATACAGACATACATCGAGGATGTGCTTTGCGAGTTGCTGCTCTCCGACGAGAAGAGAACAAGCAAAACCATTGCGATTGACGTTGATGGAGACGACAAACTGAAAGTGGAGTTCAAGGAGAGTGCGGCTGAATAAGCTGTAGCAGACAGAACAATTAGAAGAAAACGATTATGAGCAATAACAACAATCACCAACTGGGCGAAGCGCCTTGGTTGCATGTCATAATATCTACCGGTTTAGGTGTCGGTTTTTGGCCTTGGGGACCGGGAACACTTGGCGGCTTTGTAGCGCTACTCATCTGGATAGCCCTCTACTTCACGCTCTCTCCACTTTGGCTCGCTATAGCCACGGTTCTGCTTGTGGTAGGTACGCTATTTGTGGGCGTTTGGACAGACAACGTGATGGAACGCTACTGGGGTGAGGACCCTCGAACCGTAATCATCGACGAGTATTTCGGAACATGGGTGGCTACGCTTGCGGCCTTGTTCGTTGACGGTCCGTCGTACGTAGCCGTTTCTCTCGCAACGATAGGCTTTGTCTTGTTCCGCATAATCGACATTACGAAACCGCTTGGCTGCCGTTGGGTAGACCGCCATATACACGGAGGTTGGGGCTGCATGCTCGACGATGCGTTGGCTGGCTTCTACGCCATTTGCTTGACATTGATTATCAGGTACGCAGGTTTGGTAGAATACGTACACGACCTGCTTTCATAAAAGGTTATGCTGTTTTTCAAAACAATAACAACATAAGAAAAATAATCCGCGTCGATTGGTACGAATGTTCGTATCAGTCGACGCGTTTAGTCTCTTTTATACCAACGCTTTGCTGGTACAACAAAGTCTTTATTGATTATTATGCGCGCTTTTGGCAGTGTCTTCACACAAAAGACAAGGTTGTCATAGGCAGCTTGTACGTAGGTGTGCCCGAAAAGACTGTCGCAGTATGCGCAACCGAAGGACATGCTGGCTCCATGATGATACTTGCTGTAGCGTGGTTTTATATCGCCGACCTTCAAATTCAATTCAGGATGAGCGCCGATGTATTGCTTTACGCCATCAACTATCTCAGCATAAAAGCAATCAATACCACTTTCTATCTCTATTCCTTCTGCCGAAATCAACTTATTAATAAGATATATGTAATTCTTTTCGTGACACTTCCAGCAAATCTTCTGATAGAAACACACCTCAACATACTTCACCTTCATTGTTTCGGCATAACGTATGTTGCCTAAAATCATAGAACGAATGAAATCTTCAATCGGAAGCGAATATTCTTCTTCCCTAATCTTATGAAGAAGGACACTTGTTTCGCCACGAATGTCCTGAATATAAAAGCAAGGCAGCTTGCTTAATACTATTTTCCTGAACGAAGGCATTAGCATCCAGCATCCGCACACGCGTTCCTGACGCATGGCAAGATATACCTCCTCCACATTGCGCGGCAAATTGCACACATTGAAGGCTATCTTGTATGGTCCGCAATCTACCAAGACATCGGCTTTCCATTTCTCCGTCTTCACTTTCGTTGTGAACGGGAAGCCGATGTCTTTGCAAATTGATTGTATTGTATCTGTAACGAATGCTTTTTCCATAGGTCTGAGCTCGCCTTACTGGCACGGCTTGTATTGCGACATCATGCTGCGTATTTCGTTGGCTCTCGGTGCTGACAATGCAGGCACACCTTCCAACTTATACTTCTCGCCGAGCTTTTCGTATTTATACGTGCCTAATGTGTGATAAGGCAGGATTTCTATCTTCTCAACACAATCGTAATGCGACACATGCTCACCAAGTTTGCGTAGCCACTCGTCATTGTCGGTCAGGTTTGGAACCACAACATGACGCACCCATGTCTTTATCTTACGTTCCTCAAGAATATCGAGGAAAGCAAGATTGTTGTTCTGCTTTACGCCGGTAAGCGTCGGATATAGCTCCGCGTCCATTGTCTTGATGTCCAACAATACAAGGTCTGTATTGTCCAACACCTCTAAGACCTTATCCGTAATGATAGCACCACTTGTGTCGAGCGCAGTATGCAAGCCTTCGGCGTGACAAAGTCTGAAAAACTCTGCCACAAATTCTGATTGCATCAACGGCTCTCCTCCAGAAACCGTTACGCCACCGCTTTTAATGAACGAACGATACTTAACCACTTCGTCTCTCAACTGCTCTGGAGTAAACTCGTACTGGCATTTTCCGTTAGGATCCCATGTGTCCGGGTTGTGACAGAACAGGCATCTCAACGGACATCCCTGCATAAAAGTCACGAAGCGTACGCCTGGCCCGTCTACCGTGCCAAACGATTCAAAAGAGTGTATTCGTCCTATCATTTAACCCAACAGCTTTTCCAAAAATACATTAAGGTCAGAGTCGAGACCTTCCATAAGATCCTTGCCGATAATGACAGTATCGTCGTCGGCGATATAAAGCTCGGCAACATTCTCCTTGTCCTCGTTCTCAAGCACAAAGCTGTAAGGCTTAAGAATGCCGAGGCTGTCGGCTAATGCAGACTGT
>ULTU01058564.1_pt1 | contig 11198 bp, 11 predicted proteins | sample 1957861 | NCBI WGS metagenome assembly ULTU01 (sample SAMEA4835742, study PRJEB28245) | human gut metagenome | biome: gut microbiome; material: fecal sample | place: Denmark | collected 2008
ACTTTCAAAGGCCCAAAACTTTGTCCAACAATTAGTCCAAACAAGACAATCAGTGGTGCGGTTGGTGGATTTGTATTTGGTACTCTTGGCGGAGTATTGGTATATTATTTATTCTCTCTAAATATATATATTAATGAAATGTTCATGACTACTGACATTGTTTGGTGGAAGATACTTATTGTATCGATGATTGCATCAATTGTTTGTCAGATAGGGGATATTATTGCAAGCAAACTCAAACGCAGTGCAAGAGTCAAAGATTATGGAACAATATTCCCAGGACATGGTGGTGTTATGGATAGAGTAGACGGACTTATATTTAGTGCGCTAGTTATCCTAATATCAATGTTTGTATTAATTTAGCAAAATTAGTGTACTAATTTTTTGTGTTTACTGGAATGAAATAGGAGATTTTGATGATAGTACTTTATATATTGCTAGCGATAGTTATATTGCTACTTATGATAATGATACACGAAACTGGTCATTATTTGGCTGGCAAAATGCTTGGATTTAAGATTGAAGAGTTTTCAATTGGCTTTGGCAAGGCGATATTTAATAAAAAATTAAAAAGTGGCGAGACCTTTAGTTTGCGTTGGATTCCTTTGGGTGGCTATTGTGCATTCAAAGGTGAAGACGAAGAAGGAAAGGAAGACAAAGAGTGTTTCAATAATTATCCTTGTTGGAAAAGGTTAATTGTCTTGTTTTCAGGTGCTTTTTTTAACTTTTTGTCAGGTATAATATTTACATTTATTTTACTTATGAGTGTTGGTTCGGGCATTGTAAAAGTTAGCGATGTCGTTGCTACCAACGGAAATGAAAACGTAATTCAGAAAAACGATATAATTATGCAAGTTGATGGTGTTGAACCAACATTTTTGAATGGTGGCATAATTAATCTTATGAAGAATAGAGATATTGGCGAAGATATTGTTCTAAAAGTAGATAGAAACGGTCAAATTATGGATATTAAGGTTCAAAAATATGCTATTTATAAACAAAATGATAGTGGCGAATTTGAACTTGACTCAGAGGGTAACAAAATAATTCAAAGCAAAGTTATTGGTGTTACAACCGAATATGTTAAATATGGCTTTGGAAAAGCGCTTCTCAAATGCGTTCCTTACACCTGCAATATGGCTTGGGAATGTTTGGTTGTGCTTGGCAAGTTATTCACGGGACAATTAGGACTAGAAAGTGTGGGTGGTCCAGTTACGACAATTAAGACGATTGCTGTATCCACTCAAACAAATATCAAAAACTTACTTTTATTATTCCCGCTTATTGCTGTCAATTTGGCTGTATTTAACTGGCTTCCAATTCCAGCACTAGACGGTGCAAGAATGGTGTTTGTTTTGATAGAATGGATATTCAGAAAGCCAGTTCCTCGAAACATTGAAGCCAAAATACACAGTATTGGATTGCTTGTTATGTTTGCACTGGTTATTATAATTGATTTGCTTCATATAATTTTATTCTAAAGAAAAGGACTTTTGATGAAAATACTTGATTATATAAACAAACAAACAAATAACGCTTACAAAGATTTTAAACTTGTAAGTGTTATTTTTGATAAAAATTTAAGAGAATGCACTTTTAAATTTCTGTACAAAAATGAATTGAAAGAAAACGACAAGTGTACTTTGCAGAAATTAATAAAAGACTATCTACCACAAGATGTTGGGGTTGTTATTAAGTGCAAAAAGGCATATGTTGATTGCGAACTTGTTAGAGATGTTCTATATAATTTTGTAACCAAACACTATTCGTCGGTTGCTTCTGATTTTGAAAAAGCGGATATAACAGTAACCATTGACAACACCATTAATGCAACTATTAATTGCAATGATTTTAATTACATTCATTTAAGTGACCCCGGTGTTTACAAAGATATTTTAGATTATGCAAATAGTTTTTTCTTTGAGCCATTCTACTTGGACATTAAATCTAACAAATGTTCATCTGACGAAGAAATAGTTTTAGAAAATCCTTTTGAAAATGAAATTTATCTTGGAAATAATAACATTATTAAATGTTACAAAGTTGAAGATATACAAAATATCATTAACGAAGTTAATGGCAATCCTATAGACATATCTGTCATTCAAGATGCAATGGAAAGTGTCGAAATTTCGGGCAACATTAGATTTTTGAATACTAGAGAGTTTGAGTCAAAGCGATTAGACAAAGACGGAAACAAAATTATTAAGACATTTTTTAGTTTTTTGCTTACAGATGGAACGGGAAAGATTAATTGTGTTGTCTTTCCAAACAAAGCCGATACTACAAAAATGCTTGGATTCAAAGAGGGGGATTATGTTATAGTTCACGGCAATGTCGAAGAATATAACGGAAGACTAAGCATGAAAGTTAGCGCAATTGCCTATTGCAAAAAAGCAGAAGCCGAAGTGGTTTCCGAAGATGTTGAAATCAAAAAAGAACCAAACAAAGAATATCTTTGTTGCAAACCCGAACCTTATACCCAACTTTCTCAAGCTAATTTGTTTTCGACTGGTGACGAAATTGGCGATTATCTTATGCAAAACGACGTTGTTGTATTTGATATTGAGACAACGGGATTGGAAGTAAGCAGATGTGAGATTATAGAAATTGGTGCAGTAAAATTACATCAAGGGAAAAAAGTCGAAACATTTGAAACCTTTGTGCACCCTGAAAATCATATTCCAGAAGAAATAACAAATTTGACGGGAATTAATGATGAAATGGTCAAAGATGCACCTTGTATTCAAAAAGTTATTGCCGATTTTTATAAGTTTTGTTATAATTCAACAATTATTGCTTACAATATAGATTTTGATTACAAGTTTGTTAATCAGTTTGGCAAAAGAAATGGATATATTTTTGATAATAAGCAAATAGATGCCTTGTATATGGCAAGGGCTTTTGTCCCCGGCCTAAAAAACTTTAAACTTGGCACTGTATGCAAAAAACTTGGTGTCTCCCTTGAAAATGCACATAGAGCAGTGCATGATGCAATGGCTACCGCCGACGTTGTTATCAAATTAAATAAAAATCTTACATAAATTACTATTTTTTTGCCATAAATGGCTTGATTTTGAAACAAGGATATGTTATTATATATTTAGTTAATACTAGATTATTAGAGTGAACTTGCAAAAGTTCACTCTTAAATTTTGTAAATACAAGGAGAATTTATGTCAGAAAGAATTGTTGACAAAGCACTTAAGATAATTAAACCTATTGTCGAAGATTTAGGTTATATTTTTGTTGACTTGGAGTACAAAAAAGAGTTTAGTGGAAATGTGTTGGCACTTACTATTGATAGTCCCGAAGGAATTACAATTAATGATTGTGAAAAAGTTTCTAGGGCTTTGGACGAGCCACTTGACAAAAATGATATTACTAATGGTGCATCATATAACTTTAATGTTTCGTCTTATGGTCTTGATAGGGCATTTAAGACTGATTATGATTTTAATAAACACATAGGAAAGTTGTGTGATATCAAATTCTATGCACCTTTCAAAGGCAAAAAACTTATAATTGCAAAATTACTTGAATTTGACAAAGATAATATCAATGTTGAATATAATAACGAAAATTTACAAATCGAGCGTAAACTAATTTCAAACATATCCGCTCATATTGAATTTTAAAGGAGAAAACAAAATGATTAACAAAGATTTTTTTCAAGCATTAATTGATTTGGAAGAACAAAAAGGAATTAACAAGGAATATTTTATCGAAGCGCTTGAAGCCGCATTGACTAGTGCTTACAAAAAGAATTTTGGCGAAGCCAAGAGTGCTTTTGTTAAATTAAATCCAGAAAAAAATACAATCAAAATTTATTCATACAAAACTGTAGTAAACGAAGTTTTGGATAATGACAAAGAAATTAGTCTTGCCGAAGCTAAAACAATTAAGAAAAGCTATAAAATTGGTGATTTAGTTCAACAAGAAGAAACTCCAAAGAACTTTGGAAGAATTGCTGCTCAAACAGCAAAACAAGTTGTTATGCAAAGATTAAGAGAAGCAGAACGTGGCAGAATTATGGACGAAGTTAACACAAAACAAGACGAACTAGTAACTGGCATTATTAGACGTATTGAGGGTGACAATGTTTATGTTGATTTAGGAATGACTCAAGTCGAAGGAGTACTTGGACTCAGAGACCAAATCCCTGGTGAAAAATACAAAGTTAATGATAGAATCAAAGTTGTAGTTAAGACTGTCAAAGAAGGTTATAATATGCCTTATGTTCAACTTTCTCGTAGCAGTGCTAGTTTTGTAAGAAAATTATTTGAACTTGAAGTTCCAGAAATTGCAAGTGGCGAAATTGTTATCAAAAACATTGTTAGAGAAGCGGGCTACCGAACAAAAATGTCTGTATATTCAACTAACAAAATGCTAGATGTTATTGGTGCTTGTGTTGGAAACAAAGGCATGAGAGTTAACGAAATTGTTAATGAGTTAAATGGCGAAAAAATAGATATTGTTCCTTATAGTGAAGATGCTGGGGAATATATTGTATCTGCACTAAGTCCAGCTACAGTTTTGTATATTCACACAAATATGGAAGACAAAACATCTTTGGCTGTTGTTCCAGATGACAAGCTTAGTCTTGCAATTGGCAAGGCTGGTCAAAATGTTAGACTTGCCGCAAGACTTACTGGTTGGAAAATTGATGTCAAAGCAAAAAGTGCAGTTCCATCTCTTAACTTGGACGAAAACACAAACGAAAATTATGAGAACTTATTTGACGGAGCAGATGCTTTTGACGATTTGAACTAAGGAGATTTTATGATTAAGAAAATTCCTATGAGAACTTGTATCGCTTGCAAAGAATGCAAGCCAAAAAAAGAATTAATAAGAATTGTCAAAACCGACGAAGGTTTTAAGTTTGATAAGACAGGAAAATTAAATGGCAGAGGTGCATATATTTGTAATGATTCAAAATGTAGAGAATTGCTATTTAAAAACAAATTACTTAACAAAACCTTTAAGTGTAATGTAAGTTCGGATGAATACAATAGTCTAAAGGATAGTTATGAATCAAAATAAACTTAAGTCATATTTTGGCTTTGCGATAAAAAGCGGGAAGGTTATTTTTGGATATGATAATCTGTTTAAGTCAAAAAAAGCACCATTGCTAGTGGTTATTTCCCCGGATTTGGCAGAAAAAATGGCAAATAAGGTCAAAATTTTTTGTGATGAACACAAAATTAATTTGTTAACTCTTGAAAATTTGAATTTGAGTGATATAATTAATAGAGATAATTGCAAAGTTTTGGGCATATTGGACTTAGAACTATCAAAAGTGATTGCAAAAGAAATAATGCAACAAAAAAATATTGGAGAGAATTAATTGGAAAATAATCAAGAAAAAAACAAACAAAATTCAGTTTCTTTTGGTAATTTGAAGAAACTTAGTGGAATTATTAGTGGTACGGAGATTAATACCTTGGTATCCAATATTTCAAAGTCAAAAATGGCTTTGGATACTTTTTGCAAGAACTTAAAGGAATATGAAAGTAACCTTAAGAATAAATCTAAAGTAGTAGAACCAAAAGTTGAAAAAGTTTCAGAACCTACCGACACCATACAACCAAAAGTTATCGAAACAAAACATGCTTTTGACAAAAAGCCTAATCAAAATCAAAACAATTCTTTTGATAAACAAAATACAAATGGAATGAAATTTAACAAAGTTCCTTCCAAGGAATTTAAGCCAAGAGACCAAAAGCCACAATTTTCTAAAGACGGCAAACCTATGGACAAAAAGAATTTTGTTCCAAGAGACAATAATGGATACAAACCTAGAGTTCCTAAGATTGAAGTTGAACAAATTGTCGCCAAAAATGAAAACAGCCGAACTTATGGAAACAAAAACAAATCCAAAACTTTCGATACCGAAAAGAAAGAACTTAGCAAAAAGGCCAAAATTAAAATGGGTTATATTGATATTGACAATGATTTTGACCTCGATGGCGAAGAAAGAATGGGTAGAGTTAGAACAAAGGTTAAAAAGCCTAAACAACAAGCTGTAATTGAAAAAACTGTTATTGATAAGGCTATTATTGATACTGAAAACCTTACTGTTAAGATTTTATCCGAAAAAATTGGGAAGCCAGCTGTAGATATAATCAAAAAGTTTATGATGCTTGGCATGATGCCAAATATAAATTCGGTTATTGACTTTCAAACCGCCGAACTAGTTGCTCAAGAATTTGGAGTGACTTTGGAACAAAAGATTGACAAAAACTACGAAGAAAAATTACAAGAAATGTTTGATAATCAATCACATTCGACCGAAAAACGTCCACCAGTTGTAACTGTTATGGGTCACGTTGACCATGGCAAAACTTCACTTCTTGATGCTATTAGAAATACCAATGTAATTGAGGGCGAAGCGGGCGGAATTACACAGCATATCGGTGCTTATACTGTTAATTATAACGGCGAACAAATTACATTTATTGATACCCCAGGACACGAAGCATTTACGGCAATTAGAGCAAGAGGTGCCAAACTTACGGATATTGCAATTCTAGTCGTTGCTGCAGATGATGGAATTATGCCACAAACAGTTGAAGCGATAAATCACATCAAAGATGCGGGCGTTCCAATGATTGTTGCAATAAACAAAATTGACAAGCCAGAAGCTAATATTGAAAGAATTAAACAACAATTAACTGAATATAATGTTGTTTGTGAAGAATGGGGTGGCGATGTAATTTGTGTTCCTATTTCTGCCAAATTTAACAAAAACATTGATAAACTTCTTGAAGCGGTACAATTAGTAGCAGAAATTTTGGAACTCAAAGCCGACAGCAAACAAAATGCTAGTGGAACAATTATTGAAAGCAAAGTTGACAAAGGTAGGGGTATTGTTGCTACAATTCTTATCAAAAATGGAACTTTGCATATTGGAGACTTTATTGTAAGTGGTGTTGCATCTGGCAGAGTTAGAGCTATGATGGATTACAAAGGTAATTCTGTCAAATCCGCAGGACCTAGTGACCCAGTATCCGTTCTTGGTTTTGATATATGTCCTGAAGCGGGCGATATGGCTTATGTTGTTGACGAAAAGATGGCAAGAAACATTGTATCAGAACGTAACGAAAAATTACAACTCCAAAAACTTGAACAAAACAACGGAATTACACTTGAAGACTTCTTGCAACAATCTGCTGACCACGAAATCAAAGTATTGAAAGTTATTATCAAAGCCGATGTCAAAGGTTCTAGCGAAGCACTTAAATCAACACTTGAAAAAATTCACAATGATGAAGCAAAAGTTCAAGTTATTCATACTGCAGTTGGTGGAATTAATGAAAGTGATGTTATTTTGGCAACAGCAAGTAAGGCTATAATTGTTGGATTTGATGTTAAACCAGAAGCAAAAGCAAGACAACTAGCCGAAAAGAACAAGGTTGAGATTGCAAACTTTAAGATTATTTATGATGCTGTTGATTATATTACCAATCTAATAAATGGAATGCTTACACCTAAGTATGAAGAAGTTATTACTGGTCATGCCGAAGTTAGACAAATATTCAAAATTAGTTCACTTGGAAATATTGCAGGAAGTTATGTGACAGATGGTGTTGTCAATAGAGATAGTAGTATTAGGGTTATGCGTAAAGGCGAGTGCATCGTAGATACCGCAATTGATACTTTGCAACAACAAAAAGACCAAGTTAAATCTGTTAAACTTGGATTTGAATGTGGAATTAAACTCAAAAACTTTAATGATATTGAAGTTGGAGATATTTTGGAAGCATATAGTTTAAAACAAATTTAGGAGTAATATGAGCGAAAGAATATTGAGAGTTAATAGCGAAATTCAAAAGGCTATTAGTTATATTATTGCAAATGAAATCAAAAATCCACTTATCAAAGGTCTTATCACTGTTACCAAAGTTGATACAACTGCTGATTTGGATCAATGCAAAGTCTATCTTAGCATTTTTGAAGAAGATACTAAGGACGAAGTCTTTAATCAAATAAAACATAGTGCAGGATTTATTAGACGTGAACTTGCACGTGCTGTTGATTTGAGAAAAGTTCCATTCCTTACATTTTATCTTGATGAAAGTTTTGCATATGGTAGCAAAATTGATGAAACAATCAACAAAATTAACGAAGATAGAAACAATTAATTAAATTGAAATAGTAACCCAAAAAATTACTGAACTAAAAATATTTAATTTTGAAGTTCATTTATGTGGTTGCTATTTTTTGTTTTTTTGGGTATTATTTTAGAAGAGACATTAAGGGTGAATTAAAATGATAGGATTTTTAAATATATACAAACCTAGTGGAATGACCAGCAATGCTGTAGTTCAAAAGGTTAAAAAGAAGTTTGGACTCAAAAAAATTGGGCATATGGGAACACTTGACCCTATGGCTTGCGGACTTCTTCCTTTGGGAGTGGGAAAAGCAACAAGGTTATTTGATTATATGTTGTCCAAAACAAAATCTTATAGGGTTATATTTGATTTTGGATATGAGACCGATACTCTCGATATTACTGGAAAGATAACCAATTCTCAAATTGATATAGTATCTAGTCAAGATGTTATTAACGAAGAATTTTATAACAAAATAAACTTTTCAAGTTTTGAGATTTCGGAGAAACTAATTAAATCCAAATTAAATCAATTAGTTGGAAAAATTAGCCAAGTTCCACCAAAATTTAGTGCAAAGAATGTATCTGGCGAGAGAGCATACAATCTTGCAAGAGCTGGTATCGAATTTGAATTAAAACCCAAAGAAATTGAAATTTACAAACTAATTCTTACAAAAAAGATATCCAAATTCAGATATGAATTCGAAGTTTCATGCAGTTCGGGTACTTATATTAGAGCCATAGGTAGGGATTTGGCAAAACTACTTGGGACTTATGCAACGATGAGTTTTTTGGAAAGATTTGATTTGGGGTTATTCAATATGGATAACTCTATTAAACTTGAAGACTTGTTAAATGGAAATTTAAATGACTTCATGCTTTCGCCTTTGCAAGTTTTGAAGGATTATGATATAATAAATATTGATAAAGAGACATATCATGATTTGATAAATGGAAAGTTTGTTAAGTCAGAAAAAATTAATAAGAATACATTTGTGTTATATAATGGGGAGATTTTAGGCATCGCAAAGCCTAGAGAAAATCAACTTAAATTAGACACATTTCTAAAGGAATAATTATGATTAAATTTGGCCCAGCGGGAAATTGCAAAACATTCTATGACGAAGGTTTCAAAAGGACTATCGAAGCACCTAAGTGGCTTAATGCACATGGGCTTGATGCTTATGAGTATTCTTTTGGCAAGGGCTTTACTTTGCCAGATGAAACTGCTATAAAAATCGGCGAAGAAATGAAAAAATATGGAATTACTATCTCAATCCATGCGCCTTACTATATTAATTTTGCAACCCCAACTGATGAAATGGCAGAAAAAAGTTATGGATATGTCTTGGAAAGTCTTAGGAAATTAAGATTAATTGGCGGAAATCAACTTGTTGTTCATCCAGCGTCTCAAGGAAAAATGACACGTGAAGAAGCGATAGCACTCACCAAAAAGCGACTAAGCATTCTCAAAGACAAGATAATTGAGAATGGCTATGATGACATGTATGTTTGTTTGGAGACTATGGGAAAGTCTATGCAAATTGGAACTGTTGATGAAATTCTTGACTTTTGTACAATTTTTGACAAATTTATTCCTACCTTTGACTTTGGTCACATTAATGCTTTGACGGGTGGCAGTCTCAAAACTTATGACGATTACAAAAAGATTATTGACAAAAGTATTCAGGTAATCGGATTGGAACGCACGAAAATTTCTCATATTCATTTTAGCAAAATTGAATATGGTGACAAAGGCGAAATCAAACACTTAACACTTGATGACCAAGTTTATGGCCCAGAATTTGAGCCACTTGCAAAAGTTCTCAAAGATTATGATTTAAACTGTGTTGTAATTTGTGAAAGTAGAGAGTATATGGGAAGAGATGCCATTAGACTCAAGTCCATTTATGAAAAAGTTTAAAATAATTGTGCAGATAATTTGTTATTAAACGATTTAGCATCAATAATTATATTTAATTTCTCATCTTATACATATAAATTTAAACTTAATCTAAAAAGTGTAAAAATTAATAAAATTATGCTACATTTTGTAGTTTTATTAGGTATGTCAAAATTTTGTTGACATACTTTTTTTGTATTTAATATAATCTTGAATTTTCAAAAATAAACATAAGAAAAAAGGGAGTGCTATATGTTAAATAATATTTTGCCAACAAAAATTTCTCTTGCGCTTGATAAGATTCCATATAATAGTTTGTGCGAATTAAGGCTTAGAGCGGATAGTCCAACTGTTGTTAGTATTCGTGGCGAAAACTATTATTTAAGCCCTGAATCTCTTAGCAAAAGTTCTAGCGAAGCAGTTAAAACTAGTATTTCCGAACTTCAAGCAATTTTAAATAGAATTTCTAATAACTCAATGTATACAATCAATGACCAATTAATTGAAGGCTTTGTGTCTTTGTCGGGCGGAATTAGAGTTGGTGTTTGTGGCGAAACAGTTTCAGTAGATGGTAAACTCAAAACACTCAAAAATATATCTTCGCTTAACTTTAGATTTCCGCACTTTTTGAAGAATTGCAGTTTAAATATTTATCCATATGTCGTTAGTGGCAATCAAGTCAAAAGTACTCTAATAATTTCTTCGCCGGGTGCGGGGAAAACAACATATCTTAGAGATTTGATTTATCAGATTTCAAATAGGGAAAATCTACTTAACTTACTGATTGTTGATGAAAGATGTGAAATTGCAAATATTTTTGACGGAAATGACTTTAGAAAACTAGATAATGTTGATATTTATTCAAATTGTTCCAAGGAATTTGGATTTACTAATGGAATAAGAAGCATGAAACCTGACGTTGTTTTTACAGATGAAATTAATATTGAAAAAGATATGGATATTATAGAAAACGCATTGACTAGTGGAGTCAAAGTTATTGCAACTTTGCATGCGGGGTCAATAAAAGACCTTAAAAACAAGCCTAGTTTTGAAAACATCGTTAAAAAATGTTTGTTCGAAAGATATATAGTGCTTTCAAATGCCGATGGAGTGGGAACAGTTGAAGGAATTTATAACGAAAATTTAAACTTAATTGGTGTATAATGAAATTTTTTTTATTAA
>ULTU01031068.1_pt1 | contig 11167 bp, 1 predicted proteins | sample 1957861 | NCBI WGS metagenome assembly ULTU01 (sample SAMEA4835742, study PRJEB28245) | human gut metagenome | biome: gut microbiome; material: fecal sample | place: Denmark | collected 2008
GCTTTCGCCTTTCTCATATCTGACAGGGTTATCCTGTACCCTCTCAAAGCCATTACTCTCCAAAAACGAACCTACATCTTTCAGTAAAGATTCAGCAGGGTGGCCATTCCAATCCAGATAGTTGCTGCCATTGTCATCGGGGATTTCTACAGTGTATAGGTGGCGTGGAAACTCCTTCGGCAGTTCATCAATCTCCGCTTGCTTATCCTTTAATGCCTTTTCCAGCTCTGCGATTTTCTCCTTGCGATACTGGATTGACTCTTCTGTGCTCTTAACTGAACTTTGAGCACGTTTCATTTCATCTGTATAGATGTCATTAAACAGATGGTTTCGGTATTTAGGAGAAGCCTCCCCATATTTTTCCTTTAATTCCTCAGCTTCATCTCTGAACAATTCATAGTCAAGTTCAGCCTCGGCTCTCCATTCGTTAGCACGTTTTAACTGCTCTTCGTCATACTTCAAATCATCCCGGTGTCTGTTAAGTTGGTCAGATATAGCATCTACATCGTGTTGCAATGCACGTAAAGCATCGTTGTGCTTCGTTGTATTCTGAATAGCATACGTCCTGCCGATGCCTTCCACCTCGGTCACATAAGTACCCCAGCCGTAAGCCTGCGCACCTTCTCCCTCGCCCATGTGCGAGTGGTCGAAAGCATCGAAGTCCGCTCCGCTGCCGTGATACACACGATGCTCACGGACTGAACCGGCACCCGTCATCCTTGTCCGCTCGTTCTCGGTGTCTATGACTCTCTGCATCTCTTCCGAATCAGTCACCACGTCAAGTCCACCCTTGCGCATACGCTCCACAAGGTTGTCCCTCAGTTCCCGCTCCGCCGCTGTCAACTCCGTCTTCTCGCTTCGGTTCTCCCTTACGCTGCGGTCGATGCCTTCGTTCGATGACTCAAAAAATTTATCTGAATCGCTGTTGTTGTCAAACTGCTCACCTCCTTTCCTAACCAAGTCTTCCACCTTCGCCTTGCCGTTGAGTATCAGCAATGCTTTCTCCGCAATCTCCTTCTTGTTGGCATCGGCATTCTTTATCGTGTTCTCTCTGTTGGCGAGCATTGAATTATCGTCAACCTTTCTGCCTTCAGAGTCAACTCCGAGAACCATTCCGAGTGTCTTGTCGTCCATAGCGAAGTCGCCCGTCACGGGTCTGTGCGGTGCCGGTTCCTCTCCTATCGTGTTGCCGTCCTTGTCGAATATAGGCTTGTACGCAGTGAAGTCGGTGATCACTTTGTAGTACTCGTCATAGACTCCGTCTGTGGTGTGCGCGTCCATCATATCAACAATCTCTTGGTTGGGCTGGTAGCCTTTCTTCTTGCACCAAGCCTTGTAGTTGTCGGAATTGACCGCCCACTCGAATCTCGGAACGAGTCCGTTCTCTCCACACCACTTCACATAGTCACGGCAACGCTGGCGCATATCCCAGCCTTTCTCGTTCTCGCCTTCGTAGAAGTCGAAGTCTGACGGCACATCCTTGTTGTGGATGGGTTTGCCGCCCCCGTCAAACTGCTTCACCCTTCTTCCGTTGACTATGATGCCGGTGTTCTGCTCCGAGGTGAAGTCTCTGTAGTATTGGCAGTCCGTGGCACGCCTTGCTGATATCGGCATGCCGCTGAGATGGAACGGAATCACTTGGCGGATGTAATCTTGCCCCATAGCATACAAAGCGTGGTTAACCGAGATTCCAACCATTATGGCTCCGCAGTTGGCATTGTAGTCGGGATTATGGTAGATTGATTCTGCAAACTCTTTAGAAACAGAGTGTGAGTCGGACAATTGTATTCCCACGATATGCCCTCCTTCCATATCCAATCCTGCATTCTCCATTATCTTTTCAAGGACATATTTCCTTGCACTGCCTTTGGCCTCTTTATATTCCTGCACAAGACCCTCCGACGGACGTGCTTCGGGCAACATAGACATATTTATCTTCACTCCGCTTTTGCCGAACATCAGGATGTAGGGTATCTCCTTGCTGTAAGACTGAACCTTTGCCTTTCTTGCGGCGCAATCCCACATAATCTGCATTATGTCGAAAGTCTTCGTCAAGTCAAAGTCGGAGAACGAGAACAATCTCGCTCCGCCTATCTCTGCCGCCTTGTCAAACTTGCTCTGTCTCACGTCAAGGATATCTCCGCTGTAAGGCTGTGCGTCCTGCACTATCTTGGGCGTGCCCGTTCCGTTGGCGCATACTATCAGAGAATACATCTTGGCGAAGCCATCTCCGCTCTGCCCGCGTATCGCCATCAAGCCTTTCGAGCCTACAAGGTCTGAGACATCAAGCGTATGCTGAAGCTCCGGGTGGGTGGCTATCATATCCACCATTCTGTCCACCACGTTGCTCGCACCTTTGCCTCTGAGTTTGGCAAGCTCGCCCAACTGCGCTTCGCTGAGCGAGAACCCCTCTGCACTGCCGTGCTTGGCTACATAGTCCTCATAGTACTGCTGAAGCAACGCCTCCATAGCTTTCGTGTTCTCCTGCATCCTCGCAAGGTCTTTAGGAAGTGCTCCTTCTCGGCTTCCCACTATGCGCGCCACCTCGTTTATCTGGTCTGTCACTTCCTGCGGAGTGGTTCTCTCATTGTATGGAGTGGCCGGCACATACGTCCCCTTGCCGAAACCGAAAGGTGTCGCCTCGTCTCCTACAACCCTTCTCACAGCCTCGTTCCATTTGTCGGTCACGCCTGTCGCCCATTTCATTATGTTCAGTCGCTTGCCTTCCACAAAGCACAACGGACAAGCCACCTGTATGCCGTAGCTCTGCTGAAGTGTGCGCAGTTCTTGTATCTTGGCTGGAGTAAGGTTCTTCCATATCGCTCCGCCCAAATCAACCATCTCGTTCAGTATCTGAGTGAACGCCTCACGCTTGATGCAGTCCGTGGACAACTCGAAATTCAACGGGTACTCCCCATTGGAAACCAACGTTGACACCGCACGGACAATATTGCCTTCGTACTTCTTGTACAAAGGTGATATCTGCGACCACTCGTGGAATGCAGGGAAGTCAAAGTTCCCGTCCTTGTCCACAAGGCTGGCGACCTTGCCCGTCAAATCGTACCAATAGTCCATATTGTCCACAAACTTCCCGATATCGGATTTCTTCATCCCGGCATTGTTAAGGTATTCTATTATTTTCCCCCTTGTGCCTCTATGCTCGTTTCCGTCATCATCCTTGTAGTCGTGGTACGTCCTATGAGAGAAATCGATATTGCCCACATTGTCTGTTGGCACGTCCGCCTCTCTCGCGCTCTCGTTGACTCCATCTCCATCCTTCAGCGCACTCTCAAACTCTGCGAGAAGTTTGTCGGCAGCCTTCATCCTGCGCACACCTTCCTTGTTGCCTCTGTTCTTGAAATACTCGACCATCCTCGCCACTGCGTCACGCAGACGGGCAATAATGCCTTTCTCCCCTCTCAGCGACTCGGCAAGACGCTTCAACGCAACCTTGTTGTCCAACGCCTCTCCGACAATGTCGCACGTCACCTCCTCGGAAAGTTTCCCCTCGGCATAAGCATTCAATTTGCGCTTCTTCTCGATGCGTTCATTCCATTCCTTCTCGCCGACGACCTCCATAGCCGCCTTCTGCAAAGCCTTGAACTTGCCACCGTCCATCCGCTTCACTCCGTGCGCCACCTCGTGCCCCAGCACCTGCACCAACGGGTTCTCGGCATCCTTTGCGATACGGATCACTTTCCTGTCCGCGTCTATCGTTCCGTTCTCCTCCATCGTGTCCACCCATTCCACACGATAGCCCAACGCACCTGCAACCTCCTCGGCGTCCTTGCGCTCCGCCTCAGTCAGTGGCTGTTCTTTTGGCTTGTCATCCTCAGCCTCCGCCTTGCGTTTCTTCTCCTCCTTGTCGGCAATCTCCTTAGCCTTGTCAAAAACGCTCTGCTTCTTTTGCTTCTTCTCCGCCTTTTCACCACCTTTGTCGGTGGCAACGGTTTCTTTGTTCACTGACGAATACTCGCTGAATGGCTTTGTCTTGCGGTGACTGCTGTCTATCCATTTTTCGAAGTCTTCAAGATTGGTTGTGGACACGGTTATCCTGCGCCCATTCTCCCAACCTTTCTCATAGTTGGCAAGATAGTCGCTCTTTGCCTCGTCCATATCGTTGAAGCCGAGCATCACCTTGTGCTCGTCAAATGTGCCATCGGGGTTGTATTGGTCAACGACAAACACTTTGCGTCCGTTCCAACCGTCAATGTCATTGGAGAGGAACACGTCTATGTGGTCGCCATCCACGCCCTCCGTTCCACGGAAATAGCCGTAAGTGTTGTGCATCTTGCTTTCCCACTTCTTTCCGTCAGCATCTGTGCCTCGGCGTATGCTACCCTCTGGTTGTTCAATAGTGATGTCGAACGTACCCACCTGCACATGACCTTTCTTGTAGTTGCCAGCCTCTTTCTGTGCTTCGGTGGGCTCGGTGTTCACATCGGCTGACGCAGCTTCAATTTTGGCTTTAAGTGTATTTTCACCCTCACTATCAGCGACTTTTTTAGTATTTTCTTTATCAGAAGTTTGTTGGTCTGCTGGTAAAGTCGTACCTTTGTCTAAAGAAACGGTAGGCTCACCGTTGGGTTCTGCGTTTGTAATGCCATCCTTAACATTCGCAGAAAGCGAAGAGTCACTTGATACGGCATTGGTCGGTTGCTGAGGTTCGGTCTTAGCGACCGTTTCTTTTTTATTAGAATACCCTTTGCGGAATATACCGCCACTATTTACGTTCCAATACGAACCATCTTTTGATAATTCTATGAATAGGGTATTGTCGTGAGTGTCTGTTACTTGAATGAGAAAAGTATCACTTCCATCATCTCTACGCTTTCCTACTCGAATGTTATCTGTGTCATAATGGGTTGCTACGAACGAAACAAATTCTTTTACAGAAGTGAAACCTGCTTGACGAATTTGCTCTCCGTGATTAGCCTCTATATGAACAAGACCATATCCTTTGCCTGTATTGGCATCTTGGAAACCCTCGCTCAGTTTTATCGGAGCGGCAGTAAGACCAGTGTCCTCCGTTATCTCTCCGAATGTTGTCGTTCCGTCCGACGAGACAACGAAAGGTTGTCCGTTCTCGTCACGTTCCTTCCTTTCAGCTTCAACACGAGCTTCTTCCTCTGCCTTTTCTGCAGCAATTCTCTCTGCCTCTTTCTTCTCTGCCTCAATGCGAGCCTTCTCCTCTTTCTCGGCACGTTCACGCTCCTCAGCGGCTTTCCTTTCCGCCTCCGCCTTCTCGGTCGCTATGCGCTCCGCTTCCGCCTTGGCGGCTTCCTCTCTGCGTGCTTTCTCTCCTACGATGGTTTTCCAAGCGGCTACCTCTTTCTCTGCTTCCGCTACCGCCTTCTCGTTCTCTTTTATAGATTGCAACAACGCCTCCGGGGTGTCTCCTTTCTCCTTCAGTGCCTTTGCCGCCTTCAACTTCTTCTCAGCATTGGCGAGCGATGCTTCCGCCACCTTATGTGCGGTTCCCTCGTTGCCCGACATCTCCACGAGACCGTCCCAAGCGGTTTCGGTGTCAACATCGTGGAATTGAGCGTTGCCTTTTTCATCTCTCGGAATACGCTCAAGCGCAGTCGGGGTGTGTTCTTCTGTCGGTTGCGCTCCTCTCTCCAATGCCTTATCCGAGGAATCCTCGGTGGCAAGCCTTGTTTCTTCCGCCTTTGGCGATGGCTCCTCTCTGTATTCCATCGCAGCCAACTCCTCCGGGGTGACATACAGAGTGCGCATAGACTCACCATCATCCACATTGACGACGAACCTGCCGTCTGCGTCCTTTGGTGACACTATCTCTGCGTGCATCTTCTGCCCGTCTACAACGACATCAAACACGTCTCCTTGCGCATACTCTCTGCTCTCCTCCTCTTTAGGGGAAGCCTCCTCCGGCAATGGCTGTCCGCCTTCCGTGGCTGTCTCCGATGCGCTCTCGGTGCTTTGCTCTGCCTCTCGTTTGCTTGCCTCGGCATCTCTCCTCGCTTTGTAATCCGCATACTGCCCGTTGTTGACGATCCTCTGCAACACGTCATTCGGCACCAGGAACTGAGTGCCGTCAGGGAGTGTCGCTATGGCTGACTTGCCGTCCTCGTGCATCGCCTCTATGGTGGCGATACGTCCGTCACCCAATTGTATCTGCATACCGACAGGGTTGGCTACGTTGCCCTCCAACCAATCCTTACCACTTTGGATGGTGTCCTGCATACGTGCGTTTATCTCTGCCTCTCTCTGCTCTGCCGTCTTGACCTCGCCAAGCGACTCTATGCCGTCAACCGCAGTTGGTGACACCATCTTTTTCTCTCCAGTAGCCGGGTCGTATATGATGACGCTCTTACTGCTTGCGTCTGCGTCAATGCCGCTCCCGTCTTCCTTCATCACGATGTCACCGTCTACGATGTACACTTGTTTGCCATTGCCGTCCTTGTCTTTATCCTTAAGCGTGGCAAGGTGTATGGAGCCGTCTTTGTGCGTCATCTGAGTCAGTTCGTCTCTCTCCAATGCCGCTTGATATTTGGCACTCTCCGTGATTTGCGACTCCACCCCTCTAAGTGTCTCGGCATTATCCTCGCTTGGCTCATACATCTGCGCCACGTAGGCATCACGCATACCTTGCGTGTCTGCCTCGTAGCCCCGTCTGTATGCGTCAGTCGTCTCGCCTTGGCTAATGGCATTTTTGCGCTCTGCGACCGCCTGCGCCAATTCGTTGTTGTAAGCCGATATGGCTGTTTTCTCCGCATCGGTGCGGCTGTCCGCTGCCTTGCGCAATGCCTTGTCTACATCAACACCATACTCGTCAAGAATGACACCCTTGATGTGTCTCACTGTGGCGTTTTCGCCTTGCGGTGCATCCTCGTTGGCGGCATCCTCTATCTCTTTTATCCACCGCTTTTCCGCAGCAGTCATCTGCTTTGGGTCTTTGCGTGTCAGCCATAGCAGTGTCTCCGGCGACACGCCCTTGTCTTGGGCAAGCCTTGTGCAGACAGCCTTTAGCCGCTCGGCTTTGTCCATATTGTCAAACATCTGCTCTGCCATCGCCACTCCATTAAGCTCCGCTTGTCTATCGATGCGTGCCTTTTCGTAGTCCGCTCTCTTACGACTCCCGTAAGTCCTGCTTGTGATTACACCATTGTCACCCAATGACTGCACGGTATACGTCTTGTCGCCATTGTCAATGACGTTGGACGCAATCACTGCCGACATTGGCAAGGAGTGCCCTGTGACATAGTAGTACATCTTTGCCCTTGCCGCCTCGCTTACGTTTTTGTCGTTGAGCAACTGCGTGATTTTGTTGTACGGCAAATCTCCGTCCTTTTGAGCATACGCCTTGTACTCCTTGACCATCTGTGTCAAGTCGCCATAGCCGTGCTTGTCCAACTCCGTCTGCTCCTCCTTGCTCAGGGCGAGGCTTGGATGCCCGTCAAGCATCCTGCCCATGCGCTCAACAAAGCCAACCTTGCCTCTGCGTGATGCCGCCAGCTCGGAGATGGTGCGTCCTGCTGACTTGATTGCGTGCTGTGCCTTGAAGCCTGCAATTATAGCAAGATTGTCTTGCCATATATCCATCATCCGCTCTCCTCTCTGCGCCTTTAGCTCTGCAATATACTTGCTCCGCTCCTTGTCGTCGGCAATATAGTTGGGGGAATTTTTATCGGATACAGACTTTATGACATCGTTGTAGTCGCCATACGTGGAGATGAACTCTGGCGTGGCGAATATAGTACCCTCTCCGACAAGCCCTACACCGAGCTCGCCTGCACGCACCCCAAGTTTGCCCAAGGTGCTTGACGTGGCTTGTGCCGCCTTGGTGCTGACATTGCCGAGCCACGTGCCGAATGCACCCGTAAGTCCACCCATCGTGAGTCCGTGTCCCATCTGTGATGCCACCTTGCCGAGCGAGAAATCGCCTACGACATATCTGCCTGTCTCAGGATCTACATCGAGAGTACCGCCCCACTTGTATTGGTTGATAGCCTCTCCGCCTGCCTCGAACGTGCCGAAGTTAGCCGCTCCGCCTACCGCACCGAGGAGCAGCTTGCCTCCGAGTGTCTGCGACATCTTGCGTGCTGCCGCCTCTGACAAGACCTTGCCTCCTGCCCACAACGCTACTTTGGTTGCCGCTCCGCCTACCGCTCCTGAGGCATACGTCAACGGATCAACGGCAAAGCCTGCCACACTGCCTGCTATGTCCGCCACTTTGTGTTTCGCACCATATTTCTGCAAGGCGGTGTCCTCCGCCTCCATATCACCCCTTGTGCCTGCCATCATTGACGCATACCCTTTGGATAGACTGCCGAAAGAGCTTGCTGCCGCTGCCTTGCGCAAGAAAAACTCGCCAACACTCTTAGGCATATTTTTCTCCACAGCAAGGTTGTACATCTGCTCATCGCTTTTAGCCCTTGCCATCTTACGTGCGGCATCTACCAAAGCCTTGTCATCGGCATCGGGGTACTGCTCCTTGAGATAGATGTATGAGTCGTTGATGATTGATTGCTGCTGTTTGGAGCCGAGTGCCGCCCACGCCTGGTCTGACAACTTTTGCAGATCGTGCGTCTTTAGGTGTGCCACTGACGTTGTCTCAAGGGCTTGGGCATTGTCATCTCCAAGTCCGCCGGTGACAGATGCTCCGCTGCTTAACATCCGGAGAATCTTATCCCAAGACCACCCCTCGTCAACCTTTTTGCGCACCTCTGCACCTGCGGCTTTATCGGCTGCCGCCCATACGCTCTCTGCCGCATTGCTTGGTACTGACGGCATTACTGCCTCCGGCTTTAGCGGTGTCGGTGTCTGATGCCGCTTTATGGCATCAGGCATATTGTGATAGATGTCATATTTTGACGGCATCTCAAACGTACCTGCCGCCTTGCTCGGCTGTGGTCGTGTATACTGCGACGACGGAGTGCGGAGCATATTGATGGTGTCCGCCACTACATCACGCTTTTTCTGCGGTGCGCTCGGGGTGGTGCGTGGTGCAGTCTCAACAACGCTGCTGAATTTCTCATATCCACCCAAGTCTGCCCTGTTCGCAACAAGCTGATTATACAGACTGCGTCTGCGGTTGCTATCGTGCATCGCCGCATTGAATTTCTCATATCCTCCTAAGTCATAGCCATTTCTGACTAATTGGCCGTATAGCGTCTTTATTCTGTCTGACATCCTTAATAGTTTATTTTAATAGTACCATTACTTTTATTGCCTCCGTTGACGGTTGTCCACGTCGACATCTTATCATATCTACCGCCATTGGCGGCATCGTCCTTGCGGTTTTTGTACCTACGTGTCACTTTTTTTGTTTGTTTACTTAGCTTTTTTTTGCCATCTTTATCTTCATAATACACTGGAACCTCCACCTCATAGGTGTCATTATTGAGCGAGTGATAGCGTTGGATTGCCGCCACCTTGTCGTTAAGGGAAGAGTATTTACCGACCTTGCCGTCTGACTGCAAGGCGGCATACAGCCTATTGACCTCATTCGGTGTCAAGTCTGAATATGCGGTACTATTGTAGTTGTATATGCGATATGTTTTGCCGCTTTTGCCTCCGCCACCTGCCCTGTTTGACAACGTGCGGCTGCGGTAACGCTCGGTAGCAAGGTGCTCGTTGTACTCCTTAGGAGTATAGCCCTTGTGCGTTTTCATAAAATCAAGCTCGTATTCTTTCCAAGCCAGTTCTTTCTCGGCAACCTCCACACTTTTTTCCCACGTAGCATCGCCAACCTTGTTCTCTCGGATAAGTTTTTTCAGTTCTTCTTCAGCGGCTTGCACCTTTTTCTCGAGCAGCGGGAGCTTTTTCTTAAACTCCTCTGCACTGCGCTTCTCCGCTGCGTCGGCTCTCTTGTCGGCGTTTAGCTGTAACTTGTAAGATTTGAGGAAGTTGCCCTGCTCTCTATCCATCTCCAAACCTTTGAGCATAAGGTCTTGATATTTGTCCTTTTCTGCTTGCCACTTAGCGCGGAGATCGTCCATACGCTTTTTCGCGGCATCGGTCATACCAGGCTTTAGCCCTTGGTCGGGCGCGCCCTTTGTTGTAAAATACAAATTGGACAATGCAGAGAGACCATCACCGAGTGCGCTGACGATAGCCTTGCGTCTCTCCCTGCGCATCTGTTTGCGCTTGTCCTCGTCACTCGTTAGAGGTGCGTACTTGGCGAGGATATCTCTATAAGAGCGGAACTCCTCACCTTCCGTTGATGGTGTAGCATCAGTAGTTTTTGGGGTTATTTTCGGCGTCGCCACATCCGCATTGACAAGGATAGGCTTGTTATTCTCATCAAACTGCAATATCATATTTTCGTTGGCGGCCGGTGCTGTGGTCGTCTGAGCAGCCAAGTTCGCTTGATTGCGCCTGTCAGTGTCGGTGTCGGTGTTCTGCGGAGGCTGTATTGTTGACGTTGTCGTGACAGCCGGAGCAGGCGTAGTAGGTGGTGCTTGCGGTATCTCATTGTACTCATCCTCCTCCCCCGGCGGCTGGGCAGCGAGCGATGGAGCGGTCGGAGCAACCTGAGTAGGTTGCGGCTGAGCAGGCATCGTCTGTGGCGGTGTCTGCGGCGGTGCTTGCGGTGTCGGCGGCTGCTCGTTGTACTCATCCTCGCTCTGCGATGGAGTAGTCGCGCCAATTGACGTTGTCGGTGGAGTCGTAGTCACTTTTTTGTCGGTGATTACGGGGGTATCGCTACTCCCTACGATTTCTTTTTTTTTATCCATATCACTTAGTCTTTTCGGTGTCCTTATCAAATCTGTCATTGATGCCGCCTATGCTGTCTGCCGTACCTGCCACGCCCTGCACTGCCTGCGTGATAGCGTTTTGTTTCTGTCGGCTTATTTGCATTTGCTTGTCCTCCAAAGCGTTGTTGTTGGTTTGGTACTGCTGCTCGATATTGTCCTTGCGCGCGTCAGACGCTGCGGCAATAGTACTTGTCGCACTGGCAAGTGCTTGGTTGTTCGCCGCCTTTTGCGCCGCCACCGCCTCCGTGCTTGCGCCCGTCACCGCATTGGCTCCCTGTGCCGCCTTTGTCTGTCGGCGGAGCAGGTCTTGCGTGTTGGTCAACAAGCGTTGGGCATCGGCACGCTGAGTGCCATCCTCATTGTACCGCCTATTATACCACGCTTGATTTTCAGCCTTTTGCGCGTCAAGCATTTTTTGCTGTTTTTTTGCCTCTCGGCTCGCC
>ULTU01003973.1_pt1 | contig 11152 bp, 9 predicted proteins | sample 1957861 | NCBI WGS metagenome assembly ULTU01 (sample SAMEA4835742, study PRJEB28245) | human gut metagenome | biome: gut microbiome; material: fecal sample | place: Denmark | collected 2008
GTCTGCCGCCCGCTTTAATAATAAAAATATTTGCTTTGAATTTGCTTTGAGTTTGCTTTAAATAAACTGCAGAATATCGACGAGGATAGCGAAACCGAGAATGAGAATCAACCCAACGCCGTGGATAATTCCCTCGACCTTTCTGCTGACCGGCTTTTTCCTTATCCATTCGATAACACAGAAAACCACGCGCGCGCCGTCCAGCGCGGGGATTGGCAAAAGATTGAAAACCGCAAGATTCACGCCGATGAACGCCATAATCTCCAACGCGTATTTCAAGCCGTAACTTAAAACTTCGGACGTGGTTTTTATCGTCGTGATCGTTCCGCCGACGGCGTTTATGCCGAGTTTGCCCGTGAGCAGTTGCCCGAGCGTTCTTAAAACCGTGCCGCCGATTTTGAACGAATAGCCGAACGAGTGACCTATCGTTTTGAAGAACCCGAGTTTTATATCCGTCGATTCGAGATAATAACTTCTGCCTGCTTCTTCAACACCGAAAAACCCCGCAACCCCGGCGCCCGTTTTCTCCGTTTCGTTCCAACTTTCGGGGAAGGCGTAAACGTATTTTTCGTTCTTTGCCGTCCAGAGCCACACCGTGTCGCCTGCGGTTTTGTTCTTTAAAACCTGCGCCGCGTCGTCGAACGTATAAACGAACGTCGCCTGTTCGTAAGGAACGTTCTCTTCGCCTATCTTTATAAGAAAGTCGCCCGTTTTGAAAGGCGTTTCCGCGCCGCCCGCAGTTTTGAGTCGCATTGCATAGCCCACGCCGAGCGCATCGTATACCTTGGTCACTTCGGTGAGATTTTTGCATTCCACGTCCGCGCGGAGAATAATTTCTCTTTTTTGAATTTCGTTCTTATTTTCGCCGGAGGCGAGTTCCACGGTAATCGCGTCGCCTTTCTTCGCGTGGTTAAGCGAGGTTATCAGATCGACCGTCATATAAACGTTCGTTTTTTTGCCGTTACGGGTTATCGAAATTATGAATTCACCGTTGTTAATCGACTTATCGGCGGGGATTTGCGTTTCGATTGCCGAACCGTAGATACCTGCGTCGTCACGCGTATACTTAACGCCGAGCGTCGTCTGCCCGTAAGCGAACATAGACGAGATTATGATAATCAGCGCGAGAATATAGTTCATCGTCGCGCCCGCGATAAGCACGAGAATTCTCTGCCACGGCTTCTTGTTGTTGAAAGCGTTCGGATCGTCCTTGTCGTCGTCCTCGCCCTCGAACGCGCAAAAGCCGCCGAAAGGGAAAAGCCTTATGGAAAACTGTTCGCCGCTTTTCAGTTTACGTTTGAAAATCACGGGGCCCATTCCTATGGCGAACTCGTTGATTCTGAACTTGAAAATCTTGCCGACGACGTAATGCCCGAGTTCGTGTACGGTTATCATTACCATAAGAATAAGAACGGCGAGCAGAACGTAACCTACCGTCTGCATCGCGCCGGCAAAACCGCTTGCTTTTAAAAGATTAGTCAACAATTATAAACTCTCCGCTTTTTCATACGCCGCCCTTCTTGCCTGCGCATCCGTTTCCACAAGCGAACGGTAAGTCATCTCGCCGTTTTTCGCCCTGTCCGTCGCGTAAGATATCAGTTCGGGTATGTCATAAAATTTTATTTTATCTCTGAGATAGAGGTCAACCGCCGCTTCGTTCGCGGCGTTCATCGCGCAAGGGTATAACCCTCCCTTTTTAAACGCGTTCAGCGCGAGCGAGAAACAGGGAAATCTGTCGTTATCTATCTCGCCGAAATGAAGCGTTTTGCCCGCGAGCGACAAAAACGGAACGCCCGTTTCGTATCTCTTCGGGTAAGTGAGCGCAAGTTGAATGGGAATTTCCATCGAAGGATAGCCGAGTTGCGCCATTATCGCACCGTCGCAAAACTCCACCATAGAATGGATTATGCTTTCAGGGTGAACGATCGCCTCGACTTTTTCTATCGGCGCGTTATAAAGCCTGCACGCCTCGATGACTTCCAACCCCTTGTTTAAAAGAGTGGCGCAGTCTACGGTGATTTTTTCGCCCATATTCCAGTTCGGGTGGCGAAGCGCGTCGGCCGCGGTCATTTTCTCTATTTTTTCTTTCGGCAAGTCGCGGAACGCTCCGCCGCTCGCCGTTATTATCAGTTTTCTGAACTCCGCGTCCGGATTAAAGCCGAGGCACTGAAAAATCGCGGAATGTTCGCTGTCCACGGGTATGATTTTAACGCCCTTTTCCTTCGCGAGCCGCATTACGATTTCTCCGCCGGCAACGAGAGTTTCCTTGTTGGCGAGAGCGACGTTTTTGCCCATGGAAATCGCTTCGAGAACGGGCGCAAGCCCCGCGAATCCCGAAACGGCGACGAACACGATATCCGCTTTTTCGCTCACGGCGTGCAAAGCGGCGTTTTCGCCCGTGTAAAGAACCGTGCCTTTCGGCAACTCCTTTATTTCGCAAGCCTTTTCCGGATCGGCGAGAGCAATAATCCCGGGACGCAAAAGATTGGCCTGCTCCTCGAGAAGTTTCGCGTTTCCGCCCGCGGCAAGGGATATTATTCTGAATTTGTCCTTGTGGCGAAGCGCGACGTTCACGACCTGTCTGCCGATAGAACCCGTACTGCCTATAAGCGAAATATTAATCATAAACGCAATATTCCTTTTTCTTTGCCGCAACGGCGATCCGCGCGGCTACGGATTAAATTCGTTACCACTAAAAAAGGCTTGTCGTCGGCGTCGGCTGCTCGACACTTGCAAACGGCAAACCCGTGTTTTATTATTTGTATTATTTTATTCCTTAAGTCCGCGACTTATGTTCGGAAATTCCGTTCGGTCCGATTAAATACCGAGAATTTCACCCCGATTAAACGCCGAGAATTCCGCCGTTGATAATCGGAATAAGAATGGTGAACACGAACGCCACGACCGGCGCGGTGAACGTTAAGCCGTCGATTCGGTCGCTCATTCCGCCGTGACCGGGAAGCAGTTTACCCATATCCTTGATGCCGAGTTTTCTCTTGATTACGCTTTCCACCAAATCGCCGAAAGCCGTAAGCACGGCGCACGCTATACCCGAAAGGGCGAAAAGAATCGCCTCGAGCCAGATTGCGCCGGAACCGAAAATCAAGCCTTTTTCGGTGAAAACGAAGTAAACGAGAAGGCTCGCTATCATTCCGCCGACAAGCCCGCCGATAAATCCGCTTATCGTTTTGTTCGGACTGATTTCGGGGCATAATTTTTTGCCTTTCAACGCGCTGCCCACAAAATAGGCGAACGTATCCGCGCAGGGCGTTATCGCAAACGCCATCAGAAGCGGCTCGGTGGTGCTGTATCTGTTGATAACGAGAAGGGAAATGAGAATGGTCGCCGGATAAATCATTACGAACAAACTTATTCCTATGCTTTCGAGCGTTACGTTTTCATATTCGAAAACGAGCAGCGAAAGAAGAAGCAGAAACAAAAACATCATCGCGCCGAACGCCCAGCCCAGACCTTTAAGGCAGTATGCAATGTAAACGGCAAAAGGATAGATGAAAATAATCGCTTTTTGCTTTTTCAGAAGTCTGTCCGAAAAAGCCCTTTCATATTCGTAAGTGGAGATAACCGCCATTACGAGAATGAAAAAGTCGAACATAAGGTCACCGACGGTTATAGGCTTAAGAAAAACCCCGACGAGAACCTCCGACGTCAGAAAATATTTACACAGAAAGAAACCGACCGTTACGATAACGATGCCGATTCCGGTAATTATCCTTTTTAACATATTGTCAATCCTTCAGCCGCTATATACAATTAACGACTAAAACCCAGATGCTTTTATAAAAAAATTACACGCCGCCGAATCTTCTCTTTCTGTGAGAATACCATTCGAAAGCCTTGTCGAGTTCCTCTTTATGGAAATCGGGCCACAAAACGTCGGTAAAATAAAATTCCGCGTAAGCGCACTGCCACAAAAAGAAATTGCTGAGCCGCATTTCGCCGCTCGTTCTGATAACGAGGTCGATATCGGGCAACCCCGCAGTGTAAAGCCCGGCGGATATATCTTCTTCCGTAATTTCCGTCCTGCCGCTCCCGAGCGCGACGTTAACCGCCCGCGTTATCTCCGCGCGCGAACCGTAATTAAGGGCGACGTTTAAAACTTTACCTTTAAACTTCCCGGATTTTTGAACGGCGTTTGAACATTTTTTTCGTAAACTTTCCGGAAGAGGCGAAATATCGCCCGAAATTATGAGTTTTACCTCGTTCTTTATGAGTTTTGCGAGTTTTTTATCGATAAGAATACCCAAAAGACCGAAAATGGCGTCTACTTCCTCTTTCGGTCTTACCCAGTTTTCCGTGGAAAAAGCGTAAAGGCTCACTGCGTCCGCGCCCCTTTCGAAGCACGCCGTGACGACTTCGTCGATAACGTCCGCGCCTTTTTTATGCCCGTAACTTCTCGGCTTGCCTCTCTGTTTCGCCCATCTGCCGTTTCCGTCCATTATTATCCCGACGTGACGGGGAACGATTTTTTGTTCTTCCATCAAACGGTGAGAAGTTCCTTCTCTTTTTCGGCGGCTGCCTTTTCGATCGTTTCGATGGCTTTCGCAACCTTCTTTTCGACTTTCGCTTCGTAATCGGCGTATTCGTCGTCGGTCATTTCTTTCGCTTTGTTCATCTTTTTAAGAGCGTCGAGCGCGTCGCGGCGAACGTTTCTCACTGCGACTTTCGCGTCCTCCGCCATCTTTTTGACCTGTTTTACGATTTCCTTTCTTCTCTCTTCGGTGAGAGTGGGGAAAACGAGCCTGATGACGTTGCCGTCGTTGGTGGGGTTGATGCCTATATCCGAAACCTGTATTGCTTTTTCGATGATTTTAAGAAGGCTCTTATCCCACGGAGTGATCACGAGGCACTGTCCGTCCGTGACGGCGATGTTGCCGACCTGATTTATCGGCGAGGGCGTTCCGTAATAATCGACCTTGATTTTATCGAGGACGTGCGGGTTCGCTCTGCCGGCTCTCACCTGCGTAAGGTCGGACATGAACACGTCTGCCGATTTTTCGAGTTTTTCCTCCGCCTCCATCATTATCATTTCAACTTTTTCGATATCTAATGCCATTTTTGTTCTCCCTTGATTTCCTGAAGTTTTCGTCCGCGGTTTTCCGCGAAAAAAATCTTTCAACTATATTATACGACAAACGGCGATTATTTTCAACGTTTTTTCAAAACACTCGCCATTTTTTGTCAAATTTTCAATAAATAATCGTGCCTTCCTTATCCCCGGCGACGGCTTTGACTATCGAGTTTTTGTCCGAAAGCCCGAACGCGTGAACTTTAAGCCCGTTTTCCTTGCACATAACGACAGCCGAAGTGTCCATAGCCCTGAGTCCTCTCGCAACGTATTCGTCGTAAGTGAGTTCGTCGAATTTCTTTGCGTTCGGGTTTGTTTTAGGATCACTGTCATAAATTCCGTCGATATTTTTAGCGAGAAGAAGGGCGTCCGCGCCTATTTCCGCCGCTTTGAGCGCCGCGCCCGTATCGGTTGAGAAGAACGGATTGCCCGTACCTCCGCCGAACACGACGATTTTGCCCTCTTTGAGGTATCTGTCGGCAACCTTGTGGTTGAATTTTTCGCCTACGCCCGAAATTTCTATCGACGTAAGCACTCTCGCGTCCGCGCCGGCGCCTATAAGAGCCTCCGAAACGGCGAGCGCGTTGATAACTGTGGCAAGAATACCCATCTGATCCGCGGTAACTCTGTCCATATTCATGCCTTGTCTGCCGCGCCAGATGTTTCCGCCGCCGACGACTATGCCGACTTCCACGCCGAGTTTCGCAACTTCGAGTATCTGTTCGGCAACGCTTTTAAGCGATTCGGGATCGAACCCGTGACCCGCCGCGCCCGATAACGCTTCGCCGCTGATTTTGAGCAATATTCTTTTATATTTCGCTTTCATAAGATTCTCCTGTTTCCCGCGTAAATTCCGTTCGGGAATAAATATTCCGCCCGGGCGACTATTCTCTTTTCGGGGCGATTATCCCGCCCGGAGCAAAAAGCCGGTTATAACGAAACGAAAAGTCGATTATAACGGAACGAAAAGTCGATTATAAAAAACGGGACGCGTAAAAAAACGCGCCCCGTACGTTTAAAGGTTAAACGTTTGCGGGCTTAAAGCCCTTCGGGGAAGATTCCCCTTATTTCTTCATTGCGGCAACCTGAGCCTGAACTTCGTCGGCAAGGTTTTCTTCTTTCTTCTGAAGACCTTCGCCCATTTCGTAACGAACGAATCTTCTGACGGAAATCTTCTCGCCGATCTGAGCGGTAGCCTCGATGATTACCTGTTCGATGGTCTTGCTCGTATCTTTGACGTATTTCTGATTGAGAAGGCAGTTATCCTCATAGAAAGTTTTGATTCTTCCTTCAACCATCTTGTCAACGATCTTTTCGGGCTTGCCCTCTTCGAGAGCCTGCGCTCTTAAGATGTTCTTCTCTTTTTCGATAACTTCTTCGGGAACTTCTTCCTTGCAGACGTACTGCGGATTAGCCGCGGCGATCTGAAGAGCGATATCGTGAACGAGCGTTCTGAACATTTCTCCGTTGGCAACGAAGTCGGTTTCGCAGTTTACTTCGAGAAGCACGCCGACTCTTCCGCCCATGTGGATATAACTGTCGACGATACCTTCGGCGGCGATTCTGCCAGCCTTTTTAGCGGCTTTGGCAATTCCCTTTTCTCTGAGATAATCTATTGCTTTGTCCATATCGCCGTCGCATTCAACGAGGGCGTTTTTGCAATCCATCATTCCCGCGCCCGTTCTTTCACGGAGCGTCTTTACGTCGTTTGCCGTATAATTAGCCATAAATGATTTTCTCCTTAAAATTATTTTCTCGGTCGCTTTCCGCAACCTGTCCGATCTGTCTTTCGGTTTCGGGTTTTTCGGGCAGGTTAGTTTTCAGCCCGTGCCGCCCGCGCGCAATCAAGCGATCGCGCGATACGCGATTACGCTTCGACGGGAGTTTCTTCGGCGGGAGCAACTTCTTCCGCTGCCGCTTCTTCAACCGCTTCTTCCTTAGCGACGGGTTCTTCGTCCACGACGTTGCGTCTTACGGCGTCCTCGCCCTGCTTAGCCTCGATTACGGCGTCCGCGATGATGGAAGCGATGAGTTTAACCGCTCTGATAGCGTCGTCGTTACCGGAGATTACGTAATCCACAAGGTCGGGATCGCAGTTCGTGTCGGTGATGGCAACAACGGGGATTCCGAGTTTTCTCGCTTCCTTAACGGCGTTGAGTTCGCAGTTGGGATCAACGACGAACATAACTCCGGGAAGGCTCTTCATCTCTCTGATACCGCCGAGATTGTAGAGAAGTTTATCTCTTTCCGCTTTAAGTCCGAGAACTTCCTTTTTGGGAAGAAGGTCGAACTCGCCGGTCTTTTCCATGTTATCGAGTTTGTTGAGTCTGTCGATTCTCGTTCTGATGGTCTTGAAGTTGGTAAGAGTACCGCCGAGCCATCTCGAGTTTACGTAGTACATTCCGCATCTTTCCGCTTCTTCGCGAATGGCTTCCTGAGCCTGTTTCTTCGTTCCGACGAAAAGAACGGTCTTGTCCTGCTTAACCTGATCGACGACGAATTTATAGGCTTCTTCCACAAGGTCGACCGTTATCTGAAGGTCGATAATGTGAATACCGTTTCTTTCGCCGTAGATGTACTTTTTCATCTTGGGGTTCCATCTTCTCGTTTGGTGGCCGAAATGTACGCCGGCTTCGAGAAGTTGTTTCATAGAAGTTACTGCCATAATTGTTTCCTCCGTTATTCCTCCCCGGATCCTTTTTCGTTGCGCCTATGACCGCCCTGACCGATTTGAATTTGGCGGCACGAAGAGCCGCAAAAACCCGAGTGTGAATTTTATAGCCTGTTTATTTTATCATATCCGTTTGAATTTTGCAATCGATTTTACGCGGATATCCGACAATATTTATATATTTTTTCGCCGTTCGGTAATGTTTGGCGGAAAATTTATCGCTTTTCCGTCTTTTCGGGACGTTTTTATGCTTTTTGCGATTAGTCGGATTTATGCTTTTTTGCGATTAGCCGGGCAACGGTTATTACGGTTATTACGGTTATTACCGCCGCGCCCGTGAGGAGCGCGCCGACCGCAACGAGAACCGTTTTAAGCGCGAGGTTATCGCCGTCGGGAGTGAGAACGTACGCTTTCTCGATAAATTTTCCGTCCTCTTCGTAAACGACGTAAACGTAATTTTTTTCGTCCGTAATCCTTGCCCGCATAAAAGCCGCGGGCGTGACTGACGGCTTGCCGAATTTGCCGTTCGCGATATCGTCGGGCGTGTGAGAAGAAAGCGGTTTATCTCTTTCCAGAACATAGACGTTTCTGCCGTCGAGCGGCGCTTTGAAAAACGCGTAAATGCCCGTTTCGTCTTTTATAATACCGCGATAATCGACTTCGGCGGGGGTTTCCGCGTTGCAATCGAAGTTTATTTCAAACGTTGCCGAACCGTCGGAATTACGTCTTTTGAAACTCACCGTAACGCCGGTTTCCGTCCCGTCGGAATAGGTTATCGCGCCGGACGCGCTCTTGTTTTCGCCGAAAGAAGTATATCCGGGCAGATCGGAAATCGCCGCGTGAGAAATACCGTTCGCCGACACGCGCGGATTTTCGTAATAGCCGCCGAAAAGAAATTTTTGTCTGAATCTGAACGCGAACGTTTCCGGCTCGCCGTAAGCGTTGCCGAGATATTCCTTGCCGAAGCCTCCGCCGGGGCGGACGTAACCGTTGCGTTCGTTGACGCGGTAAACTATGAACGCGCCGTCCTCGAATCCGCTCGAAAGCCCCGCGCCGTAACCCGTTTTTTCGCGGTATTCCACATAAAAACTCTCACGTTTCGTTTCATAATCGGGCAGGACGAGTTTATACGCTTTGGTTTCGCCTCGTCCGCTCTCCGTGGAAAACAACGTGTATTCGCCGGGAGCAAGGACGGGCGCGATATTTTCGCCCTCGCTCAGAAATCCGATTTTATAAAGGACGTAAGAAAGCGGCATACCCGGCGTTTCGCGGCCGTAACCGGAAGCCATTACGTCGAGTTCGCCCACAAATTCCTCGTCCGCCGTCTCGTAAGAATAAGCGTCGGCCGCGCCGAGAACGTGCATAAACTCGTGACACGCCACCGCGGAATTCGGATCGCCCCTCTTTTCAAGCATGGGATAAGGAAGGAAAATATAGTCGTTAATCGACCTATTGCCCAACTTTTGCGGTTTAATATCCACGCCGGAATATTTTTCGTCCACTACGTAAGCGCTTTTCAGGTCGTCCGCATTTCCGGCGAGATAAACGCTCTTTTTCGCCCAGAGCAAACTATCCTCGGCGGGCGCTTCGTCAAGAGCGAGTACGAGAGCGAAACAATCTGCCGCGCCGTCGCCGTTGCCGTCCGTTTCGGTTTTGCAGGTTATTTTTTCGTTCGCCGCCGCAACGAGTTCCTCGCTCCTCAAAAATTCGTCCGCGCTTTTTTTCGCGCCGTTCGCGTCGGGCTTGCCGTCCGCGTTAAATCTCCTGTTGTCGTAGCCGTTTTCGTTGATTCTGACATACGCCGCATCGTCGGTCGAATATGCGTAAGCAGGCGTGAAATAATCGGCGGTATAGTCCAGCGTAACCTCGCCGACGATCTCCGTAACCACACTCGTTCTGCCGAGAGAAATAAAGGAAACGTAACTCCCGAGCGAATTTTCGCCCTCCGAAAAGACGCTTTTGACGTTCGCTTTTTTTTCTTCGTCGAAACTCTCTTCGCCCGCAAAATTCACGAGGACGACGGAATTTATAAGCCGCTCGCCGGCAACGCCCGAACCGCCCGAAACCGACGGACTGCCTGACGACGAGCCGTTCCCCGATAAGCCCGACGAACCGGGCAAACCCGAGCAGGAAGCCGTAAAAACTCCCGATATTGACGCACCGAAAATCAGAACCAGGGCGCAGATTGCCGAAAACAACTTTTTCATAACGTAATTATACCTGTTTCGCCGATTTTTTTCAAGTTTTATCGGGGAGTTTCGATAAAATCGACCGAAATTTCGACTATTCGACAGCAGTTGCAAATTTTCTCGGACAGGCGGAGTATATAATCGGGCTATGAAAAAGCCGTTTAATCTCAAAAAATTCTCAAAGTATCTGTTATCGCTCGTCGGCTACGTTCTTCTCGTCGCCGCGGACGAGTTTTTCGCGCCGTTCGCGATACCTCTTCTCATCGCGAACGTTTACATAGGGCTTTCGCCGCTATTATCGTGCGCGCTCTTCGTCGCGGCGTATCTTTTGTCGCTCAGCATTTCCGTTACGGCGGTGGCCGCGATGAGCGGAGCGGTGGCTGCGATATTCTTCCTGATAACGAACAAAATCGGGAAAAAACCGAATTTTTCGCTCGCCCTTATCACGGCTGTCGCGCTCGCGCCTTACGTTCTCGTCCGCGATTGCCACAATCTCACCGTCCGGCTGATTCTTGCGGGCGTGTGCGTGCCGCTCGTGTTCGTATTCGTTTCAGCGGCTAAGGTATTCCTCGTCAAAGGGCTTAAATATCGCCTTTCCACCGACGAAATCGTTTCCGCGGCGGCGCTTTTTTCCGTTGCGTCTTACGGCGCGATAAATCTTTTCTCCGCGCCCGTTTACGAATGTTTCGCAGTAGCCGCGATTTTGGTTTCCGGTATGATAATGCGGCGGAGTTGCTGCTCCGTGACGGCGATAATTTCCGCGTTGCCGCTCTTCTTCAACACGGAAAACCCCGCGTTTTTCGCCCCGCTCGCCCTTTATTCGCTCGTGACGACGTGCTTTTCGCCCCGCTCCAAACTCGCCGCCGCGATAGGCGTGCTTGCGGTCAAAGTTGCGCTGTGGAATTTTACCGACGTTTACGACGGCTGGAGTTTTTATTCGCAGTTATTCATTCTCGCGCCCGTGTGCGTATATCTGTTTATTCCGTCGCGCGCGTTTAAAAAACTCCGCGAAAAACTCGCCGTTTATAAAGATAACAATCTCGGGAAGTACGCCTTAAACCGCAACCGGCTCGACCTTGCGGGCAAACTCTTTGAAATCTCGTCCGTTTTCGACGAAATGTCGGTTTCGGTGAAAAAACTCTCCGACAAAACGGACGTTAAGGAAAAAGCCGAGAACGATCTTGCGGAAGAACTGTTCATGAAGTG
>ULTU01054835.1_pt1 | contig 11122 bp, 11 predicted proteins | sample 1957861 | NCBI WGS metagenome assembly ULTU01 (sample SAMEA4835742, study PRJEB28245) | human gut metagenome | biome: gut microbiome; material: fecal sample | place: Denmark | collected 2008
ATATACTGCGCCTTTCTCTGCCAGTTTCTCCTGAATTGCTTCAGAAACGAACTGATTCATCGTCACACCTTCTTTTGCAGCCTCCAGTGCGGCACAGCGATGCATTTCCGGTTTTATTCTCACATTAAAAACTCCCCGGAACTCCTTTTCTGGCTTCTTACCACACTGGGCACAATAATCAAGATAGTTATCAATACTGTTATGAAATGACTCCACCAATTCACTAACAGAAGTTCCATGAAAATAGAGTGAATCCGTTATGCCCAGAACTTCTCCGACAAAAATCTGATCCGTGTAATCAAAATCGACTTTGGCATGATAACCCTTGTATTCCATCAAAGAATTCATTTTTCCACCTCCCCGATTTCTGTCAAAAACTTGATGACAGCTTTAATCTGATACCTATAGAGTTCATTTCCAGGATGAGGCCCGTCAAACTGCAGAATGCGATTTGATGGCTCATGTAAATACCCTATTCCAGATCCTCGTCCACCAGAGAACTTCGAACAGCCACATCTTTTCATCAACGCATCTAAATCTCGTGTTGTAAAATTACTTGGCATCGGCTTCGAAAGTAATTTCTGTAATAATTCTTCCTTCTTCGGCATATCTCCTCCGCTGTAACTATTATATAGTTACAGTACCTGGGTTTCGAAATTCTGTCAATGGTAAAAAGCGGATTTTCTAATGCAAATTTTGCTACTATCCAGCCGAAAGCAAATGGGGCTGTCGCACTAAAATGGTCGTGCGACAGCCCCATTTAAAATAGTATATATCTCTTTTGGGTACTTCTTACTTCTTTCCGATTTTCTCGAACAGTTTTTCTAGATTCTCCTTATATGGCGCACGGATGATGCCATATTCGGTCACAATACCAGCAATTAACTCGTGATCAGTAACATCGAAGGCTGGATTATAGCATTTCACCTCTGGGAGGGAACTTGGCTCCTTAAAAAACTGTGTCTTAATCTCGTCAGCATCTCTCTGCTCGATCTTGATATCTTCACCTGTCGGGCAGTTCATATCTATCGTCGAAGTCGGGCCAAGGACGTAAAACGGAATGCCGTAGTGCTTCGCAAGGATTGCCACACCACTGGTTCCGATCTTATTTGCAGCATCACCGTTTGCGGCTACACGGTCGCATCCGACAAAACACATATCTACCCACCCATTCTTCATCACAAGGCTCGCCATATTGTCGCAGATCAGCGTCACATCGATTCCACCCTTCTGCAACTCATATGCTGTCAATCTGGCACCCTGTAACAGCGGCCGAGTTTCATCTGCAAATACATGGAAGTTCATCCCTCTCTCTTTTCCTAAGAAAAGAGGTCCTAAAGCTGTACCATAACGAGACGTAGCAAGCGGTCCCGCATTACAATGCGTCAGTACACCACAGCCTTCCTTTAAGAGCGTTATGCCATACTCAGAAATCGCCTTGCACATTTCCATATCTTCCTGATGAATGGCCTTGCTTTCCTTCAAAAGGAGTTTCTTAATTTCAGGTACCGACTTTTCCATATTGTCCAGCACCAGTTTCTCCATACGATTTAGTGCCCAACTTAAGTTTACTGCAGTCGGTCTCGAAGAGTTCAGGTACTCCTTCTGCTTATGAAATTCTTCATAGAACGCTTCCTGATTTTCCGTCTTAATCTGGTTCGCCAGCACATAAATTCCATACCCTGCACAGATACCAATAGCTGGTGCACCTCTTACCTTAAGTTTCTTAATTGCATCATACAGCTCTTCTGCATCGTCCAGAATCAGAAACTCTTCCCGGTTTGGCAACTGTGTCTGATCGATAATGATCACCTTGGTTTCGTCCTCGTTCAAGCTCACGTTCTTGACACAGGTCACCTCTTTTAATGTCTCCATTTTTATAAAACACCTTTCTAACGCGCCTTCTCTCTACATTTGCGGAGGATTGAAAATAATCCCATACAAACTATTTTCCGCCTTGCATCCTACACTTTATACCCATGAAAATGCGCGTTTCTTAATATCCTTTTATCCGCAGCGTGCCCGAATCTTCTCTGCCACATCCGGATACTGTCTGCACAGCTCCTCGCAATCACCATGCTGATATTCTTCCTGCCTATATGCAGGTGCCATCGTTGTGCCGACGAGGCAGTAACTTCCACCTGTCTTTACTCTGGACCCCTGCCACACACCGCCCGGCACAACTACCTGGGGACGTTCTCCTGCCGCTAAATCTGTGCCAAGCACAACGCACTCGGCTCTTCCATCCGGATACAGAAGAAGCAGCTCTAAGCCATCACCCATATAATAATGGTAGATTTCATCGGATTCGAGCTGATGCATATGTGAAAACATGACGTCATCAAGAAGATAGTAAATGGCACTACTAATCTTTTTCCCGTCTGCGTCAGCAGAACCCTCATAAACGCAGCGATATAAGCCACCTTCTCCATCCAATGGGATGAGGTGCAGTACGTCTGCAATTTGATTGATTTTATCCTTCGTATTCATCATATTCTTATGCGAGACTTACCCACTTCTCGCCGTTGTCTGCGCTCTCTAAAAGCGCATTGCAAATCTTTACGATTTCCATGCCTTCTGTAAATGTCGGATATACCGGATTTTCTGACTGCCTTCCAGCTCTAACATCCTTATAGAACTCATTTACGAGACTGCGGAAGGTATCCATAAAGCCGTTACCGAACGCAAAAATCTCGGTATTAACACCTTGATCTCTCCGTGCAGTATGAAGGAGATTGTTATCTTCAGAATTCCACCATACATTTTCGTAATCGCCGGTGACTTCAAGATTAATCCGATTGACTCTTCCCTGTGAAATCTCCGAAAGGAGTACCGTTCCGATTGCACCATTATCAAATTTCAGGTTGATGGCAGCCGCCATCTCGGAATTCACCTTTCTCGTCTCGGTTCTTCTTCCATTATCAGAATCCGGGTACATAAGATTATTTTCAACATATCTCTCCGGATAGAAACGACCAAAGTTTGCGGATACCGCTGTCACCTTACGCCCAGAAATATACTGTGCGATATCCATCCAGTGGGTACCAATCTCTGTAACCGCATACATTCTTCCAGCGAGTACTTCGTTATATCTCCAGTCGATTGGTGCCGGGAAACATGCAAACTGCTGTAAATAATTTCCATGAATCAGATTCACGTTTCCGAAATTTTCAGAAGCAACTACCTGTCTTGCCTTCTGGCAGGCCATATGGAAACGGACGTTAAAATTGATGGCGCAGACAACACCTGCTTCCTTCGCCTTTGCTGCCAGAATTTCTGCCTGATGATTATCGAAGCACAGTGGTTTCTCACAGAGTACATTCTTTCCATGTTCAAGTAGCTTCATCACCATCTCGAAATGAAGGTTAGGCGGTGTACAGACATGCACTGTTGTGATATCTTCTGTCAGCAAAATGCTCTCGTCTGTTCCGTATTTCTCGATACCAAACGTATCTGCAAATTCCTTTGCTTTCGCTTCATTAATATCAACGATAGCAGCAATCTCCACACCACTAGCTTTCAGTGCCTCTGCATGCGTATGCGCAATATTACCTGCGCCCCAAATACCGGTCTTCATCTTTCACCTCCACGATAATTAAACTTCGATCTTGATGATACTCTCAAGCGCGATGCTGATTTCATCTTCCACCGCCTGCGCCATCTTCTCCGGATAGTGATCAAACTCTTCCGAACCTACAAACTCGAAGCAAGGGCCATCAGCCGCGAGGATACATCCAGCCTTCACGCCTCTGACAGATGCAATAGTGAAAAGAACAGATGCCTCATTTTCCATCGCAAGTACTCCAGCCTGTGCCAGCACACGATTATTAGTCGGAAGAATACCGGTATAGAAAAGACCGGAGGTCGTAATAATACCGCTGTAGGTACCTGGATGGATTTCCGCAGCTGCCTTCTGCATCTCAAATACAACATCCATGGCAGCAACCGCAGGATAGGAAAGCGGTACAAACTGCGAGGTGATGCCATCCTCACGACAAGCAGCGGTCGCGATAATCAGGGAAGCGGATGGCATTTCGGTCTGTAAAGTTCCGCAGGTACCAACACGAATAATGACTTTAGCGCCACCGAGAATCAGTCCTTCAAAGCTGACAGACGCACCATTTCCGCCAACACCATGAGAAGAAACCGTTATTGGAATTCCCTTATAGGTTCCATTGTAAGTCCAGTACTCTCTACTCTTTGCAACCAGTTCCACATTATCAAGGCGGCTGGCAATTTTCTCTGCACGATTCGGATCTCCGCAAACGATGACTCTCTCTGCAATCGTGTTATATGGAATATCGATAATCGGTACAATTTTATCTTTCATAGCTGGTCTCCTTTATCAATTTTTCGTGGCATAACTGTCACGAATCACGAACATATTTAACTCAATCACGAAAACGTTTATAAGTTTTCCGTACTCATAAACGGTTATGCTGCTACAGCTCTCTTTCGATCACTCATCTTCTTACAAGAATACATCACCAGTACGATAATCGTTACGATGTACGGAATCGTGCTGACAAGTTCCGTCGGCACACCCATATTCTGGATTGACGGGTTAACTGCAAGAGCTTCTGCTGCACCAAACAAGAGACATACAAGCAACGTCGGAAGAGGGCGATTTGCCCCCAGTGAGGCTGCCGCAATGGCGATAAAACCACGTCCTGCAATCATATCCTTTACGAAGTAAGAAACATAGCCCATCGACATATAGGCTCCACCAAGTGCAGCGAGCGCGCCACTGAATGCCAGCGCGATATACTGAACTCTTGATACATGAATTCCCACTGACTCCAATGCTTCCGGACTCTCTCCGCATCCACGGATATGAAGTCCCAGTGGTGTTTTATATAAAAACACGCTGATCAAGATGACAAGAAGAATGGCCACATAAGTAAGGATGTTATGGCCGGATAGCACTTCTCCCACGAACGGAACTTTATTAAGAAGTGGAATCTCTACGGATGGCAATACGCCACTCACCAACGACGAGGATATGCCTTTTTCGCCTACTGCAAGATACAAAAGAAATACCGTCAGTCCAGACGCGGTCAGATTGTATGCGATACCAGTAATGATGGCATCCGTCTGCAGCTTGGTAATCAGGAAACACAGCAGAAGTCCCAGTGCGATTCCCACCACTACTGCACATAACATCCCAATTCCTGCATTGGCTCCGAAAAATGCACTGGAAAGTACTCCGGTCAGTGCGCAGGTGAGCATCATGCCTTCGATACCGATATTCGAAACGCCACTGAGTTCCGACATCAGTGAAGACAGTGCCCCATACAGAAGCGGTGTCGTGACACGGATAATCGAAAACAGAAACGCAGTGGAAGTAATTACTCTGAATACATTCATCTTCTATCACTCTCCCTTCGCTTCTTTCACGATTTTCACTGTCATTTTTTTCTTATACTTTCCGAGGAAACCTGCAGCCGAAATCAAAATAATGATGACACCCTGAATGATCGAAACCACTTCATTCTGTACATCGGTATTCCGGCTCATAATATCTGAACCTATCCGAAGGTATGCAAGCAGAAAGGCACCGATCGGCACAAACTTCGGATTAAGCCGTGCCACGATAGCCACTACAAGTCCATCCCAGCCATAGCCAGAACGCCACTCCCAGTTCATACGCTGATTTGATCCAAGCATATACGCTGCACCACCCAGTCCGGCCAGCGCACCACCGATCATCTGTGAAAGCATAATCGTCGATGTAACACTGATACCGGAATACTTTGCAAAACGGCCGTTTTCACCACACATGCGAATCGCATAGCCCCATCTTGTATGATATAAAAAAATGTAAGCAACGATCAGCAGCACAATGGCGATAACCAGGCCAAAATGAATTCCCTTAGAGAAACGAATGAGTTTTGCGGTTTCCTTAAACTTGAGGGAAACCACATGCGTACTCTTTGCATCCTTCATATATGTTTTCAAGAGATAATCACCCACAAAAAACACAATGTAATTCAGCATTAGTGATGATACGATTTCGTTTGCCTCAAATTTCAGCTTAAGAATTGCCGGAACGAATGCGACAAGCGCTCCTGCAAGCGCACCGATCAGAAGTGCGACAGCTGCATGAATGCCTGTGCCCATACTCATCAGTGTTGCGACAAGTGCAGCACATAAACCTCCCACATAGAACATGCCTTCAACCGCCAGATTATAGACTTTTGTCTCTAAAATGAAGGTAACAGCAAGGCCTGTGAAAAGAAGCGGTGTCATCAATTCAACGATACTCGCAAGATAACGCGTCGATGTAAATGGAGCGATAAAAAGCATATAAATGGCATTACCTGGCTCTTTACTTACGAGAAAAATGACGACGATTGCACAAACAACCGCAAGTACGATGGCCAGAAGGGTTCGCAAAAGCTCAACTTTTCTTAACTGTTTCACCTTCTCACTTTTCAAAGCAAGCCCTCCTTATCTCCTCTGCTGACTGTTGCTTTACACCCAGCATATAATAGCCAAGCTCCTCCTCGCTCAGTTCGCTGGCCTTTGGAAAATAACCAGCGACTTTTCCCTGATACATGACGAGAATACTATCTGCGAGCTCCAGAATTTCGTTGAGGTCTGCCGATACCAGAAGTACTGCACAACCATCATCACGAATTTCAACTATTTTTTTATGAATGAACTCGATCGCCCCGACATCGACGCCTCGCGTCGGCTGATCAGCAATCAGTACTGATGGATTTGTGGAAAATTCGCGTGCAACCACGACCTTTTGCATATTTCCGCCAGAGAGCATACCGATCTTATCCTGAAGGCTGTCACACCGGATATCATAATCCTCCTGACACTTTTCCACCCAGGCACGGATTTTCTTTCCATCCAGCAGTACACCTTTATTCACAAGTTCTGTATCATAAATGCTTGAAATCAGATTCTCACGAATCGTCACATCCAGTGCTGCGCCATCCGCTGTACGATCCTCCGGAATGTAGGATACCCCCTTCTTCCGAATAATCTTCGTAGAACATCCAAGCACAGAACTGTCCTCGATTCGGATATCCCCTTTTCCCTTCTGGGCCGGCTTCATACCGGTAATAATCTGCACCAGTTCTTCCTGTCCACTACCTTCGACACCTGCGATGCCCACAATTTCGCCGGCACGCACATCAAAAGAAACATCGTTGAGAAGCAGTTTGCCTTTATCATCTTTTGCGTAAATATGGCGTACAGAAAGTTTTATCTTTCCGGTATCAGCCTCCTTTTTCTCCACATTCAAAATAATGTCTCGTCCCACCATCAGTCGAGAAATTTCTTCCATCGTCAGTCCTTTTACCTGATAAGTACCAACGCTTCTTCCATGGCGCATGATGGTGATACGTTCACAAATCCGCTTAATTTCGTTTAATTTATGCGAGATGAAAATGATGGTGAGACCAGATTTTTTTAATTTTACAAGCTGTTCGAACAGCTCTTCTGTTTCCTGTGGTGTCAGGACTGCTGTAGGCTCATCCAGAATGAGCAGCTTTACATCTCTATAAAGTGATTTTAATATTTCGACTTTCTGCTTTTTTCCGACCGACAGATCCTTTACCTTCGCAGACGGATCAACATCAAATCCAAATTTCTCTGAAATCTCTTTAACCGTTTTTACCGCTTCTCTTTGATCCAGCATTCCGTGCTTCTTAGGTTCTTTACCCAGCACGATATTTTCGGCAACTGTTAAAGAAGGAATCAGTTTGAAATGCTGATGCACCATTCCGATTCCTTTCCCTAACGCGATGTCCGGAGATCCGATTTTGATCTCCGAACCGTCAAACTCTATACTACCTTCATCAGGTTGTTCAATGCCGAATAGAACTTTCATAAGCGTAGACTTTCCGGCACCGTTCTCTCCCATCAGCGCATGTATCTCGCCTCTGCTCACCGAAAAGTCTACATGAGAATTGGCCAAAACTCCGTTTCCGTAAATTTTTGTGATATCCTTCATATGAAGGATTTCATTGGCTTTCTCCATGTTCTATCTTCTCCTTACGGCTGTACGCTCTCCTTCAGAGCAGCAACCTCATCATCGGTCATGTCAAACGCAGTGGCTACAACGATCTTTCCATCGATGATATCCTGCTTGGCCTGCTCTACAGCATCTCTTACCTCCTGCGATACGTTTGCCTGATACCATGCATTGTCTGTAATCTCAATGCATCCCTCTGCGATACCATAGATCTCGCTGGAACCAAATGCCAGATCACCTGCAATATACTTCTCGATTGCCTTATCAAGAGAAACGTCTACACGCTTCATGATCGATGCATAAATTGCATTCGCTTTTGCCTCATCACTTGAGAAAAGCTCGGACTGATCAGAATCCGTTCCGATTGCGTGCTTTCCTGTCTCCTTCGCTGCATCCAGTACACCGAGTCCTGCACCACCAGCGGCCTGAAGGACAACATCCGCGCCACCGTTATACAGTGCAAGTCCGATTTCCTTACCCTTTGCAGCATCTGTGAAACTGCTCATATAACCAGCACTAACCTTAATATCAGAACGAACAGCCTGTGCACCTGAGATATAACCAACCAGCCAGTCATTGATCAGCGGAATATCGAATCCACCGGCAAAACCAAGAATACCAGTCTCTGTCTGAGAAGCAGCAAGTACGCCTGCAAGGTATGCACCCTCATAGCTCTTATAGGTAATGCAGTAAATGTTAGCGTTCGCGCCATCCGAGAAATCTACGCTCTCATCATAGAGAATAAACTTCTGATCCGGATACTCTGCAGCAGCCTCCTGAAGCGGCTCTGCAATATTTACGCCACCGGTAATGATGACATCCCATCCCTCATTGCATACATCATCAAGTGTTGCGGAGAACTTCGTCGTATCGGTTCCCATCTCGACAACCTTTGTCTCTGCACCATAGTGCTCCTTGATCATGTCCATGCCTGCATTTGCAGAATCAAAGAAGGACTTATCGCCTAAAGTTCCCGGAACAAGAAGAAGAACTCTCAGCGCCTCATCACCACTGTTCTCCTTTACTTCCTCGGCTGCCTTTGTTTCCTTGTTTTCTTCGGTAGGGGTAGTATTCTGGTTACCACTGTTGCCACATCCAGCCAGTAAACTCATACACATAAGAAGTGTTAATACAGCTGCCAATACTGCTCTTACTCTCTTTTTCATAGTTCTCCCTTTCTTTATACACAGCAAATCCTTCCCATTTCTTTTTTACAGGATGCTATGTATTCCTTGACGTAGTCTTCTTCTGTGCGATCCACAATCAGTCGATCGATGTCTTTAAGATCACACACCTTGCAGAACGCTCTGTCGGACAGCTTATAATGGTCCATCAGAAAATACGTTCGCTGACTCGAGCGAATCATCGCTCTTTTTACTGCTGCTTCTTCACTGGTCGCATCAAAAATCTGATAATTACGATCGATTGCTTTTGATGATAAAAACGCTTTATCCACGTAATAATTCGAAAGCATGTTCACCGTCTCCATGCCTACTGTAGACAATGCACTTTTCCGTAAATGCCCACCCAACAGGATGACATCTGCATTCTCATGATCTTTCAACTTAACGCAGATACTGATATTGTTGGTCAGCACGGTGACCCGCATATTCAGATATGGAACCATCGTGAAAATGCTGCTGCTTGAATCCATCAGAATCGTATCCCCGTCTTTAATCAGGGATGCAGCATAGCGCGCAATACGATCCTTTTCTTCGGCGTGAAACTGAACGCGTTCTTCTACCGAACCCTCCAGCGTCGCTCTCGGAATGGTTCTAGCCCCTCCAAACACCCGGACCAGTGCATTTTCCTCCTCGAGTTTCTTAAGATCTCTCCGAATCGTCATTTCCGATACCTGAAGTTTTTCTTTCAGAACTCCGATTTCTGCAAATTCATGCTCCTGAACATATGCCGTAATATATGCTCTTCTATATTCGGACGTAAACTCTTTCACCATTACCTTCCTTCAATGCCTGTTTCCGCTTATTTTATCATTTCTGATTTCCTGATCACCACCTTTTCTCTTGAATCCGCAAAATGTTGTTTTCGAACTTTACAATGTAAGTTTATAACAGTGAATTTGAAAATGTCAATGCATATTGACGCTTTCCATATGGCATATTATCACACTCTTCTCATGCGCTTTTTGCAACGCCATTATGTAGCACTTTTATTTACCGTATATCTGCATCTCATAGCATAAACTGCAAAAAAAAAGCCACTGATCGTATTTACGACCAGCAGCCTGCATTTTATTCCTTTACCACATATTCTCCCTCTGCGTTTTTCTCGAGCAGTGGCAGTTTGCCAAGTACAATGATGTCCTTACGTTCTGCAGCATCTCCTTCTGCAAGAAGCGCGGCTTTCGCTACCACATTTGCACCAGCAGCATGTGCAAGTTCCTCAAGCGCCGCAAGAGAATGTCCGGTGGAGATGACATCATCGACGATACATACACGTTTTCCCTTGATTTTCGCGGCATCGATGCCATCGAGATAGAGATGCTGCTCACCCTCGGTCGTGATAGAGTGCACAGGAACAGAGACTGTGTCCTTCATGTAAGACTTCACGCTCTTTCGTACGACGATAAACTCCTTCAGTCCCAGCTGTCTGCTGATTTCATAAGAGAGCGCGATCCCCTTCGCCTCTGCAGTTAAAACCACATCCACTTCACCGATCTTCTTCGCAAGCTCCGGTGCACATACGCTTATCAGCTCTGTATCGCCGAGCACAACGAAGCTGGCAAATGCCATCTTATCATCGATCGGAATGATCGGAAGTGTTCTCTCAACTCCACACACTGTGATCTTATAATTCTCCACCTTTTTATCCTCCCTATGGGAAATGTTCGTTTGCAACATATTCACATCATGTCTATAAACCTTTTTACTTCCCTTGTCCATAGGAATTCTTCACAAAGTCCTGCATTTTTGCAATATTCTCATTCGAAATGCCCACCGGCTTATTTCCGGTCGCCTCTACCATATAGCTAATCTGCGCAGTCATCTCGAGAACTTTCGCGGTTTTGAATGCTTTATCCATATCTACGCCTACACAAACGGCACCATGTGAATGCAGGAGACAGGCATTCGCCTTTTCTCCTAATGCATCTGCGCAGTTCTGTGCCAGCTC
>ULTU01026541.1_pt1 | contig 11075 bp, 20 predicted proteins | sample 1957861 | NCBI WGS metagenome assembly ULTU01 (sample SAMEA4835742, study PRJEB28245) | human gut metagenome | biome: gut microbiome; material: fecal sample | place: Denmark | collected 2008
ACTTTAATACAGCATATTTTGGGTTTTAGATAATGAATATAATATTTTATTTATTATTTATAAATTAAAGAAGAAAGTTTTAGGATATCCCCCATTCCCGAATACTTTCTTTTTTTATACCCAAATTTTTTAGAAAGGAGGAGTTTTTTATAAAATCTTTTTATACAATATTGACAAAGAAAGGATTTGATTAGATGCAAACAACGTTTAGTGCAATAACAGTTGCTGGAAGTATTAATCATGGTGCAAAGCAAGGTAAAGAGGGCAAAGAAAGACCTGTAGAATTGGGCTATTTTGTAGCACAAGTGCATGACAATGCTATGCAACATTTGTTAGAAAAATTTAATAGTCTCTATAAAGAAAGTAAGGAAATAAATATCTCTTTTCCATATGAAAATCCGTATTCAGAAAGAAGAGTAAGAAATAATCAAAGTGGAACAGTTTGCTATTGCTTATTAGATAATTCAAAAGGTAAAGAGAAAATTGGCCAACAATGGTTTGAAAAAGATTGTTCAGAAGAATGTGAACATAGGATGGCATCAAAAGGCAAAAAACCAGCATGTCTTATTGAAGGTATTCTTAAATTTATGATTCCTGAAGTTAGTTCTGATAAAATATGGTATTTAAAAACGAAAAGCTATTATAGTCGTCAGAATATTAGAAACTATATTAATTTTCAAAAACATTTAAATAATTCTCTAACAATAGGTAACTACAAATTATTTTTAAGAAATAAAGAAAATACTATTGAAGGTAAAACTTTTCACAACTTTGTTTTAGACATTGTAAAAAATGATGATTTTATTTCTAATCCAATTTCAAATAAAAAAACCGATAATACTACAACTTTAAATAATGTAAAAACAGTAGAGAAATCATTAAAAGGAAATAAATCTAAAAATGTCGATAAGGCCGAAACACCTACAAGTCCTATTATTTATAAGGAACAACCTAATGGTATTAGTATTGAAATTCCAAAAAGCAAAAAAAACGAGCCAACTGAAGATGACCTGCAAAGATATTATGTGCTAATAGCTACAAAAGATGTAATTTTAAATAAAAATGGCAAACCAACAAAATACTTAGAAGCGAAATTATGTAATAAAGACAGTAAAGAAATAAGTGCAATTATACATCCAAAGTATGCCAAAGATATGTCGCTTTGTGAGCTTGGTAGTCAGTTTTTGATGGATATTGAGGAATTCGGGCAAAGACTGATTGTAAACAACTGTGAATATCTTGTAAAACAATTAAAAGAAGCAGTATAAAGAGCAATTTATACTACTTCTATTTTTTGAAAGGAGTTAACAAAAGATGCTTAAAATAATAAAAAAATTAATCATTAAAATTCTTTTATTTACTTTTATAGTTGCGTTATTAATTATAAGTAAATTTTATAAAATTATAATTCATTTTTTTGCAAAACACAAGGCGAGCATAAAAAAATTTTATGAGCTTATAATTAGGACTACTGTAATATTAAAAGGTTTTTATACACAAGTGAATTTAGAAAAGGAGCTAGAAAAATGTTTAATAAATTTAAAATAGGAGATTTAGTTCGAGTATTCGGAAGTGGTAAAATTGCAAATCAAAAATACACTGGTGAAATTGGGAAAGTAATAGAAAAGGATTCATATTTTCTAGATTACCTAATTCGCTTTAAAAACAAATCAGAAGATTGGATTGATGAGCAATATTTAAAACTATATAGAAATAGAAAGAGAGGTAAAAAATGAGAATATTATCATTAAAAACAAATGGATTTAGAAAATTTGCTAAAGAATTTAAAGCTAATTTTTACAAAGATACTACATATGTTTTTGGCGGAAATCATAAAGGAAAAACTAATATTTTATTTGCAATAATTTGGGCTATGCTGGGAAGTAATTTAACAGGAGATGAAAGAGTTTGTCTTGTAAATAATAAAAAAAATGGTTGCTACGTAGAACTTGTTTTTGAAGATAATCAAGCTATTCAACACACAATTATTAGATATAAGGATAAATATGATAGTAGTAAAAACCTTCTTATGTTAGATGGAAAAATTGCAAAACAAGAAGATTTAATAAATTTTTATCATAATAAAAATCTATTTTTAGCAGTAATGAATTTATCATATTTTGTGGGACTTCAAACTGCAAAACAAAAAGAACTTATCGACAAATATTTACCTAGTGTAGATATAAAATCTGTCTATGACAAGTTATCTGAAAAGGATAAAAAAATATTAAATGTTATACCCACAAATGTAAAATTATATATTAGTGAATTGGACAATGAAATTAAATTTATGAATAATAAAATCACTAATTTAAAAGGTCAAATTGAATATGCAGAAAAAATAACAAATGAATTTTTACAAAAACCTGCAGAATTTGAAAAGCAACAAGAGCTTGATTTTGCTATACAAGAATTAGAGCAATTAAAATCAGATAATACTATTACCGAGAAAGCAGATTTACAAAAACGACTTGAAGAATTACAAGATGAAGAACTTGAGCTTAATCTTGAAATCAATAAAATAGAAAAGGATTTACAGGTAGGTAAAAAAATATATGAATCTATGCTAAATGAAAAAGAATGCTGTTGTCCTACATGTAAGCAAAAATTAACTGATAGCAGTAAGGTAATTGCAACAAAGCAATATAGAAATGACTTAATTACTTTATTTGATAAGCAAAATAAATTAAAAGAAAGATATAAACAAAAACATTTTGATAAATTTGCTTGTGAAGGTAAAATTTATTCATTAGAAAACACAAAAACAACTGTATCTGTGGAAACATTAAAACAATTAGAAGAAAATATCAAGACATTAGAATTAGAAAAACAAAATAACATTAAACTCCAAAACGAATATTCTATCAAACTTGATAATATTAAAAAAGCAAAAGCAGACATTGAGAAATTTAATAATGAAATAACTCTTTTAAATAATGCTATTAGTGAAACACAAAATCAAAGTGCTATTGCAAAACAATTATACTTTAATTGCATTAAAGAAAAAATGCAAGCTGCAGATATGTATTTAAAAGACGTAAAAATTAGATTTTACAAAGTAATTAAGGCCACTGGCGAGATAAAAGATGACTTTGTGATTACATATAAAGATAAAGACTTTTCTACTTTATCAAGGTCAGAAAAAATTGCTGCATCACTTGAAATTGCTAATATGCTTAATAAAATAACTAAACTTAACGTGCCATTATTTATTGATGATAGCGAGAGTTACCCTGACTTTGATTTCATTTCTATGTATAATGACACTCAAATAATAATTGCACAAGTAAAGAAAAATCGAGCATTAAGAATTACAAACGCAAGTAATAAAGTCATAAAAGGATTTACATCAAATATGAACTTGCATAAGAAAATAAATATTAAGAAGCAATTAATTTCAGTTGCTTAAATGGAAGGTGGATTTTAAATCCACCTCTAATTTATATAAAATTTAGGAGGAAAAATATATGAATAAATATGAAAGCGTATGCATTATAGAACCAAACAATGATAATGCACAAATATCAAATATATTAGTAAAAATACAAAATAAAATTGCAGAGTTCTCGGATCAACCTATAAATATTGAAAATTTAGGTAAAAAGAAACTTGCTTATAAAATTAGAAAATTTACAGAGGGTATTTATTTAATTATCAACTTTCAATGTGAGGCTCAATATGTGGCAGAATTAGAAAGATACTATCGAATTACTGATGAAATAATGAAATTTATAGTTGTAAGGGAGGAAAATTAACATGAATAAAGTTATATTACTTGGTAGATTAACAAAGAATGTAGAAACAAGATATACACAAACTAATAATGCATTGGTAGCAACATTTACACTTGCAGTTAATAGAAAATTTGCAAGAGAAGGTGAAGAAAGACAAGCTGACTTTATAAATATAGTTGCTTGGGGCAAAACAGGCGAATTTAGTTCTAAATATTTTAAGAAAGGTTTACAAGTTGCTGTAGTTGGAAGATTACAAAATCGTAGTTATGAAGATAATAGCGGACAAAAGAAATATATAACCGAAGTAATTGCGGAAGAAGTATATTTTGCAGATTCAAATAACCGTCAGACCGCAGATACAAGTATATTAAATTCACCAGTAAACACTCAAACTGAAGATGATGGAATATTTTCATCAGATGACGAGCTTCCATTCTAAAATTTTATAGAAAGGATAGATATATATGTTTATAAAAAATTTTATTATGCAAAAACTTATCAATAAATATTTCAAAAAATTATGTTCAGATAAATATTTCAAAAATGATTATGAAACAATTATTGGTAGGGCAAAAGATGTAATCGAACTATTAAAAACTGAAAGTGAATACATTAAAAATCCTGAAAACAATGTCGATATAGACACTATAGACTTTAATACTTATAAAATAAAAGAACTTATTGAGGAAATTCAAGATACATATTCAAATTTAAATGATGTTATTTATCTATTTGAACAGCCTATGGTTGGCTTTTATGTTTTAGCAGATAGAAAAGACTTATACCATGATTTAAAAGAATATTACATAGAATTGGAGGAAGATTAAAATGTATACAAATATTGTAGGAGTAAAATACGAAGACGAAATATACAAAAAAACATTTAAAGGTCGAGAATATACATATTTTTCTAATATACCTTTAGAGGTTGGTGACGTTGTAAAAGCACCAACTGTTAATGGAATATCGAATGCTTTAGTCACAAGCATAAATATTTCTGAAGAAAAAATAGAGCCTTTTAAGAGTAAATTAAAAACTATTACTATAAAAATAAATAAAGAAAATTTCTTAAAAGAAAAAATGCTAGAAAGAGCTGTATAGGAGTGAGTTTATGAATGAAAAAGAAATTGCTAAAACTATTATTCCAAAGCTTTTAAATTTAGGTTTTATAGTTCATAGATATGATGCTTACAGTACAAATTCAATATACTTAAAATTAGACTTTCGGAGTTTCATGTGGTATTCGAATTGCTGACCATAGTGGGAAGGCTAAATATAGGTATAGATTTAATTTAATTAAAGATTTCAAAGGAAATAAGGTTGTTAGAGATGACAACCTTATTCGCTTTTTCTATAACTTTAATGAGATTAATAAATTGCTAATAGATATAAAAGCTGAAAGAAAATCTAAATTAGAAAGATATGGGATTATCAAATATAAACAATTAGTAGAAAAAGAAAGCAAAAATGATCTATTTAATAGGTTTAAAAAAATTGCATAGAAAGGATTTGATTTATTATGAATAAAACAATATATAAAAGATTCAATATAGAGTTAGTTGAGGAAAGTCAAGAACAATATGAAAGTATTGAGATAAAGGATACAAAGGTTGCCTCAACAGAAATTGCAGCACAAGTAAACAAAATATTTAGATTAAATAGAAAGCCAGAGGAATATTTAATTCTATTATGCCTAAATACAAAAAATTACATTAATGGTATATTCGAAATTTCACATGGCAATGATATGAGCACAGCAGCACCAGTAGCAAATATTCTGAAAAGAGCATTACTTACAAATTCAAATAAAATTCTTATCTGTCATAATCATCCTTCTGGAAATTTAACGCCAAGTAAAGCAGATTATCAATTAACAGACCGACTACATGCTGCAGCATCTTTAATTGGAATACAGCTACTGGACCATATAATTATTGGAAATAACAATGATTACAAATCAATATTAAATAAAAAGGTAGGTGCTAAAGGATGACAGGTATAGAAAGATTAAGGCTATTGTCAGAGGGAACTACAAATCAAGCATTAATTAAAGTTATAGATTATTTAGAAACAAGAAAAGATATGTATGAAAAATATCTAAACGAAGAAAAAACACCAGAGCAAATGTGGCAATACATAACAAAAAAAGCAAAAGAACAATCGATAAATAACTGTGCCGTAATAGATGATAGAGTTGTTTATGTTTGGGCTATATCTTATTTTCTAGTAACAAATAAATCATTAAATTTGATTACAACTGATACATCTAAATCTAAAGAAGAGCCTAAAAAAGAGGCAAAAAAAGAAACAAAGAAAACTAAAACAAAAAAATCTGAAAAGCAGTTTTCAGAACAAGAAACACCTAATAACGTAATTAATATTCAAACAGCAAAAGTATCAAATCAAATAACAATGTTTGAGGAGGTTTAGAATATGGGATATGTAAAAAAAGCTTACAGAGAACTATTAGAACAAATAGATTATATGGAGTATTTACCTCACAAGTGGAATGAATTTGTATCAAAACAAGAGGAAAAACAAAATCTTTTAATAAAAAAAGGAAATGAATGTGTTTGCACTAATTGTAAGCATATTTTTAAAACTAATAAAAAAGTTAAAGAAACTGCAAAATGTCCTAACTGTAAAAATACATATCTTATAAAAAAATCAAATTTAAAAACTTATTCGTTTATAGATGATTTAGCTTTTTTAGATAAAGTTGATGGAAAGTTTGTATTAAGAATATTTGAATTATATTCTTCGTACGATAATATTTCAAAATACTATGGATTTAATAGGTCAATAGTAGAATATGCAAGAATAATACCTGAAGAACGTGATGCTGTTTTTGTAAATGAAAGAGTTTCTAAATGTCAAGGTTATATACATGTGAATCATTGGTCTAATATACGGCAAATGGAGATTACATACTCGTTATTATAGTGCAGTTAATAAAGAAATTGTATATCCTAATAATTTAAAGACTATTTTTAAAGGAACTCCATATCAATATTGTATGTTATGGGAATTATTAAAACACGTTAGATATGTGGACTTTGAAAAATTGTTTGAATTAGCTAGGTACTATCCAAGCATGGAGTTTTTAACAAAACTAAAATTATATAATCTTGCTTTAGCATCAAATAGAATAAATTCAACAGGGAATTTTGAAAAACGATTTGGAGTAAGTAAAGAGTTGTATCCTTTTATGAGAAAACACAATATAACATTTGAACAATTAGAAATTTTAAGGTTATACAAAAAGCCTAATATTAGAGTATTAAATCAGTTATTAAAAAATTATAGTGAATATACTTTATCAAATTTATGCCAATATACAACTATAGATAGATTATTACAATATGAAAAATTACAAGATGGAAAAGTAGATTTATATATGTATGTAGATTATCTTGAGAACGCTAGGCTTTTAGGATTTGATTTAAAAAACAAAAAATATTTATTCCCTGAAAATTTAAAAAAATCTCATGATAAATTAGTAGAGCAAGTTAGAAGATATCGAAATCAAGTCTTTACCGAAGCAATATTGCGAAGATATAATGAACTTTCAAAAAACATTTATAAATCTGAAGATTTTATAATAGTACCACCAAAAAATGAGGAGGATTTTATTTCTGAAGCCTCACAACAAGGAAATTGTGTTTATACAAACTATTATGAAAAACATGCTAATGGATTAAGTGATATTTATTTTATGCGTAGTGTTAAAAATATAAACAAATCTTTAGTTACTGTAGAAGTACGTAAAAATAAAGTTGTTCAAAGTAGAATAAAGGGCAATCTAAATCCAAATGAAAATGAATTAAAATTTTTACAAGAATGGGAAAACAAAATATTACAAAAAAATTCTTCGGTGAAAGTTGCCTAATTCATAAGATAGAAAGGAGCAATATAATGCATAAATTAGATTTTGAAGAAGTTTCAAAACATATAAATATATTGAATGTTGCATATCATTTATCACTTGAGATTACAGAAAAAAGAGGCCTTGAAATAAAAGCTATATGTCCATTTTGTCGGTTATAATAAAAACAGTAAAATTGCCACTTTAAGTTTAAATCCAAGCAATAACAAATACTGTTGCTCTCGTTGTGGCACAGGTGGTTTTTCAATAGGACTTTATGCTAAATTAAAGAATATTGATACTAAAACTGCATATAGAGAATTGTTAGATAAAGAATGTTTTTCAATGAATAGGTCAAATATAGAGATTAGTTCGATTAATGAAATGGCTGATATTGATACTCGCGATGCAGTATATAGGTCGTTTTTAGATATGTTAAAATTAGGGCCACAACATAGACAATATCTAAAATCTCTAGGCTTCTTAGATAGTACAATAGACAATCAATTATATCGTACTATTCCCACAGAATATATTAAGAGAAGACTTATAGCAAATACATTAAAAAGAAAATTTAATTTAAGTGGAATACCTCGGCTTCTATCAAGAGGAAGATTGGGGTTGGACTTTTACTAATATCAAAGGTTGCTTTATACCTCTTTTTGATGAAAATAACAAGATTCAGGCTTTATCAATGCATTTAGATAAACCTTTTAATGAAACAACTGATATATGGTTTTCAAGTAGTGGAAAAATAAACGGAACAGGTACTAAAAACTGGATTAGTAAAAGCAATATTGATGAGAATACAGATACGATAATTTTAACTGATAATTTTTTATTAAGCAATTTAATAAAAGATATTTTAAATGTGCCAGTTATTGCATTTTCGAGTATTACTAATTCATATCAAATACTAAAAGTAATTGATAATACAAACATACAAAATATAATATTTACTATTAGACCAACAGAAAATCAAAATTTAGACTATATAATACATAGAGTTTTTAGAGATTTAATTCCATTAGGATATAACTTAGAAACAAAATGTGTTAGAAATTATAAAGATATACTAAAAGATGAATTTTTAGATTTATATAAATTAAAAAGAATTGTATAAAAAGATAAAAAATAGCTTACTTTTATTTTTTTTTAAAGTAAGCTATTCTTTTTTTTTTTAATATGTTATAATACAAGAAATTTTTAAACGAAAGAAGAGATAAAATGGAAAATGAAAAGTTATATGGACCTATCGGTATTGCAAATGGAATAGGCATTGAAGTTTATAATAATAACGAAAAAATTTACGAAGGACAAGTAAATGATGCCCCAGATGAAATAAGGAATCTAAAATACAGAAAAGTTGAATTAAAAAATGGAAAATGTATATTTAGTCTATAAAAATAGAAAGATTAAATACATTAAATTTAGTTTTTACAATATAGTTTTAAGAAAGTGTAGTACACTTTCTTTTTTTTTATAAAGAGTGACATTTTTCATGGGATTTTGCAGAAACACAACAATATAATTAAAAAAATAAATAGACAAAGTCTAAAAATATAGTAATGTGGAGATTTCTGTTGAAAAATGAATTATACAAAATAAAAAAAAACATTATATACATTACTTAATAAAAGAGTAAGAGGACCACCTTCTTAATTTGAAAATAAAAAAATCAAATTAAGGAGGAAAAATGGATAAAAGACCATTAAGAAGAATAGATAAATATAACCCATATAAATTGGAGTTTTCAGAAAAAGAAAATAAATTTAAAATAAAATTTAAAGATGTAAATCAAAAAAACATTTATTTAGAAATAGAAAAAGAGATATATGATGAATTTAATAGATTTGAATTAGAAGATTTATCTCAAATGAATGAATATGATAGGCATATTGAACATTCTAAATTAACAGAAAATACTTTAAATAAACGAACAAAAGAAAAAGAAAAGAAAGTAGAAGAAATTATAGAAGAGAAATTAGAAAAAGAAAAGATATATGAAGCTATTTTAAAATTGCCAATAATCCAAAGGAGAAGGATAATTGCATATTTTTTTAAAGAATTAAAATTAAGGGAAATTGCGGAAAAAGAAAATACATCTATAAGGGCAATACAATATAGTATAAGTAATGCCATAAAAAACTTAAAAAAAATATTAAAAACGGCTTCGTAAAAGTACAAGTTTGTGAGGAAACAAGTAAGAGAAAAACTCTTACTTGTTATTTATTATTATTTAAGAAGGAGGTAATAAAAATGAAGAAAGGAATTGATATATCCATTTATAATGGAGAAATTGACATGAGAAAGGTAAAAGAAAGTGGAGTTGAGTTTGTCATTATTAGGTTAGGATATGGGAAAAACAAAAGCCAAGTTGATAAAAAATTCCATGAAAATTATAAAAAGGCAAAAGAAGTAAATATTCCGGTAGGAGTATATATATATTCTTATGCAATAAATACTAATGATGCAATATGTGAGGCAAAATTAGTACTAGATGTTATTAAAAATTTAGAAATAGAATATCCAATATTTTTGGATATGGAGGATGCGGATAACTATAAATTAAGACATTTTGTTAAGAATTCCATGTGTATAGACATATGTGAAGCTTTTTGCACAGAAATTGAAAAAGCTGGATATTATACAGGCATTTATGCTAATTTAGACTGGTTAACAAATAAAATAAATAGCAATAAATTAGACAGATTTGATAAGTGGGTTGCACAATGGGGTAATAACTGTAATTATGAAAAAGAATATGGGATGTGGCAATATTCTTCAAAAGGAAAGATCCAGGGAATTACCGGAAATGTTGACTTGAACTATGCATTGAAAGATTATGAAACTATAATTCGAAAGGCAAAGTTAAATCATTTAGATAAAGGACAAAGTGTATTATATATTGTAAAAAAAGGGGATACACTTAGCAAAATTGCTAATAAATATGGGATGGATTGGAGAAAAATATATGAAAGTAATAGAGCAATAATAGGTAATAATCCCAATTTAATTAAAATAGGACAGAAATTAAATATTGAACTGGGGGGAAAATAATGAACGAAAAAAATATAAGAAAATTTATTTATGATGAATTATCGAATTTTGAATTTAAGAGATATACAAAAGGTTTTAAATATTTAGAAGAGGCAATTTATATATGTATTACAAATATAGATGCAATAGAAAATTTAAGTAAAAATGTTTTCCCAAAAATACAGAAAAAATTTAAAGAAAAATCATTATTACATGTAAAGTGGTGTATGAATCAAGTAGTGAATACAATGTACAATAATACACGAATTCAGAAGATATGTGATTATTTTAACTTAGATGTAAATTTAAAACCTAGTTTAAAATTTATAATTTATACAATAGTGTGCAAATATAATAATAGAAAATAATGCAAAAAATGTCGAATTATAAAGGAAAAAAATGGTAGACCTAAATTATAAATTATTATAAAATTAATA
>ULTU01039038.1_pt1 | contig 11056 bp, 16 predicted proteins | sample 1957861 | NCBI WGS metagenome assembly ULTU01 (sample SAMEA4835742, study PRJEB28245) | human gut metagenome | biome: gut microbiome; material: fecal sample | place: Denmark | collected 2008
ATATGTTAAACGATCGACTAAACAAATCATACGTCCACAAAATTAACTGTTGCACATATTCCATATCAATGTATCACCTTCCAAATGACAATGATGCATGTCGCAGCTATCATTGATATAATGCATGTCCAAACCGGTGCAGGCAGAAAACTAAAAGTTTCCTTGAATAACGCAATTAATCCATCATCACCCAGCAGACCAAAGCCATTCTTTATATAATCAATAATTGAAGATACTGACTTAGTATCAGGATCAACATGATATGTTTTACCATACGAACTATCTGTCTTAGTCTCTCCGGAGCTGCCGTCAATCTGTTCATAGCCCTTAGTAACTGTTCCAGATCCGGTTAACTCATTGCCAGATGTAACAATATTATTCTTTGTGACTTTAACCTTAACCCAATCACTGTAAGAATTGCCTTTAATATTGCGAATCCAAAAAAAGAAAGGTTCAACACCAACCGGCTGTGAAGTATCCCAATGAGTTCCAAAATCTTCATTAATAACTTTATAAAAATCATCCCACTTGACAGATTGGCTATTGCTATAGTCTGTAGTACAATCAACCAAAAGCAATTTGTCAGTTAAATAAGTTTTAGAATAATCTTTTTTAAAAACATCAATTATATTCATCTGCGCAATAGTAGCTTGTACATATATTTCAGTCCGATAGTCCTGAAGATCTATATCGTCAGACTGAGACCATTCGAATTGAAAATCTGATTGATTCACTGAACCATCATCACGAAAAAGCTTATTGCCGGAAAAAGTGATTTTAAAATCCTGCGGGACTTCAATGCTTGGATCATAAGAACTTACTTTATCACTATTCAGAAGCCCGGATGTATCACCGGTTTCATAATAAGCTTTAGCAGAATCCAAAGAATCAAAATAAGGCAAATTGGTTTCAATTTCAGAATTATAATATTTTTCAAAATTTGACTGATTAATAACAACACTACCTGAATTACCCGTACAATTTAACCAAGCACCATCAATAGTGTAATTTATGCCGAATCTTGTTCTGTCCGCATTAATATCAACAACTTCACCATTTTCAAACTTCGCAAAACGCAACTGATAGGAATTAGTATAATAATATTTATAAATCAAAAGATTTTTATTTGAATCAGCGACATCTTGATTAACAAAAATAAAACTTACATAATCATTATTTAAGCCACTAACATTAATAAACTTATAATAAAAATCAGACAATTTAACATTACCCATATGCCTAATACAATCTGACTTTGCATCTTCTAAAGATGGAATACCAGCAGCATAGATCTTAAATGGCACCAAACACATCATCATAACGGCCAACAACACAGCAGCTATATTATTCTTCTTCATAACCACACCCCCCGAACAGAGACACCATAACAAGACCATTCGCCAGAACAAAATAAGCCATTATAAATACCTTTTAAAAAATTATCATCTATCAAAACACTACCGAAAAGGGAACAAACAAGTGCTGCAGCTGATACTGCATCAGGCATATTAGAAAAACTAACAACATAAAAAGATGTAGAAACATAATATATATCATACATATAAAGCCTCCTCAAATTCTATTTATCAAAAATTACAGCAAAAATACCAATGCAACACACATTATAGATACATAGATCACAAGATTATAATCAGCAAACATTTTCTCAATCCTCCGATAAAAAAAGGGCATAGCCTCAACTATACCCTTTAGTTTGCGCGCAATATGCAGCGAATACTACCTTGCTGCCTTCTTAACCTTACGGAAAATACCAATTCCAGCTGGAATAAGTGTTCCACATGCAAGCAGAATTGCAAGCAGCGGATTATCTGTAATAAGATTAAGTACCCACGTAAACAACGTAGAACAATTTGTTAATGCAGTTGAAAGCCATTCCATAGCCTTAACTCCTCCTTCTTCCATTTGATTACCTCCTGTATGGAAACTGCATATTGTTTGCAGATTTTCCCATTACTTAGACTTTACAAAATCACAACCATCAATCTTAAGAACAGACTGTCCATTACGAACTGCCATCTTAAAATGCGCCTTGGCCTGACAAGGAACACCAATTGCCATGGCTCTTTCATGAAACTCTTTTGGAAATGTCTCTTTTCTCGGCAAATAACCAAGAACACCAACAGCACCAGTCTCATCTACTTCAGAAGTCGGATTAAATTCTACCGTTGGAACATACCAAACAGCACAACCGCTTATCTGCTGACCTGAATCCGCCTTAAAATCATAAGGTGCACCTACTGCTAAAATTGTAATCATTTCTTCCATTTCTTTAATCTCCTTCGCCTACATCTTCAGGATATCGCCGGCACACGATACCGAACAGCCGAAGCTGTTTTCGTATGAAAGAATTTATTGAAATTTTAAATATTCAAATGCTTCATCTACTTTTCTTAACTCATCTTTAATATAAACAAGATCTTCAATTGATTTACCAGCAATATCAGCATCACACAGCCGAGCTTCTAACCATTCACGTCTATTCATTAATCCACAAAATAAAGCATTATAAAGATCATTTGTTAAACCATGCATATACAATCTCCTTCCGCCTACATCATCAGGGCACCGCCGGCACACGATACCGAGCAACCATCTTTTTGGCTGCTTTCGTATGAGGAGAAATAATTGAAAGTTATAACCTAAAATGATATAATAATATATCCATACATAAGCCTTTACAGTTTGGCGATTGAAAAGGGCTTAAGCCTAGTAAATTACGGAGGTAATTATTACAAGTCATTAAAGGTTATTAACCGTTAATACAAATATACTACAAAAGTTATTAACCGTCAACAACCTTTTTTAGAAAGGGGAATTATGCCAACAAAAAAACCGGTTGTACAAACAGTTTTAGACGAAGAAATATTTGAAAAATTTACAAAAATAGCAGAAAAAGAAAAAAGATCTAAAAGTCAGCTTACAGCTATAGCTGTAGAAGAATTTATTGAAAAATATGAAGCAGCACATGGCCAGGTTCAACAAGAATCATCAATTTCAAAAATTGGATAAGTAGGAGATTAAGTTAAATGGAATTAATAACATTAATATCAATAACAATAATATTTGTATATATACTATACAAAATATGTATCAAATTTAACAAAAACATATCCAAAGAACAAACCGCACAAAAGACTACAAAACAAGAAACAACACCATCTGCTTCAGAAATGCCATACAAAAGAAAACTATTATTAACAAATACAGAATACACATTTTTTAGGGTACTAAAACCTATATGTGATGCAGCAGACTATATGATATGTCCAAAAGTCAGACTAGAAGATCTTGCAGATGTAACCGATAGACAAAATATTTTAAAATGGAGAGGTTATATAAAATCAAGACATGTTGACTTCATCCTAACCGACAATAAATTAAATGTACTTGCAGCAATAGAATTAGATGACAGTTCACATAACTCAGATAAGGCTCAGAAAATAGATGAGTTTAAAAACAATTTTTTTATAAAAATAGGTATTCCATTGTTTAGAATAAGAACCGGACAAGATTATAATGAAGCAATAGGAAACATAATAAAAGGACTTAAAGCTCAAGCAGAAACAAAATATGACTCTTAATCAGGGTGTCCAGGGTTCGAACCCCTGGAGGCGCACTAAGAAAAGCACTGTTTTTGCAGACGTAGGAGCTGCGGGGGCGGTGTTTTTTGTTTGCCTTTTTTAGGGGGCGGAGAATCAGGGTGCTTAGGAGGGAACTATAATGAAAAGGAAAATGTTATCAGCAATGGCGTGTGCGTGTGCAATGATTATTATGACAGGCTGCGGTGCTGCCAAAGGAAACGTCAGTGAAGGCAGCAATGTGGGGAATAACGTCAGCACAGCACAGGTTACAGCTTCATCAGAGCTTGTGATGAATGTTACAACAGCAGAGAGAAGTCTTAAGGTGCTTGGTGGATATACGATGGATAACGGAAGCAGGAAGGAAGAAACAAAGCAGCCGCTTGCAGACGGATGTACTTTCTATAATAACAGCGGAGAGCAGATTGCATATAAGGATTTTGCGGATGCTGTAGAAGCAAAGGCGTCGGGCACCGGTGTTGAATGTAAGGTGCAGTATGAGGGAAAGCAGATTATTAAGGTTTCAATACTCGACAAAGCTGTTAATACAGGTGCGTCAGGCGTGGTTCCTTCAACGCTTTATCAGCATATGGGAAGATAGAGAATGCATTTTGCAACTGCAAATGGAGGATTATAATGAAGCTTTTACTTGCTGAGGATGAGAAGGAGCTTTCCAATGCACTTGTGGCTGTGCTGAAAGCCAATAATTATATGGTTGATGCCGTATATGACGGAGCAGATGCATATGACTGGGCAGTGACGGATGATTATGACGGAATTATACTTGATATAATGATGCCGAAGCGCAATGGCATTGATGTGCTTGCACAACTGAGAAAGGACGGCATAAAGACACCTGTGTTGCTTCTTACGGCAAAGTCGGAGGTAGAAGACCGCGTGCTTGGACTTGATACGGGAGCGGATGATTACCTTACAAAACCATTTGCAATGAAGGAGCTGCTTGCAAGGATACGTGTAATGACGAGACGTACGGCATCATATGCGCCTGATACGCTCGATGTTGACGGAATGAAGCTTAACCGCGGGAACTGCATGCTCGAGTATAACGGCGGTGAAGTGCAGCTTGTCAACAAGGAATACCAGATGCTTGAGATGCTTATGAGAAATAAGGGCAGGCTTGTCTCGTCAGAGCAGTTTATTGAGCATGTCTGGGGGTATGAGACTGATATCAATGTAAATGTTGTCTGGGTCAATATATCCAATCTCAGGCGCAAGCTTACACAGATTAATGCTCCGGTTGAGATTAAGGCAGTGCGGGGGCTTGGCTACAGGCTTGAAGGTATGGGAGAGCAGAACGGAGGGCAGTAGGTTGATAAAACGTCTCCAGAGAAAATTTGTAATGATAACGGCATTGTCAGTTGCAATCGTAATGATAGTGCTTCTTGCCGGAATTAATGCCGCTAATATGATACAGACAGAGCAGGATTCGGACACGATTCTTCACATGATCAGTGACAACGATGGAAGATTTCCGGATAATAATAAGGATTCAATGAAGGTAAAGACGGGCAGCCCGCAGCAGGACAATCCGCAACAGGACAGTCCGCAGCAGGGTGATGCATGGCAGAAAAACGGCAGCAGACCGGGAGCACTTGCATCCCCTGAGGCTAAGTTCCGTACGCGCTATTTCTCTGTATATATTAAAAATGACGGCACCTGTGATATAAATACCGACAGCATAGCGGCGGTGTCCCGGGATGGCGCAAGGCAGATGGCTGACAGTGTGCTCAAGGGTGGAAGAACGGAAGGTTACAATGGTAATTACAGATTCAAGGTTACCGTAAAAGACGATGGGAAGCTTATTGTATTTCTTGACTGTGATGAGAGCCTGCGTACGATGCGCAATTTTGCCCTGTTATCGGTGATTATAGGAGTAGTCTGTCTTGCACTCGTCACAGTACTTGTTATGATATTCTCAAGGCGTGCGATAAAGCCGGTGGCACAGAGTATAGAAAAGCAGAAAAGATTTATAACGGATGCCGGACATGAGATTAAGACACCGCTTGCAATAATATCTGCCAACGCAGAGGTTATTGAGATGATGAATGGTGAGACTGAGTGGACGAAGAGTATCTGCAATCAGGTCGAGAGACTGAATGTCCTGGTTAAGGGCATGCTTGAATTAAGCCGCATGGATGAGATGTCCGAAAAACCTGAATTTGTAAATGTTAATCTGAGCGAAACGGTTCGCAACAGTACGGACAGCTTCATGGCTATGATGCAGAAGAAAAATATTACATGCAGTACAGATATAGCTGATAATGTGCGTGTTATGGGAGATTCGGGAAGACTTGCCGAGCTTGTGTCACTTCTTATTGACAATGCGATAAAGTATTGCACAGATGGCGGAAGCATGAGCGTGAAATTGTGGATAAACGGACGCAAGGCAGTATTCTCTGTGTATAATTCCTATGACGGAGAGCTGCCGGATGATATGAATAAGCTTTTTGACAGATTCTACAGGACAGATGAATCACGTTCAAGAAGCACGGGAGGCTATGGCATAGGTCTTTCGGTGGCACAGGCTGTCGTACAGCTTCACAAAGGCAGGATAAGCGCAGAGAAAAAAGACGGCGGCGCATGCTTCACGGTGACGCTTGCGCGGGCGTAGTGGGAGTGGGTAAAATTTATTTTTTATTCTCAATGCCGGGTAAATTGCCTAATTCTAATCTGCTGAGTGTTGTCATTTGCTGTACTGCTAGTTCGTGTAATAACGGCATCCTCTCTGACTGAGGCTTTCCTTGCTTAATAAGGATTGCATTATAGCTTTCAAGATTGGCAAGCACGAGTAATTGATGAATTGTTGCCTGATCGCGAATATTCCCCTTTTTATCAGGATTACATTCTCTCCAAAGCTTAGCAGTCTTTCCAAACAATACGGTATTGATCAAATCTGCTTCGCTGGCATATGTATATGATATCTGCTGAGGTGTCAGCAATGGAGGAATCAGATTGTCTTTAATGGAATCTGTATGGATGCGATAATTTAACTTAGACAGTTCTCTGTTAAGATTCCATTCTAAAGATAATCTGGCTTGTTCGCCTTCTTTTAATCTTTGATAATCTTCAATTATATATAACTTAAATTCCGGAGAAATCCACGAAGCAAATTCAAATGCAATATCCTTATATGCATATGTAGCAGCATACCTTCCGCCTTTTGTGACAATGCCTATTGCATTAGTTGTTTCTACCCAGCGTTTTGGTGTCAATACAAAACTATTCAGACCGGCTTCATTTTTAATTGCCTCGAATTCGATATAATTAAAATTCGGATTATGAATAGATTCCCACAAACCAACAAATGAAACTGTACTTTTATTGCGCAGCCAGTTCTGAATAACGTATCCCGGATAATCGCCTTCCCGTTTTCTTGCTATATCTGTCAAAGAAATATAGTCATTCTTCAAGTCTTCAGAATAAATGCGTATATCTATCCCGTTGGCATGAATTGTATCTCTAATAGTCTTTGCCATCATTATCGCCTTTCTTGTTAACCATGTTTTCCATCCTGATATAATATGCTAAAAGTCGAAGTACATAATTTGGGGCATTGCGCGTTCCTCTTTCCCACTCTGTAACTGTTCTGTAAGGAATGTCAAATACCTCACAAAATTCTTTACGATTCATTCCGGTAGATTCTCGGAGCTTTTTAATTTCAATCTGACATTCGGTTTGTTTTTCCATAATATACAATCTCCTATATTTACACTATGTGTATATCATAACATTGAAAAAGTAATTACGCAACGTGTAAATAAATTTATTTTACACAAATTTCCAAAATTAAGTTTCAATTTAAGTTTGTATTTTATAGTGGATATATGGAAAGGAAAAACAACCATATATCCACTTTTTTTAATATTTAAAATAAGAGACAGGAGGCATTATGAACAATATAATGACATTTAAAAGGCGCGAAATAAAATACCTTCTGGATGACGATGAGTATAACAGTCTGAAGGAGCGCCTGCAGGCAAGGCTTGTTGAGGATGAGCATGGCAGGTCAACGATATGCAACATTTATTATGATACTCCCGATTTCAGGATTATAAGGAAATCTCTTGAAAAGCCTGTGTACAAGGAGAAACTCAGGCTCAGAAGCTACGGAACGGCAGGAGCGGAGGATAAGGTTTTTGTTGAACTGAAAAAGAAGTACAACGGAATCGTATATAAGAGGCGTGAGACGCTGACACTCGCACAATCTGATGAATATCTGGCGGGTCACACAAAGGCACCTTGCGATACACAGATTTTCCGTGAAATAGACTGGTTCAGGGATTACTACGGGAATCTGAAACCGGCGATGTACATTTCATATGAGCGCGAGGCATATTATTCACTTGAAAATCCGGATCTGAGGATTACATTTGACCGGAATATTATGTACCGCTCATATAACTTAAGTCTTGCGGCGGGAGTTGAAGGTGAGAGCATACTTGAACCGGGGCAGCATCTTATGGAGCTCAAGGCCGGCGGGGCAATTCCGGTGTGGCTTACAAAAGTACTTGATGAGCTGGGGATATACCCTGCGTCATTTTCAAAGTACGGAAGGGCGTACTTAAGTCAGGTGGGTTGAGATACACACAAACTAGAGATGCCCTGAAAAACGGGCGGAATGGAGATTAATATGACAGCAATTTTTCAGTCAATAGCAGATACAACAACAGGAACAGTTACAATTCAGACATTTTTAATATGTATAATAGCGTCGGTGGTGCTTGGCGTGGTGATAGCGGCAGCACACATGTACCGCAACACATACACAAAAAGCTTTGTTGGAACGCTGGTGCTTATGCCGGCAATAGTGGCACTTGTGATTATGCTTGTAAATGGCAATCTCGGCGCAGGAGTTGCGGTTATGGGTGCATTTTCACTGGTGAGGTTCCGTTCGGTACCGGGAACGGCGCGTGAGATTAACAGCATTTTCCTTGCAATGGCAGTAGGTCTTGCCTGCGGAATGGGCTATATCGGAGCAGCAGTGGTATTTGTAATTATTATGGAGCTTGTAAATGTTGTGCTTACACTCAGCAGCTTTGGCGACAGGCCTGAGCTTGAGAGAAGCTTAAGAATAACAATACCGGAATCGCTTGATTACACGGATGTATTTGAAGAGATATTTGATAAGTATGTTACAAAATGTGAGCTTGTAAATGTTAAGACTTCAAGCATGGGAAGTCTGTTCAAGCTTGAATACCGCATCAGGCTTAAGGATTCGGGAACGGAAAAGGATATGATAGATGAGCTGAGATGCCGCAACGGTAATCTTGAGATTATGTGCAGCAGGGCAGCCAATCAGGCAAGGGAGGAATTATAATGACAAAGTTATTGATAAATAAAAATGCAGCCGCGGCGGTTGTCATGTCAGGTGCGCTTGTCATGGCAGCGCTTGCAGGCTGCGGTCAGACGGGCACTGCAGGAAGTTCCTCGGATGTTTCTTCAAACGGCGCATACATTACAACGGCTGTATCGGAAAATCAGAAGAACATAGAGCTTACAGATTCCAATGTTGATATCAATTTTACCGACAGGGATAAAAGCAGCGAATATGATGAAAGCAGCGCGGTAAAGATTACGCTTAACGGCAGCAGTGCCGTTGTAAGCGGCAGCGGAGTAAACATAAGCGGAAGCACGGTAACAATTACGTCAGCGGGAACATATATTATAAGCGGATCTCTTAGTGACGGACAGATTGTTATCGCGGCATCGGATTCAGACAAGGTTCAGCTTGTGCTTAATAATGCGGAGATTAATTGTAATACAAGTGCCGCAGTATATGTAAAGAGTGCGGATAAGGTGTTTGTAACACTTCCGGCAGGCACAACAAACAGCCTTGGAGGTGGTACGGAGTATGTCCAGACAGATGATAATACGGTTGACGGCGTAATATTCAGCAAGAGTGACCTCACGCTTAACGGAACAGGTACTCTTAAGATTGATGCCGATTACAGGCACGGCATAGTGACAAAAGATACACTGTGCATAACCGGAGGAACATATGTAATTGATGCCGTTAAGACGTGTCTTGCAGGCAAGGACGGAATTAAGATACTTGATGGCAGCTTTACTCTTACGTCAGGCAGCAAGGGACTGAACTCAGGCAACGATGACGATGCCGAGGAAGGCAGCATATATATTGCCGGCGGAACATTTACAATTAAGTCGGAGGATGACTCAATACATGCAGACGGAAGCTGCATAATCGCCGGAGGAACATACACAATAGCTGCGGGCGATGACGGAATCCATGCCAATTACGATACAGTAATCACGGACGGCAGCATAACAATCACGGACAGCTATGAGGGCATTGAAGGACGCAGGATTACTGTAAGCGGCGGCACAATTAATCTTACGGCAAGTGATGACGGAATAAATGCAGCCACGGGCGGAAGCTCAGACGAACAGCAGATGCCGGGCGGACAGCTGGGTGAATTTGGCGGATTTGGCAGACAGAAGGGGGCTGATGTACAGTCACAGGAAATGCAGATGCCGCAGGACGGACAGCAGCCACAGGAAATGCAGGCACCTGCAAGCCGGTCTGCATCCGATGATGATGTATATGTAAAGATTACGGGCGGAACAATAACGGTCAATGCAGGCGGTGACGGCATTGATTCAAACGGCAATCTCTATATTACAGGCGGAACAGTATATGTTGCAGGCCCTACAAGCAATGGTGACGGTGCGCTTGATTATGAAGAAGAGGCCTCAATTACAGGCGGAACACTCATAGCTGCAGGCTCAAGCGGAATGGCTCAGAGCATGGGAAGCAATTCAACACAGTGCTCAATGCTTGTTAATCTTTCAGAGACAATAGCTGCAGGATCAGTAATAAGTCTTAAGGATTCATCAGGAAATGTGCTGATATCATGGACTTCGCCTAAGCAGTTCTCAAGCGTTGTGATAAGTACGGCGGAACTTGCTCAGGGCAGCACATATGCACTTGTAACAGGAGATACACAGACAGAGGTAACACTTAGTTCGGTAGCAACAACAAGCGGCAGTGCAGGCTTTGGCGGCGGCTTCGGAGGTGCCGGCGGACGCGGCGGCAACGGAGGCGGCAACGGAGGCGGCAGACGGTAATGCCGGCAGGCAGGAATATGGGAGCAGAAAGCTCTATCCTTAAAGGGTGTGATGGCAGATATGACATGGCGGATATGGTTATAAGCACATAGTTGAGAAAAAACCTCATTGGTTGTATAATAATATTTTAGATACAGTCCGGCCGGATATTTTGGATATATTATAAGTGTGCGGCAGACAGATTGGGAATAACAACTATTCATTTAACGGAGGTCAAGAAAATTATGAAAGTAATTCTTGTAAATGGAAGTCCACACGAGAAGGGCTGTACATATACGGCACTTACTGAGGTGGAGAAGATTCTTAATAAAGAAGGGATAGAGACTGAGATAATGTGGCTTGGCAATGAT
>ULTU01092472.1_pt1 | contig 11041 bp, 6 predicted proteins | sample 1957861 | NCBI WGS metagenome assembly ULTU01 (sample SAMEA4835742, study PRJEB28245) | human gut metagenome | biome: gut microbiome; material: fecal sample | place: Denmark | collected 2008
TGCGCCGTCAGCTGCGACCGACGCTGCTTCTACGCCGCGTAGTGGTGACCAGCGAAGCTGCGTTCCGGTGGTTGAGTTCCGGCAGGCGGCATTCGCCTACACCGAGGGGGCCGAGGATGCGCTCCGCGACATCAGTTTCCGCGCGATGCCTGGCCAGACGATCGGCGTGATCGGCGGTACCGGCGCCGGTAAGACGACGCTCATCAACCTGATCCCGCGCTTCTACGATGTGACCGCAGGCGAGGTGCTCGTCGCGGGACAGAATGTCCGTGACTATGCGCTCGAGACGCTTCGGGCGAAGATCGGCCTCGTGCCGCAGCGCTCCGTGCTGTTCCGCGGGACGCTCCGCTCGAACATGCAGTGGGGGAAGCCGGATGCGACAGATGATGAAATCTATGCCGCGCTGAAGACCGCCCAGGCCTACGACTTCGTGGAGCAGAAGGGCGAGGGCCTCGAGCTCCAGGTCGAGCAGGAGGGCCGGAACTTCTCCGGCGGACAGAAGCAGCGACTCGCGATCGCGCGTGCGCTCGTGCGTCGCCCGGAGATCCTGATTCTCGACGACTCCGCGTCCGCGCTGGATTTCGCGACGGATGCCGCACTTCGAAAGGCGATCAAGAGCGACACCGATAACATGACCGTGTTCCTCATCTCGCAGCGTGTCTCGACCGTTCGAAATTCCGACCAGATTATCGTCCTCGACGACGGTCAGGTGGCCGGCATCGGCACCCACGCCGAGCTCTACCGGAGCTGTCCGGTCTACCACGAGATCTGCCTGTCACAGCTGAGTCAGGAAGAAGCCGAGCGAAGTGAGGATACCGCGCGGAACGGCAGCCGGACAGCAGAGCAGTCGGTAATTGTCGCAGGTAGTGGCAGCTGGGTGGCAGAGCAGCGTGAAGAGGCAGTACAGTCGGCATCCACTGCAGGTGGTGGCCGTTCGGCCGTAGAGCGAAGTGACGATGCGGAGAAAACGGCATTGGCCGAAGCACAGAACGAAGGAAAGGAGGTGCAGTGATGGCGAAGGGAAAACCGAGAAAGATGACCGCGGATGACGCGAAGACGATCCGGCGCATCCTGCACTATATCCAGAACTATCGCGGGCACGTGATCCTCAGCATCCTGCTCGCGGCGGTGACCGTGGTGCTGACGCTCTACATCCCGATCCTGACCGGACAGGCGGTCGACACGATCGTCGGTCCGGGGGAGGTCGACTGGACGACGCTCCTGCAGATCCTCGAGCGGATGGGCTTCATGATCCTCGTGACGGCGTTCGCGCAGTGGGTCATGAACCACATCAACAACGTCGTGACCTTCCGCGTGGTGCAGGACATCCGTACGAAGGCCTTCAACCACATCGAGGAGCTGCCGGTCAGCTACCTCGACGCGCACCCGGCGGGTGACCTCACGAGCCGCGTGATCACGGACATCGATCAGTTCTCGCAGGGCCTGCTGATGGGATTCACGCAGCTGTTTACGGGCGTGCTGACCATCCTCGGCACCCTCGTGTTCATGCTTTCGATCGAGCCGTTCATCACGCTGCTCGTCATTCTGCTGACCCCGCTCAGCTTCGTGGTGGCGGGGCAGATCGCGAAGCACACCTATACTTTCTTCCGGCATCAGTCGGAGAGCCGCGGCGAGATCACGGCCTTCACGGAAGAGATGATTGGAAATCTGAAGGTCGTGAAGGCCTTCGGGCATGAGGACGAGGCGCAGGTGGAGTTTGAGAAGATCAACGAAACCCTGTCCGACTACAGCTTCAAGGCGACCTTCGTGTCGTCGCTCGTGAATCCGGCGACCCGCTGCGTGAACTCGATCGTCTATGCGGCGGTCGGCGTGAGTGGTGCGGTGATGGCGATCCGGGCCTTCATCTCGGTCGGGCAGCTCGTTTCGTTCCTGAGCTACGCGAACCAGTACACGAAGCCGTTCAATGAAATCTCCGGTGTCGTGACGGAGCTCCAGAACGCCATCGCGTCCGCGAGTCGTGTCTTCGAGGTCATCGACGAGCCGGCGATGGAACCGGACGCGGCGGACGCCGTGGTACTGGGTGGTGTGGCTGGCGCTGCGCATGAAGCGAGCGCTGCGGCTGCATCGATCCAGGCCGGCGCTTCAGCCGAAGCCGCCGGAGAGAAGACTGCGGCACAGGCCCGTACTTCAGTCGCAACTGTACAGGAGAGTGGCCGTGCGCTGTCCGGTGCCGAAGCTGCACAGTTGCACGCGGCCGTGAACGCCGCGGGTGGTGATGATCTGGGCGGCGGAGACATTGGCGGCGTACGCGGTGCGGTCGACATCGAGCACCTCTGGTTCTCGTACGACAAGACGAAGAAGCTGCTCACGGACATCAACGTGCACGTGAAGCCGGGCGAGACCGTGGCGATCGTCGGACCGACGGGCTGCGGCAAGTCGACGCTCATCAACCTCCTGATGCGTTTCTATGACGCGGACCAGGGTGCGATCCTCGTGGACGGGCTCGATCACCGGAAGGTGACGCGGGAGAGTCTGCGCGCGAACTTCGGTATGGTGCTGCAGGAGACCTGGCTGAAATCGGCGTCGATCCGCGACAACATCGCGTACGGTAAGCCGGATGCGACCATGGAGGAGATCGAGGAGGCCGCGCGCCGGGCGCATTGTGATAAGTTCATCCGCCGCATGCCGCAGGGCTACGACACGGTGCTCGGCGAGGACGGCGGCGCACTGAGCCAGGGCCAGAAGCAGCTGCTCTGTATCGCGCGTCTGATGCTGCGCCTGCCTCCGATGCTCATCCTCGACGAGGCGACCTCGTCCATCGATACGCGCACCGAGCTTCACATTCAGCATGCCTTCGACCGCATGATGAAGGGCCGCACCTCGTTCATCGTGGCCCACCGCCTCTCGACGATCCGAAACGCCGACCTCATCCTCGTGATGCGCGACGGCAATATCGTCGAGCAGGGAACGCACGACGCGCTTCTCGCACGTGGCGGCTTCTACGCGAGCCTGTATAACGCACAGTTCGCCGCGAGCTGAGAAGAGCTGCGATACCATAGATGTTCTTCCCTTTATACTTCACCAGTTCGCTGCGAGCTGAGAAAAGCCGCGATACCTGCGGGATGAAATACCGGGTAGATCTGTACACATGAAACTGAAAAAGGAGTGCCTCCGATGGGAGACACTCCTTTTTGGGTGAAGAATTCTGGTGCCTGTAGGCACGATGGAGCCTGAAATTGATAACCGTGCCTATCGGGCGGCATGTGAGTTGCGGCGACTGTAGGCACGATGACGATCAAAATCCAGCATCGTGCCTACGAAAATCTTAGAAAATGGATGCTGACTGTAGGCACGATGCCCCTTGAAAATGGACAACATGCCTATAAATCAGAGAATTTTTATAGGCATGTTGGTGTTTTGAAGCGCTTACAGTGCCTGCGATCCAGAAATCTTCGGTTCTATCGCCCACCGCCAGACGACATACAGCGCCCAGCTCATGGCGAAGCCGAGGGCGACGTCGATGATCGAGTGCTGGCGGATGAAAAGCGTTGCGACGCAGATCAGTGCCGCGATGATCGTCTCAAGATTCTTCGTGCGTGGGCGGAGATAGTTGCACTGCCGCACGACGATATCGATCGCGATGGTGCTCGACACATGCATGCTCGGACAGACGTTCCGCGGCGGGTCGATCGAGCGCAGCCACTGCACGCCGAGCGTGAAAAGATCGCTGCCCGTCAGCGGCTCCCGCAGTGCGAGGCCGTTCGGCCAGACCGTGTATACCACCATGCAGATCGTGTAGCCACCGAAGAGGATGAAGCAGAGTTTCAGAAAATCGCGCCGCGTTCCGTAAAACAGAAAAAATACGAGTGCGCCCGGAAACAGCAGCCACCAGATCGCATACGGTACGAAAAACGCCGGAATCGTCGGGATCATCCGGTCGAGCGGCGTCTCGATGATGTGCACCGTCTCTGCCGGCACCGCCCGCAGCTGCAGCATGCCGAAGTACAGGAGGTACGCCGGCAGGTACAGGAGCCACAGTGCATAGCGGTGTGTGCTGATGAAGCCGACCGGGTCGCGCATCACCTCCCGGATCGGTGTGAAGCGGCCGGCGGCTTTCTGCTGCAGATCAACATCCTGCGCAGGTGCTGATATATGGTCTGGGTGACGAAATGTATTCATTAAATTGGGCACTCCTTTAGCTCTGAAATCATATTTTTCTATACTAGCACAAATATATTCAGAATCAGAACTGAATTATTTTTAGCGGACAGCACGGAATCGTTTTAGGGGACAGCATGGGTACTGTCCGCCGATCCACGCCTTGACTTAACACGTCGGAACTGCCGCCAGCACGGAAAATGACGGAAAATAATCTGAAAATTATTTCCGAATCATTTGAAAAAATGGAATTCAGATGATAAAATAAGGGTAGATCAATCGAGATGACTCGATCGAAATCATCCAGGAGGGCAGACTATGAAGATTAATTACGTTACGATTTCGAGAGAATATGGTTCTGGTGGACGTGAGGTCGGCCGCAAGCTTGCGGATAAGCTGGGCATCCCACTGTATGATAAGGAAATCATCGAGCAGACCGCGTTTAAGACAGGCTTCGCAGAGGATTATGTGAAGAAACAGGGCGAGTATGCAAGCGCCCGCAACTGGATCGAGTATTCCTTCTCGGCGCGAAACAGCTACGGTATGAGTCCGGAGGATTATCTCTGGGCGAAGCAGCGGGAGGTCATCCTCGATCTCGTCGCGAAGGGACCGTGCGTGATCGTCGGACGCTGTGCGGACTACATCCTTCGCGAGCGTACGGACGTGCTCAATGTCTTCATCCATGCAGATATTGAGAAGCGGAAGCACAGAATCACCGAGATTTATAAGGAGCCGGAGAACACCGACAAGATGCTGAAGGACATGGATAAGAAGCGTAAGTTCAACTATCGCTACTACACCGAGCAGGAGTGGGGCAAGTGCCAGAACTACGACCTGACCCTCGACAGCGGCTCCCTCGGCATCGATCACTGTGTCGACATCATCTACCACATCTGCCAGGACGACGAGGTGGAGAAAACACCGAAGCCGGCAGAGGAGTGATGCCGTCAGAAAACCAGATACAGATCGTTTCAGGGAGCCGCCTGCGCGGCTCCCTGTTTCTGATATATCAGCCATAACAAAAAACATGTTACTGTTCACTCGTTAACTGGATTCAGGCAGGACCCGGAGGGCGGCACAGAGCCTGTGAAGGCATATTATTTTTTAGAATCAGACGATTTTCATATATTACTTCGTACATTTTCGCTCAAGCGTCTGCCCTTGTATATATTAAATTTCAGAAAACGACATCTTTAATAGATCTCTCCAATGCATCAGCGTTTTCCGCTTGCTACAGTTCGGATGTAGTTAAGTCAAGGCGTGGCTCGGCGGACGGTAGCCGGAGACCGCGCTACGAGTGAACAGTAACAAAAACATAGTAAACCGGACCGGTAAACCCATAAAACTCCTTGTATTCTCTCACATTTTCTGTAAAATAGATTCATAAATTGAACTATGGTAAACATGAAGAGGCGCTTTCATACCTGAGAGGAATCAGGGAGGAAAGACGCCTCTTGAGTGTAGTTATTTTTATGATAGCTGAGAGATACGAATTTGACAGCACAGGGACGAAAGGGGCCTGCCTGTTCCGAAATATTTATTTTTTTAATAGGGAGATAAATCATGACGATTGAAGAGTGTTATCAGACGATGGGTGCGGATTACGAGGACGTTTCGCACCGCATCCCGAATCCGGCGCTGGTGAAGAAGTTCGCGCTGAAGTTTCTGGACGACAAGAGCATGGAGCAGCTGACCGCCGCACTGAAGGATGGCGCGGTCGAGGATGCATTCCGCGCAGCGCATACACTGAAGGGACTGTGTCTGACACTTGGGTTCACTGCGCTTGCGAAGCCGTCGATCGAGCTCACCGAGCTTTTGCGCGGCCGCCGCATGGATGGCTACGAGCCGCTGTACGAGCAGGTGGTCACAGAGTACGAGAAGACCGTTGCAGCGCTGCGCCAGGTCGACTAAGGAGATTTCATGGAACGTCAGACAATACTCATTGTAGACGATGCGGAGATGAATCGCATGATGCTGAGCGACATGCTCGGCGATCAGTACGATTACGTCGAGGCTGCGGATGGGCGCGAGGCACTTCGGATCCTGGAGAAAAACGTGTCCATCGATCTGATTCTGCTCGACATCAACATGCCGGAGATGAACGGCTTCGAGGTGCTCGAGGAGATGAACCGCTACCACTGGATCCAGGAGGTGCCGGTCATCATGATCACCGCGGAGGAGTCTGTGGAGTCGATGGAGCACGCCTACTCGCTCGGCGTCACCGACTATATCCCGCGGCCGTTCAATGTCTACATCGTGCGTCGGCGCGTGGAGAATACGCTGAATCTGTACGTGAATCAGAAGCGCCTCATGCGTCTCGTGTCGGATCAGATCGCAGAAAAAGAGGAGAACAACACCCTGATGGTGAGTATCCTCAGTAACGTCGTCGAGATCCGAAACCACGAGAGCGGTGACCATATCCGGAACATTCGCCGCATCACGGAGCTCCTGCTGCATCAGCTTGTGCAGAAGACGAAGGCCTATCACCTCAGTGAGGAGGACATCGCACTGATCAAGACTGCGTCGTCCCTCCACGACATCGGAAAAATCACGATTCCGGAGGAGATCCTGAACAAACCAGGGAAGCTCACGAAGGAAGAGTTTGAGATTATGAAGACACACTCCGCCGCAGGTGCACAGATTCTGGAGCAGATGAAGTACGGCCAGGATAAGCCGCTGTACCGCTATGCGCTGGAGATCTGCCGCTGGCACCACGAGCGCTGGGACGGGCATGGCTACCCGGATGGCCTGATGGGAGAGGAGATCCCGATCTCCGCCCAGATCGTGGCGATCGCGGATGTATACGATGCGCTCACGAGCGAGCGCTGCTATAAGAAGGCATACGACCACACGACCGCAATCAACATGATCCTGAACGGCGAGTGCGGTGCCTTCAACCCGCTCCTGCTGGAGTGCCTGACGGAGACCGCCGCGCAGCTTCGTATCGTGACGGGGGTGAACGGAGATGTGATGCCATACCGCTTCGAGCTGAACCGCCTGTCAGAGGAGATCCTCGCGCATGCAGACCTCCCAAAGAACGACCGTGTACAGAACCTCCTCGCGACCATGCAGGAGCGGATCGACTTCTTCGCATCCACCAGCGGTGGTATCCAGTTCGAGTACGATTCAGTGTCACGCCTTGCGGATGTGACGAACTGGAACGAGCCGCCACAGTACCGTCACAGCGTGAAGAACGTCACGCGTGTGAACGATTTCCGCTATCTTAGTCAGCATGACTTCAAGCGCCTGCGGGATGCGATGGATGCGACGACGAAGGAGAATCCGGAGTTCGCTATGAGCATCCTCTTCCCGGTCGGCAACGAGTACCACTGGTGCGATCTCCGGGTGCGTACACTCTGGTCGGATCTCCGACCGGATCACTACATCGCGGCGGTCGGCCAGCTGCTGGACCCGCAGATGAAGGAAGGGAAGGAATTACCGTCCCAGGGCGGTCCGCTGGATTCGACCTCACCGGCCATCCTTCAGAATATCCGCTGCCTGCAGTCCGTCTTTGACATCGTGCGTCTCATCGACCCGACGACCTATGAAGTGCTCGAGCTCGACGAGGCGGGCGTGCTCCGGCACTCGAAGCAGCACTGCGCCGCCTTCTGGAATAACGAAGGTACCTGTGCGAACTGTACCTCGGCCCGGGCCTATGCGCAGAAATCGACCCTCAACAAGCTGGAGTTCACGAGCACCGATATGTACTTCGTGGTGTCGAAGTACCTGAACCTGAACGGTACGCCGTGCGTGCTCGAGCTCCTGAGCCGCCTCGACGAGGGCCGCTGGATCGACGCGAACGGCACTCGTCTGCTCCTCGATCGGAATCACGACGGGAACATGGACCTCTTCCTGGATCCGGTGACGGACACCTACTCGCGCCGCTACTATGAGACCTACCGCGCGCACCTCGAGGGCATGGAATCCATCGCCATCATCGACGCGAACCGCTTCAAGCAGGTCAATGACTCCTTCGGGCACCCTGCGGGAGATGCCGTGCTGCGGGAGATCGCGCGCGCCATCAAGAACTGCATACGAAAGACCGACATCCTGATCCGCTACGGCGGGGATGAGTTCCTGCTCCTGTTCCCGAAGATGAGCGAGGAGATCCTCGAGCGGAAAATGCAGGAGATTTCGGCGGCGGTCGAGAACATCCGTATCGCGGATTATCCGGAGCTGCGCCTCTCGATCTCGATCGGTGGTGTGACGGGCGTACACCCGATCACCGAGGCGATCCGCCAGGCGGACCTCCACATGTATGCGCAGAAGCAGACGTATAATCACGAGCATCAGCTTGAGAATTAAATGTAATCACAGGAAAAACCGGGCACTGCGCTCCGGTTTTTCCTCTGTAAATCGATAACAGTTCAGCGGAGGGGGCGATGGAGGTACAGTACGCCGAGGCCGGTGAAATCGAAGCCGGGGGCCGAAGAGGCACCATGCCTTCTTAAGAATTTCGTAATGGGGTCAGACCCCATTAAATTTTTCTAAACAAAATCTAAAGTTTCAGTTTATGGGGTCAGACCCCATTAAATTTAAGGAGAAAAGGATGAAACGAATGACCGCGATGCTGCTGGCGCTGGGGCTGCTCAGTGTGGCGCTGACGGGGTGTCAGGGCGGAGTGACGACACCGAAGACCGAAGCATTGGCCGAGGTCACCGTCGGAAGCGACACCTACCCGCCGTTCGTGTATATGGATGAAAACGGCGATCCTACGGGCATCGACGTCGAGATCGCGCACGAGGCGTTCCGGCGGATGGGCTACGAGGCCGTGTTTACGCCGATCAACTGGGAGCAGAAGGACGCGCTGCTGGCGTCGGGCGAGATCGACTGCGTCTGGGGATGCTACTCGATGAGCGGACGCGAGTCGAGGTATCAGTGGGCGGGGCCGTATATGGTGAGCCGCCAGGTGGTGGCGGTGAACGCGGACAGCGGGATCTCGGATTTCGCGGGGCTCGCAGGGAAGACCATCGCGGTGCAGTCGACGGGAAAGCCAGAGGAGATTCTGCTCGGGAAGCAGCTGCCGGACATGCCGGCGCTCGAGGATGTGCTGAGCATCGAGGACCGGAGCGTGCAGTATGCGTCGCTCGACTGCGGCTATGTGGACGCGATCGCGGCGCACGAGACGGCGATCCTGCAGTATATGGAGGACTTCGACGCGCATTTTCGTATCCTGCCGGAGCCGCTGCTCGTGACGGGCATCGGCGTCGCGTTTTCACTGACAGACCAGCGGGGACTCGCGCAGCAGCTCGACGACACGCTCGCGGAGATGCGGGCGGACGGGACGATGAAGGAGATCGTCGGACGGTATCTGGAAAACCCGGACAGCTATCTGGAGGTAGACGGACTTGATGGATAGAGCCCAAGAACAGGAAAATAGACAGGCCAGCGGCATGCAGACACCGGATCGTGATGTGAACGAGCGCCTGGCCGGCGGGAAGATGCCAGACCGTGATGTGAGCGAGCACCCGGCAGGCAGGGCGGCGCAGCTGCCAGACCGTGATGGGAACGAGCGCCCGGTCGGCGAGCAGATGCCGGACCGTGATGTGAACGAGCACCCAGCCAGCGGGGCGACGGTGCAGAGGGCAGCGAGGCGTGAAGCCGCCGGTATGCGTCGGAAGCAGAAGCGCGCCCGCGCGAATTCGATCTTCTGGACCGTCAGCCTCACGGTCGGCGTGCTGCTTTTCGGTCTGGTATTCGCGGTATCGAAGCACCAGGATGAGCTCGACTGCAAGGAGCGGCTGGTGACGACCTTCGAGTTTTTCAAGACGCAGACCTCGGCCTACAGTAAGTACAACGACACGGCGGTGGCGAAGAGCCTGGTCCGTGAATCAGCGGCGGTGCATGCCCTCGAGAGGGACTGTACGCTCGACGCGAGCGAGGCGGAGCTGCGACAGTATACGGAGACGCTCTGGATGACGGGCGTCGCGCTGCTGGACCCAACGGGAAGTCTGATCTCGGAGTACACGAAGGACGGCGTCGGCTATGAAGCGATCCGCGACGGACTGCCGGAGATCGCGTCCCTCGGTCTCGTCGATGCGCCGGACAAGACCTATGTGAAGCGGGTGGAGCTCCGTGACGGCTCCTTCGTCGACGTGGCGCTGCACGCGTTCAGCGCTCGCGACGGCATCATCCTCGCGTATCGCCACACGAAGGAGGCATTCGCCCAGAAATCTGTGCTGTCGGTGCAGACCCTGCTGGATGGCTACGACATGAACACGGTGGGTACCTTCCTGCTCGTGCGGAGCAACGTCGTGGAAGCGTCCAACGATCCGGCGATGATCGGCGTCGATGTGACGAGTCATGCGATGCTGCGGAGGATCCGCGCGACGAATCAGTCGGAGAAGCTCACGTATGTGCTCGACGGACGTGGCGCGAAGTACTACGGCATGTACACGCATGGCCGCGACTTCGTGCTCTATGCCTACGTGCCGGCGCAGAACATTTACCGGTCGATGATGCCGAATCTCGCGGCGATGCTGATCCTGTACATCGTGATGCTTGCGGTGGTGCAGGGACTTCGCTGGAACGCGGAGCAGAAGTACCGGCAGCGGGAAGCGGCGGCGGAGCATGCGTATAAGGAGGCGCTGGAGAAGAAAAACCACGAGCTCGAGATCGCGGTGCAGCAGGAAGCGGCGGCGAACCGGGCGAAGCGGGATTTCCTTTTCAACATGTCGCACGACATCCGCACTCCGATGAATGCGATCATCGGTTACACGACGCTGGCGGAGACGAATCTCACGCAGCCGGCGAAGGTCGCGGACTATCTCCGGAAGATCTCGACGGCGAGCCAGCATCTGCTGTCGCTCATCAATGACGTACTCGATATGAGCCGCATCGAGAGCGGACGTGTCGTGCTTGAGCAGAAGCCGGTGCATCTGCCGACGCTCGTGCAGGATGTCCAGGACATCATCCAGTCGAA
>ULTU01072531.1_pt1 | contig 11018 bp, 9 predicted proteins | sample 1957861 | NCBI WGS metagenome assembly ULTU01 (sample SAMEA4835742, study PRJEB28245) | human gut metagenome | biome: gut microbiome; material: fecal sample | place: Denmark | collected 2008
TCAGCCGATCCGGAGAGATAAATGCAGATTCAAACTATCGGCGGAAAAGAATTCGCGTGTATGCTTTCGGGCGGGGCGTTCAAACTCGCCGCATACAGGCAGGATATAAACGATCTTAACGTGTTTCCGATTCCCGACGGCGATACCGGCGACAATATGCTTATGACGTTCGGTTCGGGAGCGGACGCGGCGAAAAAAGCGGGAAACAATCTCGGCGCGGTTTCCAAAGCGGCGGCTGAAGGAATGCTTCTCGGGGCGAGAGGGAACTCAGGAGTAATTCTTTCGAGAATTTTCGCGGGGATAACTTCCGAATTCAGCGGACTCGAGAGCGCGAGCATCGACGACGTTAAGCGGGGAATGAAAACGGGCGTGGCTAAGGCTTACGGCGCGGTTTCCAACCCTGTGGAGGGAACGATTCTCACCGTGTTCAAAGACGCCGTGAATTACGCGGACGATAACGCGTCCGGCGGCAGTCTGGAAGAATACTTCAGAACTCTTCTGGACGAAATGGGTCGTTCGCTTGACAGGACGCCCGAACTTTTACCGGTCCTTGCCGAAGCGGGCGTTGTGGACAGCGGCGGCGCGGGGCTTTATTACATATTCGAGGGAATGAAAGACGCTCTCGAAAAAGGCGAGAATTACGCCGAGGAAAAGAGAACCGAAGTCGTTAAAACGGCTTCTGCGATAGATTTTTCGCTGTTCGACGAAAATTCCGTTCTCGAATTCGGTTATTGCACGGAGTTTCTGCTTCGTCTGCAACGCGCCAAAACGGACGTGGAACCATTCGACGAGGAAGAACTTTCCGCGTATCTGAATTCGGTTGGCGATTCGGTCGTGTGTTTCAAGGACGGGAGCATAGTCAAGGTTCACGTTCACACTAAGGACCCGGGCGGAATACTTCGTTATTGTCAGCAGTACGGCGAATTCCTTACTTTAAAAATCGAAAATATGACGCTTCAGCACAGCGAAGCCGTAAACAAAGGGGACAACGCTCAGTCCAGATTGGCAAATCACAACAAGAAGAAGAAGACGGGCATAGTCGCCGTGGCGGCGGGCAAGGGGCTGAAAGAAACTTTCCTTTCGCTCGGTGTGGACGAGGTTGTGGACGGCGGGCAGAGCATGAATCCGTCCGCAGGCGATATGATAGCGGCGTTCGATAAGGTCAACGCGGAACGCATATTCGTTTTCCCGAACAACGGCAACGTTATTCTCACGGCGGAACAAGCCGCCGAACTTTACGATAAAGCAAAGGTCGTCGTTTTGAACACAAAAACGATAGGCGAGGGCTACGCGGCTGTTTCGATGATGGAAACCGAGGGCGAAACCGAGGATATTGTGAACGGCGTTTACGAATCTGTCGAAGAAGTCGTAACGGCGTGCGTTTCAAAGGCTAACAGAAACGCCGTCAAAAACGGGGTTTCCGTAGTAAGCGGAGATTATATAGGTTTCGTCGGCGACGAAATTATTTCGGACGACGCCGATAAAAACGAAGCGGCTAAAAAACTTCTCGGCAAGATAAACGTTGCGGATTACGGACTTTTGCTTACGTTTATCGGCGAATCCGTGACGGACGAAGAAGCCGAACAATTAAAAAAAGAACTTGAAAAATCTTACCCGGAAACGGAAGTGATCGTTATCGAAGGCGATCAGCCCGTTTACGATTACATGTTCGTTCTGGAGTAACGAGAGATAAGGAGAGAGTATGTACACTATTTTTACGGATACGGATTGCGATTTTACGCCTGAAACGGCAAAGGAATACGGCTATAAACTTATCAGCATGCCGTTTTCGATCGACGGAAAAACTTATTTTCCGTACGAGGACAGCGAAACGTTCGATATGCCGTCGTTTTACGCGAAACTTCGCGAGGGAGTTATCCCGACGACGAGCGGCGTTTCGATAGAAAAATATAAAAATTATTTCCGCCCGGAATTTGAAAAGGGTAACGACGTGATGTACGTTCATTTTTCGAGAGCGATGAGCGGAACTTTCAGCGCGATGGACGAAGCCGTCAAAGAACTCAAAGAGGAGTTCCCCGAGAGAAAGTTTTACGCCGTAGATACGAAGGGTATAACGATTATCAGTTACAACATCGCCAAGGAAATAGGCGAAATGTATAAAAACGGAGCGACGCCCGAGGAAATAATTGCGTGGGCGGACAAGGAAGTTCTTTGCTATTCGCAGTATTTCTTCGCCGACGACCTTAAATTTTTCCGCAGAAGCGGCAGAGTCAGCGGCTTTTCCGCCACTATGGGAACTTTGCTCGGAATCCGTCCGATAATCTATATGAACGCCGAGGGCAAAATGCTCAGCATCGGCAAGGAACGCGGAAGAACGAGGGCTATGGAAAGGCTTCTCGCGTATATGGACGAACTCGGCGACCGCGTTGCCGATTACAGGATCATAATCGGTCACACCGATTCTCCCGCAATCGTCAGCGAACTTGCGGAAAGAATCAAGGAAAAATACGGGAAGGACGTCAGACTCGAAGTGATAACCACAAACCCGACCGCAGGCAGTCATTGCGGTCCGGACGGAGTCGGCGTTGCGTTCCATTCCAAACATCGTTAAAAATGATAGAGATTAAAAAAGTCGAAAGCAGGAAGGACAGAAAGGAATTTATCAATTTCCCGCTTAAAAAGTATAAAAACAATCCTAATTTCGTTCCGCCGCTTTATGCGGACGAAAAGAAGATTTTCGATGACGATTACATATATAACGACACTTGCGAAACCGCTTATTTTCTCGCGAAGAGAAACAAGGTTACGGTAGGTCGTATATCGGCGATACTTCAGAAAGCGTCGAACGCAAAAAACAACGAAAAACGCGTAAGGTTCACGAGGTTCGATTGCGAAAACGACGAAGAAGCGGCAAAGGCTCTGTTTAAGGCGGTCGAAGATTTCGCGCTTGAAAAGGGTATGGACACGGTCTGCGGTCCGCTTGGTTTTTCCGATCTGGAAAGGGAGGGACTTCTCGTCGAGGGGTTCGACCAACTTTCCACTTTCGAAGAGCAGTATAACGCCGAGTATTACGGCGCGCTCATAGAGGCTTGCGGTTACGAAAAGGAAGTCGATTGGGTGGAATCGAAAGTTTATCTTCCGGACGAGGAAGAAATTGCGAAAATCAAAAAAATGTCCGATTTCGTCATGAAGCGTTACGGACTTCGCTTGCCGAAGTGTAAATCGACGAAAGAGTTTCTCGATAAGTATAAGGACGATTTCTTCAATCTTCTGGACGTCGCTTACGATGGACTTTACGGCACCGTTCCTTTCACGGACGCGATGAAGAAAACGATGATCGACGGTTTCCGTCTTATCATCGATATAAAACACGTTACGGTTGTTCTCAACGAGCAGAACGAGGTCGTGTGCCTCGGGCTATGCTTCCCGTCGCTCGGAAAGGCGTTGCAAAAATCGGACGGAAAACTCACGCCGATCGCCCTTTTAAAGGTGCTTAAAGCGATAAAAAAGCCGGAAATAATCGACCTCGGTCTTATCGCCGTTCGTCCGGACTACGTAAACCGCGGAGTCACGGCTATAATCGCCGCGGGACTTGTGGATATTCTCAAGCAGAACGGCGTGAAGTACGCCGAAACGAATCTTAACCTCGAGGACAATTTCTCCATTCAGAATTTGTGGAAGAGGTTTAACGCGGAAAGACATAAACGCCGCCGCTCTTACGTAAAAGTTCTGGAGAAAACGCAAATATGAAAATAGCGATAGACTGCCTTGGCGGAGATCACAGCCCCGCCGCAAACGTCGGAGGCGCGCTTCTCGCGCTCGAAGATTTTTCCGATCTCGCCGTCGTTTTATACGGTGACGAAACGGCGATAAAAGCCGAACTTTCGGGAAAGACTTACCCCGCGGAAAGGGTGGAAATAGTAAACGCTCCCGAGGCTGTGGACGGAAACGATAAACCCATCGACGCGATAAGAATGAAAAAGGATTCGTCGATGATCAGAGCGGTTAAGGACCTTCGCGAAAACGATGAGATAAAGGCTTTGGTCTCGTGCGGGGCAACGGGTATTCTCGTCGGCGCGTCGATTTTAAGAATAGGCAGGCTCGAGGGCGTAAGGCGTCCCGCGTTCTGCCCCGTTCTTCCCACGATGAACGGCGGGATTGTCGGCGTGTGCGACAGCGGAGCGAATATAGACGCTTCCGCGGAGCAACTTAAGCAGAACGCAATTATGGGTTCGGCGTATCTCAGCCGCGCATACGGAATAGAAAAACCGAGAGTCGCGCTTTTAAACGTCGGCACGGAAGAAGAAAAAGGCGACGATATCCGCCGCGAAGCGTATAAACTTTTAAAGGAAGAAAAGTCCGTTAATTTCGTCGGAAACATGGAGAGCAGAGATTTGCTTTCGGGCAAGTACGATCTCGTCGTGTGCGACGGTTTTTCGGGTAACGTTCTGATAAAAAGCACCGAGGGCGCGTGTCTTGAAATGCTCAAAAGGCTGAAAAAGGACATCATGTCGTCTTTCTGGAACAAAATAGGCGCGCTTTTTATGCTCAAAACTTTCAAAAAAGAAAAAGCCTTTATGGATTACAGAAATTACGGCGGAAGCGTGCTTTTGGGTTTGGAAAAAATAGTCGTCAAAGGTCACGGTTCGAGCAATGCCGTCGCCGTTCGTAAATGTATCGGACAGGCGTATAAAACCGCGCAAAACGGCAACGTGATTTGAGCGCCCGGCGGTAAATTTTAAACCGCAAAGCGGCAGCGCGGATTAATCCGGACTTCACTTAAATACAGCAACACACAAAAAGGAGAAAATAAAATGTTTGAAAAAGTAAAGAAAATACTTGTCGACGAACTTAACGTCGACGAAAGTCTCGTAACACCGAACGCAACAATCAAAGGAGATCTCGGCGCAGATTCGATAGATATACTTCAACTTCTTATGACGCTTGAGGAAGAAAGCGGAATAACGATTCCCGATGAAAAACTTTCCACATTCCAGACGGTGGGAGATATAGTAAATTATCTCGAATCTCTTTAATTTCGTTTAATTTCGCCCTGCCGCGCGCGGCAAAGCGAAAAAGGCAAAGAAAACGCCGGGCCTTCCTTAACCGTCGCGAAAACCGCTTCGGATATAGGGGAGGCTCTTATGCGTTTCCCGAAACAACGTCAGATAAAAGAAAAATATGAACATAAAAATATCCGATCATTTTACTTACAAAAAATTGTTCACGTTTGTTCTGCCGCCTGTATTTATGATGATATTAACGTCGATTTACGGCGTTATAGACGGCTATTTCATCTCGAACTTCGTCGGGAAAACGCAGTTCGCGGCGATAAACTTTATTTATCCGTTCATCATGATTCTCGGCGGAACGGGGTTTATGATAGGCACGGGCGGAACGGCTCTCGTGGCGAAAACCCTCGGCGAGGGCAACGAAAAAAGAGCGAACGAACTTTTTACTATTATGATAAAGTTCTGTATTCTGCTCGGCATAATTCTCACCGTTTCGGGTATTTTGCTTATCCGTCCTATCTGCATACTTTTAAAAGCGACCGAAGAGATGACCGATTATTGCGTGATTTACGGTTCGATAGTTATCTCGTTCACAACGTTTTTCATGTTGCAGAGCAACTTCCACAGTTTCTTTTCGGCGGCGGAAAAACAGCGCATGGGGCTTGCCGTAACGATAATCGCAGGTTGCGCGAACGCCGCCCTGGACGCGCTTTTCATCGTCGTTTTCGATTGGGGCTTGGTCGGCGCGGCTCTGGCGACCGGCATCGGTCAGGTTATCGGCGGGCTCGTGCCGCTCGTATACTTCGCAAGACCGAACGCGAGCAGATTGAGATTCGTCAAAGCGAAACTCGAGCTCAAGCCTATTCTTGCGGCGTGTGCCAACGGCTCGTCCGAACTTTTAACCAACGTTTCGTCGTCAATCGTCAGCATGCTTTATAACGTGCAACTGATGAGGTTTTACGGCGAGGACGGCGTGTCGGCATACGGCGTGCTTATGTACGTTCAGTTCATTTTCCTTGCCATAGAAATAGGGTATTCAATCGGCGTTTCGCCTGTTGTTTCCTATAATTACGGCGCGCAAAACACAAAAGAACTTAAAAATCTCTTTAAAAAGAGTATCGTTTCCATGGGAGCCGGCGGCGTGTTGCTCGCGGCTCTGGCGGAAGTTCTCGCAGTGCCTCTCGCGCATATATTCGTCGGTTACGACAAAACGCTTTTCGACCTCACGGTTCACGCTTTCAGGCTGTACTCGTTCGTGTTCGTGTTCTCGGGCATCAATATCTTTTCGTCGGGATTTTTCACCGCGCTCAACAACGGACTCGTTTCCGCGATACTCTCGTTTTTGCGCGCTCTCGTTTTTCAGACGATTTTCGTGTTCCTTCTGCCCGCGTTGTTCAAAGCCGAAGGAATATGGTTCGCAACGATTGCAACCGAAGCGTTCGCGTTCATGACGGCGGTGTTCTTCCTCGTCTTTATGCGAAAAAAATACAATTATTAGGACTGATATTATATTATGATATTCGGAAAATACATCAACAAATACTATTTTAAGTATTTATATATATTGCTTCTGGGGCTTCTGTCGCTTGCCGCGGTGGACTACGCGCAACTGCTGATCCCCGAACTTTATAAATACATAATCAACGGAATCGGCAACGGTTTCAACACGATAAACGGGGTAGACGTTCCGTTTAACTTCGATTTCGTTCTGGACAAAATTTGTCTGCCGATGATAATAGTGATTCTCGTTATCGTAACGGGCAGATTTTTGTGGCGAATCTGCTTTTTCGGCGCGGGCGCGAAGGTGGAGGAAGATTTGCGCCTGAGAATGTTCGACCGTTGCAAAAACTTATCAGCGAGTTATTATCAGAAAAACAAAGTCGGCAACCTTATGTCGCTTTTCACCAACGACCTTGAAACGGTGCAGGATTGCTTCGGCTGGGGCGTTATGATGCTTTGCGACGCTTTGTTCCTCGGCGGAATGTCCTTTTACAAAATGGTCGCGTTGAAGCCCCTGCTCGCGCTTTTTTCGCTTATTCCGCTTGCGTGCATGCTCGTCGCGGCAACGGTAATCGGCAATTATATGGAAAAGAAGTGGGAAACCCGTCAGGAGGCGTTTTCTCAACTTTCCGATTTCTCGCAGGAGAATTTTTCGGGAATAGCCGTCATAAAGGCGTTCGTCAAAGAGGGAAAAGAACTTTCGGCGTTCAAAAAACTCAACAAACACAACGAGGACGTCAACGTGGAATTCGTCAAAGCGTCCACCATTCTTAATATCGCCATAACGCTTTTCATCGAGTCGGTCGTATGCGTAATTCTCGGTTACGGCGGCTATCTCGTGTTTGCAGGCTCGTTCAATGCGGGCGAACTTATGGAGTTCATCGGTTATTTCAACGCGATTATCTGGCCCGTTATGGCGATTTCGGAACTTATAGGAATGAAATCCCGCGGTCAGGCTTCGCTCAGACGAATCAGCGAGTTGCTTTCCGCCTCGCAGGACGTCAAGGACAGAGACGGCGCGAAACCCCTCGGAAACGCGCGCGGCGAGATAGAGTTCAAAAACCTGACGTTCGCTTATCCGGACAGTGAAATTCCGTCGTTGAAGAACGTTTCTTTTAAAATCGAAGCGGGCGAAAACGTGGGCATCGTCGGCAGAACGGGATCGGGTAAAACGACGGTGGCAGACCTTATTTTAAGAACGTATAACGTCCCGGACGGAACGGTTTTCATCGACGGAAACGACGTTAACGACGTCACGATAGAATCGGTGAGGAAGAACGCGGCTTACGTTCCGCAGGATAACTTCCTTTTCAGCGACACGATCGAGAACAACATAGCGTTCGCTTCGGACGAAGTGAGTTTCGACGCGGTAGTCCGCTCGGCAAAACTCGCCGACGTGAACGGCAATATCGCCGAATTCCGCGACGGATATAAGACGGTGCTCGGCGAAAGGGGAGTAACCGTTTCGGGCGGGCAGAAGCAGAGAATTTCCATAGCGAGGGCTATGATGAAAAACGCGCCCGTGCTTATTCTCGACGACGCGGTTTCGGCAGTCGATACCGAAACGGAAAAAAAGATTCTCGAAAACTTACGCCTTACGAGAAAAGGTAAAACCACGATTTTAATCGCGCACAGAATATCCACGGTTAAAGGCATGGACAAAATAATCTATCTCGAGGACGGCGCCGTGGCGGCGATGTGAACGCACGAGGAACTTATGAATACTTGCCCCGAATATAAAAGGACTGTCGAACTTCAGATTATCGAAGAGAAGAAAAAGAAGGAGGAAAATGAAAATGCGTGAATATTATCCTCTTCTTTTAACGGGCGCGATAATAGGCGTTTTGTCAATTGTTTTCATAGTGGCTTTTCTCTCCATAAAAGATAAGAAAACCGCTATCGGATTCGACAGAAAAATGAAAGATAAAGAACTTATACGCAGACTTCTTGCTTACGCTAAGCCGTATTGGAAGAGTTTTCTTTTCGTATCCGTTCTGATGCTTTTCACCGTGTCTTACGACATTGTTTCGCCCTACATAATTTCCAACATCGAAGAACTCGTTCAGCAGAGCAATTTCACGCTGAGCGACCTGTTCCTTAAAGTCGCGTTATACGCGAGCATACTCGTCGTTTCGCTTGTCTGTTCTTATTTTCAGGCGATTATTCTCCAGAAAACGGGGCAGAAAATCGTTTCTAAGTTAAGGGAAGATCTGTTCAGTCACATCGAAAGTCTTTCTCACGCGCAACTCAACACGATTCCCGTCGGAACGCTCGTCACGAGAGTTACTAACGACACGAACGCCCTCTCGATGCTTTTCACGAGTACGATAGTCAACCTCGCGAAGAACGTTTTCGTCATAATAGGCGTAGTCGTCGCGATGCTTCTTCTCAATTACGAACTCGCGCTTATGGTGCTTTGTTTCGCGCCGTTCATCGTGCTTTTCACGGTTATTTTCAGGAAGTTTTCGAGAATGTCTTACCGTAAAATCAAGGACGGAACGACATCTGTGAACACTTTCCTTTCGGAAAACCTTTCCGGAATAAAAATAATTCAGATTTTCAATCGCGAAGAACGTAAAAAGGAAGAATTCAAAAAGAAAAACTCCGCGCTTGCCAAGGCGAGAATTTCCGAGATTTTCGTTTTCGGAATTTTCCGCCCAACGGTTTATATGCTTTACGCGTGCGCGCTCCTTTGTCTGTTTTATCTCGGCGCGAAGGGTTATCTCGATAACGCCGAGTTTCTCGGGCAGAAGATGACCGCCCCCGTAATCGTCGCGTTTTATATGTACATATCGAAGTTTTTCAACCCGATTCAGAACCTTGCGGAGCAGTTCAATTTCCTGCAGTCGGCGTTCGCGTCGGCGGAAAAGATCTTCACGATTATGGATATCGATCCCGAAGTTAAGGACGAGCCGGACGCTATCGCGCTCGATGAAGTGAAAGGCGAAATAGAGTTTAAGGACGTGTGGTTTTCTTACGTCGAAAACGAATGGGTGCTTAAAGGCGTTTCGTTCAAGGTAAACGCGGGCGAAACGGTCGCGTTCGTCGGAGCGACGGGTTCGGGGAAAACGACCATTCTTTCGCTCATTTGCAGGAATTACGACATTCAGAAAGGCGAGATTCTGCTTGACGGAATAAACATAAAACGTATCAAAAAATCCTCTTTGCGCAAGCATTTCGGGCAGATGTTGCAGGACGTTTTCCTGTTCTCCGGAACGATTAGGAGCAACATAGTTCTCCGCGAAGAATCTTTCACGGACGAGCAGATCAACGAGGCTTGCCGTTACGTCAACGCCGATAAATTCATCGATAAACTCCCTGCGAAACTCGACGAGGAAGTCCGCGAAAGGGGCAACAATTTCTCCGCGGGGCAACGGCAGTTGCTTTCGTTCGCGAGAACGATAATTCATCGCCCGGAAGTTATGATTCTGGACGAAGCGACGGCTAATATCGACACCGAAACGGAGATTCTCATTCAGGATTCGCTCGAAAAGATGATGAATATCGGCACGATGCTCATCGTCGCGCACAGGCTTTCCACGATCCGCAACGCCGACAAAATAATCGTCATTCACAAAGGCGTAATCGAGGAAGAGGGCAGTCACGAAGAACTTCTCGAAAAAAGAGGCAGATATTACGGACTATATGCAAATCAGTGATAAGCCGATAATAAAACAGTAGATATTTTATCGCTTTTGTGATATAATACGTTTGCGGTATAATCGCAATATAAAATAAGGTTTAAATATGAACGATTTGGAACAAAATAAATTCAGCGAGGTCGATTCCGCCGATAACGATAACGCGGAACAACTCGAAATGGACGAAATGAAGGATATTCCGAAAATAGAAGTTCCCGCGGATAACGAGGAAACGGAACAGCCGGAAGCGACGGAAGAATCCGGAACGCCGGACGGAACGGAACAACTCGAAATCCCGACGGCGATTTCTGCGGACAATTCCCGTAAGAACGATCCGGCGAGCGTATTTCTCGCGGAAAACCGCGCGGAACAACCCGCAAACGACGGGACGTTCCGCGCCGAAGAGGACGCGGCTTTCACTGCGGAATACGGCGAATATCTGGCAAAGAGAAAATTCAACAGAATGCCGCTTATTCTCGCGCTTTTCGGGCTTATGTTTTCCGTGTTTTACGGCGCGGGGATAGTTTTCGGAATACTCGCGCTCGTTATGGGCTCGGCGAGATATCGCGTTCATAAGTCCGAGCCGCTGAAATGGGCGATCGTCTTGTCGATAGTCTGCATCGCTCTTTCTCTCGCGTTTATTTTCGCGGTGTCCGGCTCGGCGATCATAGCTTATTTAAAGCAAATTGAGCAGGACGGTCGGCAAGGGCTGGCAAGAGCGTTTGCTCGGGAGTGGTTTGGAAGATAATCTGTATAATTTGCTGTCGCGTATAAGAGAGGAGTGCAAGGGGAAATACGTGTTGTTTCCAAAGAAAAAACTCCTCGGCGCGTGCGGCGGCGAAACTGTTACGGAAGAAGAATTAAACGTTTATATCGATTCGCTCGCGGCGGCGGGTTATCTCGA
>ULTU01048121.1_pt1 | contig 11014 bp, 10 predicted proteins | sample 1957861 | NCBI WGS metagenome assembly ULTU01 (sample SAMEA4835742, study PRJEB28245) | human gut metagenome | biome: gut microbiome; material: fecal sample | place: Denmark | collected 2008
GGCTATCCAAAGTTTTGTGTGGGATTTTTTAATTTAAGCTCTATTTCGACCGAGCGACTTCTCCCAACTTTTCTGTGGGATTTCAGTTTTAAGCCCCGATTTCGGGTGAGCGACTTCTTCCAACTTTTGTGTGGGATTTCCTCCAAGTAAACAAAAAGTACGAAAAAAATCTGGCATCCTGTTCGGACGCCAGATTCTTTTTTAGTTGTCTTCTTTCTTTTCTTCGGCATCGAGGGCTTTCGTCAGAAGCCGCTCAACAGCCATAGTCATTGTTTGTCCCTTATCCTCCGCATATGCCTGAAGCCGCTCATAGACGCTTCTCTCGATGCGGTAGCAGATGGGGACGCTATCCTTTTTCTGTCTTGGCATTCGGACTCACCTCTCATCCAATTCCAAAGAATCTATCGAAGAATGCAACCAGCTTCTCCGTAACGACCCGCTTCTTCTCTGCGCGATTCCCTCCGCCAAAGCGTGACATAGGCGGCAAAAGACCGTCAATCTCCGTGCCGGTCGTCTTAATGGCACCGTCGCGGAAGGCGTTTGCCATGAACTGCCTCGTTTCCGCATCCTTCAGGCGTTCCTCCGCTATCAGTGCCGCAAGCTGCGTTTCCTTTTCGACGGCGACAAAATCGTGCCACGCATTGACCACATCATCCACGTCATTGATACCGGCGAGGAACCCTTGGATAAGGGCCTTCTTGCTGCGGAGCTCAGAGCTGGACTCCACGGCCTTCTGAATGGCGATGGCGATTTCCTTATTCTTGCCATGGCTGTCACGGTATTTTTGCATGAGCATAAGGATATAGTCGATGTTGATTTCAATTTGCTTGATAAGCTCGATTTCAAACACTACATCGTCCGTGATGTCCTCTTTCTCATGCTCGGAGCGGCCACGCCATTCGTCATACAGGTCTTGATAGCGGCCCATATAGTCCTGCATATCGCGTTCGGAGAGTATCTCCATGCCCTTGAAATCATCGAAGGCGACCAGTAGATTCCGCATCCGCAGGATGGCTCCAAACAACCGGATAAATGCCTTTTGGCGTGCCTCACCAACGATACGCACATCGGTAAGGGGGAAGTCCTGCTGCAAGGTGGCAATCAAGTCCACATATCCCTCGTTGTACTTACCCTTTTCATCCGTGTAGCCATTGTAATAGTCGGAAAATGGGCGCAGCGTCACGACCCCGTTGGTCGTAGCATCGCTGAAACGCGCTATGGCGGCGTCTGTACGCTTTTGCAGATTGCGGAAGCATACGATATTGCCAAAGGTCTTTATAGAGTTCAGAATGCGGTTTGTGCGCGAAAACGCCTGCAAAAGCCCGTGCATCTTCAGGTTCTTATCCACCCACAGCGTATTGAGCGTGGTGGCGTCAAAGCCTGTTAGGAACATATTGACCACAATAAGCAGGTCGAGCTCCTTGTTCTTCATCCGCAGAGATACATCCTTATAGTAGCTCTGGAAATTATCGCTATCGGTGCTGTAATTGGTGTGGAACATCAGATTATAGTCGCGGATAGCCATATCGAGGAAATCGCGTGAGCTCTGGTCCAGTGCGGAGGTATCTTCGGGGTTTTCCTCGTCCAAGATGCCGTCCGCCTCTACCTCATTTGCCCCATAGCTGTAAATCAGCGCGACGCGCAGCTTTTTGCTGGGGTCGGCATCCATCTTCCGCTTAAACTCTTCATAATAGAGCTTGGCTGCTGTGATGGAGGATACGGCAAAGATGGAGTTGAAGCCGCTGACGCGCTGCTGGCGTTTGATTTCCTCCACATCGTTCTGCCGCTTGGCGGAGGCCACCTCGCCGATATTTTGCAGCACATTGAATGTATAGGTCTTCTCGTTGCGGTAGGTCTTCTGATTGAATCTTTCCAGTATGTACGTTGTAACATCAGTAATGCGCTCAGGCGTGAGGTAGGTTTCCTCGCGCTTGATGTCCCACACCGGCTTGTCGTCAATGTCCGGCTCCTCCTTCATCGTCTGCACATAGTCCACGCGGAACGGCAGCACATTTCTGTCGTTGATAGCGTCCACGATGGTATAGGCGTGAAGCTGGTCGCCAAAGGCCTGCTCGGTGGTTCGCAGGGTCGGGGTCTTGCCGCTGCCGGCGTTGTCCGTAAAGATAGGCGTGCCCGTAAAGCCGAACAGGTGGTATTTCTTGAAATAGTGGGTAATGGCAAGGTGCATTTCACCGAACTGGCTGCGGTGGCACTCGTCAAAGATGATGACCACCTGCTTATCTGCCAGCGGATGACCGGCATTTTTCTTGATGAACTTTGCCAGCTTCTGAATGGTGGTAATGATGATTTTGGCATTGGGGTCCTCAAGCTGCCGCGTCAGAATAGCCGTGGAGGTGTTGCCGTTGGCCGCGCCCTTTTCAAAGCGGTCGTACTCCTTCATGGTCTGATAGTCCAAGTCCTTGCGGTCCACCACGAACAGCACCTTGCTGATATGCGGCAGGTCTGCCACGAGCTGGGCTGTTTTGAAGCTGGTCAGCGTTTTGCCGGAGCCGGTGGTATGGAAAATGTACCCGCCGCCCTGCACCGTGCCGTACCACTTATAGTTGGTGGCGATTTCAATGCGGTTGAGGATGCGCTCCGTGGCGACAATTTGATAGGGGCGCATCACCAGCAGCAAATCCTCCGAGGTAAAAACGCAATACCTCGTCAGGACATTCAGTATCGTGGCCTTGGCAAAGAAGGTCTTGGTGAAATCCATCAGGTCGGGGATGATGTGGTTTTTGGCATCTGCCCAAAACGACGTAAACTCAAAGCTGTTGCTGGTCTTGCCGCGTTTCCGTACCGCAGCGGCGTTGAAATCCTTGATATGCCCTAAGCGGGTGGTGTTGGAATAATACTTCGTATTCGTTCCGTTGGAGATAACGAATATCTGCACATAGTCAAAAAGCCCGCTGCCCGCCCAAAAGCTGTCGCGCTTATAGCGATTGATTTGGTTGAACGCCTCGCGGATAGCCACGCCCCGCCGCTTCAGCTCCACATGGACGAGGGGCAGCCCGTTGACGAGGATGGTCACATCGTAGCGGTTGTCGTGCGCCGCGCCCTCCGCCTGAGAGACGGTATATTGGTTGATGACCTGCAGCGTGTTGTTGTGGATGCACTTCTTATCCAGCAGCCGGATGTTCTTCGACTCGCCGGTATCCCGCTTGAACGCCTGCGCCGTGTCGCCCTCCTGTATCCGACGGGTCTTTTCCTTGATGCCCTCGTTGGCGTTGGCGATGCTCTGCTGGAAGAACCGCTCCCACTCGCCATCGGTAAATTGGTAGTTGTTCAGCTTTTCCAACTGCGTGCGGAGGTTGGCGACGAGGTCCGCCTCAGTATGGATGGGCAGATAAGTATAGCCTACCTCGCACAGCAGGCGGATAAACTCCTTTTCCAGTTGCGCCTCGCTCTGATAACTGTCTGAACGCCGCGTTCCCGGCGTATATTCCGCCACCACGGTGCTCTCGGTGGTAGACGCGATGATGTTATATTGGCTCATGGCATTACTTCCTCACTTTCAACATCACAAAAATCCGGTAGTTCGCTTGGTCTTTGTGCATAAAAGGGAATGGGATAGTAGTCGCTACAAAAATATCTTGAATCATCACCTTTACAATCGTAGCCGTTGATTCTATATAAATATAAAATCAAAACATATAGTGCGGCGAGGCAATACACGGCGTTCTTGTATGTCGCATTTGAAAACTTTGAAATCCTATTATGCTTTACTTCGGTATAGGCAGACCACCATCCAAGAGGTCCCTCCGTCCACCGCCCAAATGGAAATATATTCTTCCCACCCCATCGAGGTACGATAACCCGTGTTTCCCCAATTTTAGGGAACGCTCTTAAAATTATCTTCTTGTATTCGCTGATATTACCGCATGAATGGTTTTCATCCACCGCGCTACAAATCAATTTGAATACGCTTTCAATTTCGGCACCGCAGAGCATGATGACCTTCTGAAACTCAAATGAATACACATTTTCTTGTCCAGTTGGTTCGATGTAACGAGATGTTTCGTTCAAATTTTCTTCTATGCTCAAGTAATAATTCCAACAATTCTCAATTTCGTGAAAAGAAACACTCATGCTTTTGCCTCCTTAAATGTCAGCAGCTTGTCCCGATAGTATTCGTACTGTTTTTGACGGGCGGCGATTTCGGCAGGCAGGCCGGAGGTCAGGTCGTTGCACGGCACATCGAAAGATTCAAGAAGTGACACCACTTTTTCCTGAACATCTATTGACGGGACTGGAATGGTCAGCTTATGTAGCTTGCTACCCTTTATTCCTTTCACTGTCCCTCCTGTTGCCGCCGCATTGAGTTTGCTTTGGAACTCTTTTCCCAAAAGAACATACTTCAAATATGCACTATTGATAATTTCGCTTTTGGGCCGATACTTTATCACTCGCTGCGCCAATGCAATACCTTCTCTATCAACTTGAGCGACGTTACCGCAAGGTGCTTCTGTCGTAATAAGCACATCCCCGATTTTGGGGATTCCCCTCCGCATCACATCATCATAGTCACTGGCAGAAATGTATTCTTGCGACTTTTCGTAATCAATATATCCTTTTCGAATGTTCTTTGCTGTGACCAAAAATACGCCACTGCTTGTTTTTGTAGGGGTCTTTCCACGGTAGTCAACAATATCGCAAATATCTTTTATTTGACGATAAGGTACATCATCCCCAAACATCAGTAGCTTATCGCGATAATACTCATACTGTTTCTTGCGGGCGGTAAGCTCGGCGGTAAGACTGGCTTTAAGTTGCTCCGTCTGCTCAGTAAAGTCATCCAGTATGCGAACTATTTCACGCTGAACTTCAATGGGCGGGAGGGGAATTTTGATTTTATTGAGAACCTTTTGAGTTAGGCTCGGAACCCCTCCGGCTGTATTATATTGTTCTAAATGCTCTGATTGCAGACAATGGTACACATATTTAGGGATGGCTTTTTCTGTGTTAATATCAGTATAAAAGATGGTGTCCACATTCCAAAATGGCTCCTCAACATAGTATAACTTGTCTATCGAACCTTTCCGTGGAATTAAAACAGATGGCCTATTATACGCATAATGGTCTATATAAGCCATAATTCCGCCAGAACCGTAGACAGGGAAAGTCCCGCTTTCAAAATGCTTGTAATCGCTTCCGTTTTTAATCATAAGAAAATCTTTTAACTTGCAATACTCCACCCCATCCGGGCAAAGCTGCTGTATCAATTCATTGAGTTTTGTCATCTTTTCACCTTCGTTAAACGCAAGCTATTTTTCATTTCGTCAAGCACTTTTTGGCGCGTAATCTCGCCGTCCAAATATTCGAGTTTATCCCGTAATTCAAATAGGCCAAGACTCGTAGCCATTTTCCTGCACTTTTCTTCGTAGTTCTCAAGATATAGCGGCGTTTTGTCTCTTCCTTCTTGCTCCTTCAGATTTGAAATAAACACCTGTTGCTGATACATTGCTTTAAGCAAGTCCGCAAATGACGAAACAAATTCTCCGGCTATTTCGGCGGCATCACCGTCAAACACCATCGAGATTTCGACTGCGGCATTTTTTAACTTCTCATATTTTGTGAGCAGAATTTTCTGCTCTTTCTGGTGCAAGGGATTAGCAACTGCAAGTACCATTTCTTCTAAATCAGCGCAGTTTGTCAGCCACGAAAATATCAGGTCATTTGTATGGTAAAAAACGGACTCATCTTTTAGCTGCAACTTATTTGCAGCATATAGGGAATAAATTGTATTCACTTCGGTATAGCGAGACAATCTCCTATCAAATAATTGCTGCTTGTTGCTCAAAGCAATCTGTCGTTTTGTCTGGAACAATGCGACTATTGCAATAGCGGCAGAAATCGTTGAAACGACAATGTTAGCTACTTCTGAACTGCTCATCCCTCAATCTCCCCAATAATCCTCTGAATCTCCGCCCGCAGGACATTCTCCCGCGCCACGATTTCCTCGATTTCTGCATTCAGCTTCACGATGTCAATGACCTCGCGGGTGTCCTCCGGCTCCACATAGGTGCTGACGGAGAGGTTATACTCCTGCTCCTTGATTTCCTCATAGGCGGCGCGGTGGCAGATGTGGGGAACATCCTCGCGGGCTGTGAAATAGTCCACGATGTGGCTGATGTTCTCCGCCGTCAGTTTATTGTTGTTTGTGACCTTGATGCACTCCTTGGAGGCGTCAATAAACAGCGTCGAATTGTCATGCTTATTCTTTTTCAGCACCATGATACAGGTGGCGATGGAGGTTCCGAAAAACAGGTTGCCGGGAAGCTGGATAACGCAGTCCACAAAGTTGTTGTCGATGAGATATTTGCGGATTTTCTGCTCCGCACCGCCACGGTACATGATACCGGGGAAGCAGACGATAGACGCCGTTCCGTTGTTGGCGAGCCACGACAGCGAGTGCATCACAAAGGCAAGGTCGGCCTTGCTCTTGGGAGCCAGCACACCGGCAGGCGAAAAACGGGGGTCGTCAATAAGCAGGGCGTTTTCGTCCCCGGCCCACTTGATGGAATAGGGCGGATTGGACACGATGAGTTCAAAGGGCTCATCATCCCAATGCAGCGGATTCGTCAGCGTGTCATCGCAGGCGATGTCAAACTTATCGTAACCCACATCATGCAGGAACATATTGATGCGGCACAGGTTATAGGTGGTGATGTTGATTTCCTGCCCGTAGTAGCCGATACGGACGCCCTCCGGCCCCAGAATCTTGGTGGCCTTCAGCAGCAGGGAGCCGGAGCCGCAGGCAGGGTCGTAGACCTTATTCACCTGCGTCTTGCCCACCGTACCCAGCCGCACCAGCAGCTCGGACACCTCGCTGGGCGTGTAGAACTCGCCGCCGCTCTTGCCGGCGTTGGAGGCGTACATGGTCATCAGGAACTCGTAGGCGTCGCCAAAGGCGTCTATCTGATTGTCCTTGAACTCGCCCAGCTTCATCTCGCCGATGCCGTTGAGCAGCTTGCAGAGCTTCTCGTTGCGCTTGGCGACAGTCGCGCCCAGCTTGTTGCTGTTTACATCGAAATCATCGAACAGACCCGCAAAGCTGGCCTCGGAGAAAGACCCCTTGGCAGATTCCTCGATATGGGTAAAGACCTTTTCCAGCGTTTCGTTGAGGTTTTCATCCTGAGCAGCCCGCTGCCGGACATTACAGAACAGCTCGGAGGGCAGCATAAAAAAGCCCTTCGAGTTTATCATCTCGTCCCGAATCTCCTCTGCCACGCTGTCGGGCAGCTTGGCATAATCGAAATCTTTGTCACCGGCATCTACTTCCCCGGCATTTATGTAGGAAGCCAGATTTTCAGAGATGTAGCGATAAAACATGGTTCCAAGAACATAGCTCTTGAAGTCCCAGCCATCTACGCTGCCGCGCAGCTCATCCGCGATATTCCAAATCGCACGGTGCAGCTCATCGCGTTCCTGTTCTCTCTTTATGTCCGCCATGGTCGTTCTCCTTTTCACTGTACTCTTTACATCAATTATAACAAATTAACTTCTTTTGGCAACTATCCCGCTTGGTCAAATTACTGTTTCCAGTATACTCCCTTTTGTTGTAAAAAGCAATAATTATATTGCAGTTTCAATCTATATTTCAGAAAATTTGTTCGAAAAAACGCCAAATACCCTATTGCACAAATCAAACATTTGTGCTATTCTATGGGTACGGTATACCAAAAGTAAATAGCGTAGTCTTCATCAATTATTTGAATACATTTCCCCGGCACATTATTTTTGATGAATTTGAGAGGTATACCACGATGAAGACTGTGAATCACATTCGACTGACTCCGGATGACATGGAGGAGGTCATTCCCATTCCGCACCTGAATTTGCGCGGCATAATTGAAGATGCCTGCTATCGACCCAAGGCAGGGCATCCTTACTTGCTGTTCTCCTGCCATGTGGAGGACTACCGAAATCGAAAATGCCGTTTCTGCGGCAGTACCGCCGTTCACGCACACGGCCAAACAGGGGCACCACGCCGCATTCACGATGTCAACAGCGGACGCACGAAGGTCGATATAGACCTGACGGTGCAGCGGTACATCTGTAGCGAATGCGGAAAGTCCTTTTCCCCGCCATCGCCGGACATTATGGAGAGTCGGCATTTGACAAGGCGGCTTTATGACGAAATCAGACATGAGGCGTTTACCAAGCCGCTGAGTACAGTCGCCCTGAAATACGGCTATTCCGACACCACCATCGGCAAGATTTTTGACGAGTATTCCAGCGAGATAAAGGAATCCTGTGACCCCGTTGTTGCTCCCCGCGTATTGGGTATTGATGAAAAGCACATCGCCCATAATATGCGGGCCATCTTTACAGACATTGAAAACCGTGTTCTGCTGGAGATGTGTCCCGACAACAAGAAGGATACCGTCATTGTAGCCATTGAGAGCATGGTCGGCTACGACACCAATATTGAGGTCGTAACGATGGATATGTCCTGTGGCTATCGTACTTATGTGCAGGAGTGCTTGCCCAATGCCGCCATCGTCGTGGACAAGTTCCATGTCTGCCAGTCCGTCTACGAGAAAATCGCCAAAGCCCGCAGCAAAATCATGGCCTATATCGGTGCCCTCATCCAAGCGGAGCCGGAGGGCGGCGCAAAGAAGCGCATGATTGCGGTGCGGAACCTCGCCCAGACGAACACCTATCTGTTCAAGTTCAACGCCAAGAATCTCGCCAAGAGTGAGAGGCGTATCAGCGCAATGGCAAATATCTGCGCGACTTTCCCTGAGTTCAACCATCTGCGGCTTATCAAGGAACGCTTTGACCGCATCTACACCGCCCCTGACCGCAGGACGGCGGAGGTATACTGCAAGGAATGGGCGGAGCTTATCCCGCCCTCTGGCTGCCGTCAAATCGAGGCATGGAAGAAGCGGTTCGAGGTAGAGCCGGAGCTGTTTGATGACCTTCGTTCGGCCAAGAACACCCTCACGAGGAAGTGGCACGAGGAAATCTTCAATTACTTTGAACCCAACCGCCGCTTCACCAATGCCGTAACGGAGGGCTTGAACCGGATGGTGGAGGACATGAGCCGCATGGGAAACGGGTACAGCTTTGAACGGCTGCGTGCGCGGGCTCTTTACAGCGACAAGGTTGCGGCTCTCGTTGTCTACACGATGCAGACGGAGAGCGTCCCTGTTGCCGAGGAGCCTTCTTGCGACAAGCCGCCTCACGCGATGGGATATATGTCGTTCCTTTCGTTCTCGAAGCCGAAGGTACACTGGGAAACGGTCTACTCTATGAAGCCGGAGTTTGCGCCGCAGGAAGACTCGCTGCTGGCCTTCAGCAACTATGTCCGTGAGGACGATGACAACGATGAATGCCCGTTGCAGAATGAGGATTTTGCGGCAGAAGAGCAGGAGGTGGAGTAACATGACAATGGCAGAGGTACGGATTGACATGGAGACCACCCTGTACGAGCAGATGGCCGCGCTGTGCGCCAAATTTGGCACCACTGTTGAGGCGATGGCGGTACGGTTCTGCGAAGAGTTCGTGCGGATGGGAACGCCTCCCGTGCCTGAGTCCTACGCCTCTATGAGCGTGGAGGACAGAATCGACTTTATTGCTCAGAATATTCTGAGGGAGTACAATTCCAAATGATGCAAAAAAAGATGCCCCTGTGAGGATTGACCTCACAGGGGCATCTTTCTATAATTCGCTGTTGTTGAATTGCCTTCGAGTTTGTCGAAAAGAATTTGCAAAACCTACTTAACTACACGAAAAACGCAATGTAAAAAGTAAATTGCTTTACTTTGCGCTGTTTTTCTTACATAATAGTAGACAAGAAGCAAGGTCGTAGTAAATTCTTTTCAGAGAGGGAGTTGGTGCTGACCATGAGCATAGGAAATCAAATATCAGCAATTCGTAATGAGCAGCAATTAACGCAAGAACAGTTTGGTGAGTTATTCCATGTTACAAGACAGACGGTTTCGAATTGGGAAAATGAAAAGAGTTATCCGGATTTACAGATTCTCATAGCAATGAGCAACCAATTTGATGTATCGCTTGATACATTACTGAAGGGGGATTCCAAGATGGTAGAAGCTATTGACAAGGAGCGCGTATTGGGAAAAATAAAGCATGAGAAATCACTCGTAGACTTCTTTACGGGTGCTGGTACAGGACTTGTTGCCTCTTGCTTTCTCTCGTCAGCGTCAACAATTAGGACTGTAGTAATGATTGTTGGCTTTGCCATGATAGGCATTGGTTGGTATAAAAGGGCTAAATCCGATAAAGAAGTGTTTAAGTATATGGAGGAGCACGGACAGGAGTGACTTTATATAAGCATTTCTCTACTGTGCCATTAAAAAGATACCCCTGTGAGGATTGACCTCACAGGGGTTCTCTTTGTTCTTCAGGCACCGAGCGTACCGCTGCGTAGTGCCTCCACCAGCGCAGCACCTGCCACTTGGGGATGGTGTACTCGTTGCCATCCAGCAGCAACAGCCAGTATACCTGCCGCTCCAGCAGCAGAGTCTTGTCCGCGTTCCATCGCTTGATGCCGACCTCATAGACGCCATCTCCCGGCAGCTCCACATCGAACCGCCGGCCTTTCAGTGTCTTTGGCGGCCACTGATATTGCAGGAACTTGCGGGCAAAGCGGTACTTGGGGTCTGGACCCATGATGCGGGACACATAGGGATACGCCCGCGTGTCGGGGATATGCGGCACGAATATGGAGTAGCCCCAGTACCAAATGTCATCGTCGTCCTCGCACAGAGGAACATTGTTTCTGTGGCTCGTGTCCATCGGGGTTGCCCTCCGCCGCCTACGACTCAAACCCCGGCGGCGTCAGTTTCCGCAGGATTTCCGCCGCTTCCTCGGCGGTGTAGTGCTTGTAGTAGGCGTCCAGTGGATGCAGCATCTCCTCGTAACGCAGGGTCGCTATTTCGTAGCCCTCCATATCGCCGAGGTGTTTTGCTTTCTGCTTCAGCAGGCTCAGTTCGTTGGGGCGGATGTCCTCCAAGGGCAATTCGCCTGACAGGATTTTCTC
>ULTU01088376.1_pt1 | contig 10994 bp, 7 predicted proteins | sample 1957861 | NCBI WGS metagenome assembly ULTU01 (sample SAMEA4835742, study PRJEB28245) | human gut metagenome | biome: gut microbiome; material: fecal sample | place: Denmark | collected 2008
TTGGGCTTTGGAAATGATGCTGAAACAAAAGCCATGAAGGATTTGACTTCCGAAATTTCAAAAAAATCAATTGCGACTGTTACATATGACGGCTTGCTTTCCGGCGAGGCGTATATTCGTTTTATTCAGAGTTGCGATATTGGGCTCAGCACGCAGAATCCGGATGCGGCGTTCAATGCAACATCATTCCCCTCAAAGATTCTGTCATATATGTCAAACGGTTTGCGTGTGGTCAGCATTCGAATTCCGGCAATTGAGGGTTCGGCAATCGGAAAATATATGTATTATTATGACAAGCAAACACCGGAAGAGATAGCTAAGGCGATTATGGCGGTAAATGTCCAGGATGATTACGATGGCCGGGAGATAGTTTCGGGACTCGATGCAGAGTTTTGCTGTGATATTGCAAATCTGATGGAGAAATAAAAATGAATCGAAAAATAGGAGTTATATTGTCCTATGTAATGATGATATTTGAGGTGCTGTCAACGCTTTTGCTCACGCCGTTTATCATTAGAACTCTTGGTCAGGCGGAATACGGTGTATACAAGTTGTCGGCATCTGTAGTTGCATATTTGCTTCTGCTTGATCTTGGCGTCGGTAATGCTATAACAAGATATATTGCTAAATTCAGAGCAAGCGGTGAAAAAGAGCAATCACAGAAATTTCTCGGCGTTGCAACGATATATTATACGGTAATCGCACTTGTTGCGCTTATAGCAGGCGTTGTGCTTATTGCGGTGTTTCCAAAAGCATTTGCAAAAGGATTGACCGCAAGCGAGATTAAATTAGGACAAGAATTACTGTTTATCACTATGATCAATGCCGCTGTGACACTCGGCACGGCGGCCTATAACAATGTAATTATCGCATATGAACGATTTACGGTATCTAAAGGGGTTCCAATCATTCAGATAATCGTTCGCATGGCATTGACGGTTGTCATGCTTAAGGGCGGGTTCGGCAGTGTCGGAATTGTTATGGTAAATTTACTTATGACGGTAGTATGCAGAGGATTTTTTATCATTTATGTGCTGTTCCGGCTCAAACTTCGTCCAAAATTCAAGAGAATAGATATTTCTTTTGTGAAAGAAATCATACTCTATTCCTCGATGATTTTAATTCAGATGATTGCGACACAATTGAATGCCACGGTCGATCAAATTTTAATTGGCTCGCTGGTAGCATCCTCAGCAGCAATATTAGCGGTTTATAGTGTAGGCACGCAGGTAACGCAATATTTTCAATCGATGGGGACAGCATTTACCGGTGTTCTGATGCCTGGAATCGTAAAGATGGTCGAAAGCGGAGTTGACTCTAAAACACTAACTGACGAGATGATTCGTATTGGTAGAATTATTCTTATTGTCCTTGGATTGATTTGGGGCGGGTTTCTTGCATGCGGGCAGCAATTCATTACCCTTTGGGCCGGGGCTGATAATTCAAACGCATATTTTGTTGCGATCATATTAATGACGGCGTATATGTTTATTTTAACAGAATCTATCGGCACTCAAATACTTTGGGCAATGAATCAACACAAAGAACAGGCGATTCTAAAAGGCATAATTGTTTTGCTGAATATATTGTTGACCGTTGTGCTGATTAAGTGGCAACCGCTGATAGGTGCGACAATCGGTACTTTTATTTCGCTTGTTCTTGGAGACGTTGTAGTTATGAATGTCATTTTTAGAAAAAAGCTTAAAATGAATTTAGGATACTATTACAAAGGTCTTACTAAAGGGATACTGCCTTGCATCGCGGTTGCTACTGCGGTTGGGTTCGTTGCCAGACACTTTTTGAAAAACGGCGGGTGGATTTCTCTGCTTCTTGAAGTGGCGATTATTTGTTTGGTATATGCCGTATGTATCCTGATGTTTGGTATGAATACTTATGAAAAAAATATGGTATTGTCTGTTTTGAGAAAGTTTAAGCCCAGGAGGAACAAATAAAATGTCAAATAGTCTATTCACAAATAAAACACTACTCATCACCGGTGGTACCGGTTCGTTCGGCAACGCGGTGCTTAACCGTTTCCTGCGCACGGACATCGGAGAGATACGCATATTCTCGCGTGATGAGAAGAAGCAGGACGACATGCGCCACGAATTTCAGGCGAAGATGCCCGAGGTGGCAGATAAAATCAAATTTTACATAGGAGATGTGCGCTCTCTGGAGTCTTGCCGCGGTGCGATGCACGGTGTAGACTACATTTTCCACGCGGCAGCACTCAAACAGGTGCCGTCCTGCGAATTTTTTCCGATGGAAGCGGTACGCACCAACGTCATCGGCACGGATAATGTGCTGACTGCCGCTATCGAGGCGGGAGTGGGGTGCGTCATCTGCCTTTCGACAGACAAGGCGGCTTATCCGATCAACGCCATGGGTATCACCAAGGCAATTGAGGAGAAAGTCGCAGTTGCAAAATCGCGCAATTCGGGCAAAACGAAAATCTGCTGCACCCGCTATGGCAATGTCATGTGCTCGCGCGGTTCGGTCATTCCGCTGTGGATTGACCAAATTAAGAATGGCAATCCCATTACCATTACCGAACCGAGCATGACCCGTTTCATCATGTCGCTTGAAGAAGCAGTCGACCTCGTTCTCTTTGCCTTTGAACATGGCGAGAACGGCGATTTGCTTATCCAGAAAGCCCCCGCATGCACGATAGGAACACAGGCGCAGGCTGTCTGTGAGCTGTTCGGCGGCAAGAAAGAGGACATCAAGGTCATCGGTATCCGCCATGGCGAGAAGATGTACGAAACTCTGCTCACCAACGAAGAATGCGCCAAGGCTATCGATATGGGCAACTTCTATCGCGTTCCTGCCGACAACCGCGGACTGAATTATGATAAATATTTCAAAGAGGGTGACGAAAAGAGAAACACCCTCACCGAATTCAATTCCAACAATACACGCATCCTGAATGTTGAAGAAACGAAGGCGAAGATAGCTTCGCTTGCGTATATACAGGACGAGCTTGCAAAGGTGGGAAAATAAATGTTTGAACAAGTGAAGTGGCAGGAAAACGGCAAATTAAAGCTGCTTATCATCGTCGGCACGCGACCGGAGATCATCCGGCTTGCCGCGGTGATTACCAAGTGTCGCAGATATTTTGATGTGATTCTCGCCCATACGGGACAGAACTACGACTATAATCTCAACGGCGTGTTCTTCAAAGACCTGAAGCTCGCCGATCCGGAGGTTTATCTTGACGCAGTCGGCTCAAATCTCGGCGAGACCTGCGGAAATATTATCGCAAAATCATATACGCTCATGGCGGAAATCAAGCCGGATGCCGTGCTTGTTCTCGGCGATACAAACAGCTGTCTCTCCGTCATTGGGGCAAAGAGACTGCACATACCGATCTTCCACATGGAAGCGGGCAACCGCTGCAAGGATGAGTGTCTGCCGGAGGAGACAAACCGCCGGATTGTTGACATCATTTCGGACGTCAATATGGCATACTCCGAGCACGCACGCCGCTATCTTGCCGATTGCGGACTGCCCAAAGAGCGCACTTATGTCACGGGCTCCCCTATGGCAGAGGTGCTTCATAACAATCTCGCTGAAATCGAGGCAAGCGACATTCACACTCGTCTCGGACTGGAAAAAGGAAAGTATATTCTTCTTTCCGCTCACCGCGAGGAAAATATCGACACGGAAAAGAATTTCACAAGCCTTTTCACGGCAATAAACAAAATGGCGGAGAAATACGATATGCCCATCCTCTATTCCTGTCATCCGAGAAGCCGCAAGAGGCTTGAAACAAGCGGTTTTGCGCTCGACCGTCGAGTTATTCAACACGAGCCGCTCGGCTTCCATGATTACAACTGCCTGCAGATGAACGCTTTCTGCGTCGTTTCGGACAGCGGGACACTACCGGAGGAAAGCAGTTTCTTCACTTCCATCGGTCATCCGTTTCCGGCAGTTTGCATCCGCACTTCCACCGAACGTCCCGAAGCTCTGGACAAGGCTTGCTTTATCCTTTCGGGAATCGACGAAAAAGGACTGCTTCAGTCGGTCGATACGGCGGTCGAGATGAACAGAAACGGCGACTACGGCATTCCCGTACCGGACTATATCGAGGAGAATGTATCATCAAAGGTAGTCAAGATTATTCAGTCGTACACCGGCGTGGTCAACAAAATGGTGTGGAGAAAAGACACATGAACATACTGATTACAGGCGCGAAGGGCTTTGTAGGGCGAAATCTCACGGAGAATCTGAAGAACATACGCGACGGCAAGAATCGCACGCGCCCGAATATACAGATTGACGAAATCTACGAATACGATATCGACAGCACCGCAGAGGAGCTGGACGAATACTGCGCAAAAGCGGATTTCGTATTCAACCTTGCCGGAGTAAACCGTCCGAAAGACCCTGCCGAATTCAAGGCGGGGAATTTTGGCTTTGCCTCAACTCTGCTTGACACGCTGAAAAAACATCATAATACATGCCCCGTCATGCTTTCGTCCTCGATTCAGGCGACGCTTGCGGGACGCTTCGGCACATCGGAATACGGACTCTCCAAGAGAGCCGGCGAGGATCTGTTCTTCTCCTATGCCGAGGAAACCGGAGCGAAGGTGCTGGTTTACCGCTTCCCGAACCTTGTCGGCAAGTGGGTGAAACCGAACTACAACAGCGCCGTCGGCACGTTCTGCCATAATATCGCAAACGACCTGCCGATCACGGTCAACGACCCGTCGGTCGAGCTGGAAATGCTCTTTATCGACGACCTCGTGGAAGAGATGTTCGATGCTCTTGAGGGAAAGGAACATCACTGCGAATTTGACGGCGTAAGCACGCTTCTCACCGAAAACGGCAGATACTGCGCCGCACCTGTGACACACAAGGCGACACTCGGCTATATAGTCGAATGCCTGCACAAATTCCACGACCAGCCGAAAACACTCGTGATCCCCGAGATACCGAACGGCAGCTTCGAAAAGAAACTGTATTCGATGTACCTCTCATATCTGCCGAAAGAGAAAGTGGCTTTCCCGCTGAAAATGAATGTGGATGCCCGCGGGAGCTTCACGGAACTGCTCAAGACCGAGAAATGCGGTCAGGTCAGCGTGAATATTTCAAAGCCGGGAATTACCAAGGGCCAGCACTGGCACAATTCAAAGTGGGAATTTTTCATGGTTGTTTCGGGTCACGGGCTCATTGAGGAACGCAAGATCGGCACGGATGAAGTGCTACGCTTTGAGGTCAGCGGAGAGAAAATCGAGGCCGTGCATATGCTTCCGGGGTATACGCACAATATTATCAATCTTTCCGATACAGATGATCTCGTCACCGTGATGTGGGCAAACGAGCAGTTTGACCCTGAGCATCCGGATACATTCGGAGAAAAAGTATAACCAAAAAGGAGGGCAGGTATGGAGAAGATAATCCACGCGATGATGGATTTGATTGCAAGTGAAGTTTGCGGCATGACAATCGACAGGTCGCAGTATGAGCTGACCGACGAAGAACTTGTGAAGCTCTACAAACTTGCAAAATCCCATGACCTTGCCCATCTTGTCGGCGACGCGCTGATAAAAAACAACCTTATCGGAGATAGTGAAGTCAAGGCAAAATTTCAAAAACAGATGATGCTCGCAGTTTACAGATATGAGAAGATAAACCATGAGCTTGGGCGACTGCGCAAAGTCCTGAATGAAGCGAAAATCCCGTTTATACCGCTTAAAGGATCTGTCTTGCGCCGATATTATTCCGAGCCTTGGATGAGGACAAGCTGTGATATTGATGTGCTTGTTCACGAAGAAGCGGTCGATCAGGCGGCACAGTCGATCGTGGAAAAGCTGGGATATGCATACGAAAAAAAGCAATACCACGATATTTCGCTCATGTCGGATGGCGGTGTGCATCTCGAACTTCATCACACCATAAAAGAGAACAACGCAAACATAGACGCGCTTCTCTCGGAATGTTGGGACTACGCAGCACCTTCTGACGATTACGAGTGCTGCTTCACCAACGAGTTTTTCTATTTTCATCAGATTGCACATGCGTCGTATCATTTCCTTCACGGCGGATGCGGAGTGCGCCCGATTCTGGATTTGTATCTGCTCCAAAAAAAGATGCCTTTTGACAGCACAGTGCTTGATGAAATGCTCGAAAAGAGCGGAATAAAGAAATTCTTTGATGCCGCCAAAGCCCTTTCCGAGGTGTGGTTCGGAGGTAGTGAACATTGTGATGTCACGCGCCGCATGGAAGATTATCTTCTGCGCGGTGGGGTTTACGGAAGCACTCAAAACTCGATGGCAGTCGGTCAGCAGAAGGAAAAAGGAAGGATCGGGTACATCATCAACCGTATCTGGCTTCCGTATGAGCTTCTCTGCATCACATATCCGAGGCTTAAGGGACGGAAATATCTTCAGCTTTTCTATGAGATAAAGCGTTGGCTTCGCATATTCAATCCCGAGGCGAGAAAGCACAAAAGACGCGATCTTGACGCGATAAAAAAATTGAGTGCAAAACATAAAAGCGACGTGAACAGTATGCTGAATGAGCTTGGACTTATGTGATTTACGGCGGCGTAGGTTACCGCATAAACGCAAAGAACAGACTGAAACCAAAGAAATTCTCTCAAAGCTTGAAATTGATCATTGAAATCACAGATTGTGCATAGGTACACAAATGTTTTTCGGGCTGACCATATCTACAATGCAGAAAGGAAATAACATTTGAATATGCGACAGAATAAAAAAGAAACAACTCCTGCGACGCAAAAAAAGCGCTTCGGCAACAGGTGGTTGTTGGCACTCTACGATCTGCTTCTTCTCTTTATGGTAGATGTTGTCCTGCTTGTCCTGTACAGGGGCATGGAAGGACTGGAGCCTATGGATATCGTTGTGCAGGGCATAACAGCGGCAGCGTGTATTTTCTTTATGCGTTGGTTTTGGAAGGTATATAGTCAGGTGTGGCGATACGGCGGAATACAGAGCTACATAAGACTGCTCGTTTCCGACGGCTGTGCATTCCTGCTGTATTATCTCGTTGAACAGTTCCTGCCGGTCAGACACATCTCGTTTGCAAGAGTGTTGTGCATCAGCTGCCTGTCGTTGCTGGGTTCGCTGACAATCCGTATGGTATATCGCTATGCGTACAAATGCTGCGACAGAAATACCGTGCTGGGACGGATTCTGAATGTCATTGTCAGGATGTTTGCGGGAAACCGTATTGAGCTTGACAATAACGAACAAACAAATCAGATCCGTGTCGCAATCGTCGGAGCCGGAAAGGTCGGAGTCAGTCTGGCGGAAGAACTGCTCAGCAATCGCACATCTGCCTACGTTCCGAAATGTTTTATTGATACCGACCCGGAAAAAACGGGCAGACAGATTCAGGGGATTCCGGTTATTGCCGACGATGAAGTGGTATATGAGGCACTGGAGCATTACGGCATCCAGGAGATTATCATTGCCTTACCGCAGCTGTCATCCGAGGAAAAGAAAGAACTGTACGAAAAGTACAAGCCTTTCCGTTGCAAGATCAAGATATATGATTACCCGACCATGCAGCAGGCAGGTGAAACCAAGCGCCACCTTCGAGAATTCGACGTGGAAGAACTGCTGTTCCGTAAGCCGATTGTGGTGACGGACGAAAAGACGGGAGCTTATTACCGTGACAAGGTAGTCCTGATCACGGGCGGTGGCGGAAGTATCGGCAGTGAACTTTGTCGGCAGGTGGCGAAGATGTTTCCGAAGCAGCTCATACTTCTTGACATCTATGAAAACGGCGTGTACGATGTTCAGCAGGAACTGAAGATTGCATACAAAAATAATCTCGATGTTTGTGTTGAAATCCTTTCTGTATGTAACCGTCCGGCACTGGAAAGAGTTTTTGATCGGTATCGTCCTCAGATCGTCATTCATGCGGCGGCGCACAAGCACGTTCCGCTGATGGAGCATAATTGCTGTGAGGCGATTGAGAACAATGTGTTCGGCACCCTCAATACAGTAGAACTTGCGGAAAAATACCGTGTCCAGCGCTTTATGATGGTGTCCACGGATAAAGCGGTTAATCCGACCAACGTTATGGGTGCAACCAAACGGATGTGTGAGATGATTGTGCAGAGCCACAGCAAGACTTCGGATTACACGACGTTCAGCGCGACGCGCTTCGGCAATGTGCTCGGAAGTGCCGGCTCGGTGATTCCGCTGTTCAAGCGTCAGATCCTGAACGGCGGACCGATTACGGTGACGGACAAGCGTATCATCCGCTACTTTATGACCATTCCGGAGGCAAGCCAATTGGTGCTTCAGTCAGGTGCCATGGCAAAGAACGGGGAGCTGTTTGTGCTGGACATGGGAAAGCCTGTCAAGATCCTTGATCTGGCTGAGAATATGGTGCGCCTTAGCGGATATGAGCCGTATCGGGATATTGATATCGTCGAAACCGGTCTGCGTCCGGGTGAGAAGCTGTATGAGGAACTGCTGGTCAACACGGAAGAGCTGGACAAGACCGAAAACAGTCTGATTTTCATTGAACGGGACGAGCCTATCGACAGGCATGAACTTGCTGTAAAGCTGTCGATCCTGAAGAAAGCCTGTCTCGGCGGAGAGTATGACGAAGCAAAGGAAGCCCTGCATCAGGCGGTTCCGACCTTCCATCGCCCCGAAGAAGTGAACGCCGAGGCGCAAAAAGCAAAAGAAATGAAAGTTGCCGCCACGGTGTGAATGGCGGCTCAGTGATCTGCTACAGTCAAACAGGCAGAATAATCGCGGGGGTGACGCAAGAGCTTCGCACCTTGCTGCGTGTAGTTGCGACCTCATGCCTTGCTACGGTTCCGTGCCGCTATGGAGAATGCCCTGCAGAATTTCAGCGTTCTGCAGGGCGTTTTGCAATCAAATATTTTTGGAGTGATATAGTTTCAGGGAATCAATTTCTAATCCGATAACCCTGCGGACATAATCCTGGACAGGGAGAAAGGAAGGGATTATGTCCGCAGGCTCGTACCGTATAAAGGTGAATAAGCTATATACCAGCGGAAAAAGCATCAGAGAAATACAAGTGGCTACGGGGCTTTCGCCTGCATCCAACAGCGCTACCTTCACTACCGCAAAACCGCATATAATTTGGAAGAATCTACGCGTGTGGCAGAACGCTTGCGGAAATTCAGAACAAGGCGTAAAGCGGCGGAACAAATTGAATATAGCGCCCAAGTTGAACACCAGGGCAGTTTGAAGTTGAACACCCGGACGTGCGGAATATTCAGTTTTATAAAAAATGAGCGAGTTTGTGTCGGTACTGCTTGCTATTTAAGTATTCCACCAGCTCCGCAACCGTTGTTGCCGGATTGCTTTGTCTGGAAATGATTTCTGTGTGTTCTTCTTTCAATACCGATACTCGGTTTTTAGCTCTTTCTATCGCAAGAGCTTGCAGCGGTTTGAGCTGATCATACACATTTTTGTTTTTCTCATACTGCTCCAAGCGTCCTTTCTGCTTCAAAAGCTTGATTGCTGCATCGCAATTTTCAACCGGTGTAATCTGATTATTGAAGTGTAACAAGAACCAAACCTCAAAAGACGGATTGGAAAAGGCTAATTTATATCCCTCTTTTATAGCAACCTGTTTTGCCTTCGCCAGCATTTGATTTGTGTTATCGTCGCAGTCAAACACGCACCAAATAATGTCGCCTTCATCGGGATAATACGGATTCATTGCAATGGTTGATCTTGCTTTCTGAACAAGCTTGTCAGCCGATTTATACTGTGACGGAATAGGAACAATATCTATGTGACACTCTCTGCTGCGAAATTTCTTGAAATAGCGAATTTCGGTTTCTGAGCCTTCGCAAATCAGATACACAACGGGATTTCTTTTTCGACTGCCGAAACTCCTGCGCTCTACCTCTTTGATTCTTCCCATATCAGATACCTCCTCCGACAAACGGAATTGCCCCGTATCGTCCTTGCAGGTATCCTCGTGCGATATTTTCTTCCTTTCTCGGAGAAAATTCAGTAAGGGCATAAATATCGGTTTCCATTGTTTTTTCGTTTTTCTCTGCAAACCAAATCTGATCGCGGCGCAAAAGTTTTAGATCAAGTAAGCCTGTATCGTGCGTGGTAAATATCAGCTGTGCGTGCTTATCATTTATTGTCTGATCCTGAAACATTTCAATCAGATGTCTGGTTAAAAGCGGATGCATACTTGACTCTATTTCATCTACTGCAAGCACAGCTCCGGCTTCAAGTGATTCAATCCAAGAACCGATTCGTGAAAAGAATCGCTGTGTTCCCATTGATTCCTGTCCCAACAACAAAGAATACTGCTTTTTGCTCCCGTCCGCTTTTTCCAATTGGTGGACCGTTGCTATCGTCGGCTTTTCTTTTGTTCCCGACAATACCACATCGCAGATGCCCAAGTCCGCAAACATCATTTCTTCCAAAACACGGTTCTTGTTATCTCCACCCTTTCGAATGGCATCAAGTGTAGTGTTGTTAGATACCCCTGTTGCAATAAGTCCGCGCAAATATCTTTGAAACCAAAGATATGCCTTTTCCGTCTGCGGACAATTCCACTCGTTTGAGCTTGTAAGATATAGGCGATTTTCAGAGGTACGTCCGGCAAGCGTTAATTGCTCTTGAATACTCTCACGAAACTCGTATTTATCATTATTCCTCGAAAAGACAAGCGCCTCTCTGCCATTGGGCCAATGATAAAGATACTCGCTTATGATCCTGTCTCTATTGAAGGAATAACCGTAAGCATATTTTGTTCCCTCATAATAATAGATAATTTCAAAATCTGTCGGTCTTTCATCTTTATCATCTGTAAAGGCAAACGGTTCCCACGGAAGTTCCGCACCTTTCAACGGTTTTGCATATTCACCGCATACCATATCACGCATTAAAAGCAAAGCTTGAATCATATTACTTTTGCCCGCGGCATTTGCACCGTAAATCGCCATAACGGGAACAAGTTCTTTTTTTCCATCCGGGCTGATCAAGCACTCTTTTAACGATTTATCGGCAGGT
>ULTU01048803.1_pt1 | contig 10951 bp, 10 predicted proteins | sample 1957861 | NCBI WGS metagenome assembly ULTU01 (sample SAMEA4835742, study PRJEB28245) | human gut metagenome | biome: gut microbiome; material: fecal sample | place: Denmark | collected 2008
AAAAAAGCGAGAAAACACGAGAAAAACGGAGATTTTGCGAGCTTTCGGCGGTCGGCTTACGAGGCGGTCACACGCTCCCAAAACTGGTGGGTAACCGTTACCCTACATCCCGATATTCAAAAGCAAAACTGCTTCCGCCATAATATTATAACGGAAGCAATGCTCTTTGTCAATAATTAAATTGCCAGACCTTTTAATTTCTTGGCAGTAACAATTCTGTCAACGGCGGTGATATATGCACCGAGACGAAGCGATGTTTTATAATTTTCGGAACAGTTCCAAACTGTATTGAATGCAGAAACAATAGTTGTTTCAAGCCGAGCGTTTACTTCTTCTTCGCTCCAATAATAGTTCTGCAAATTCTGTACCCATTCAAAATATGAAACTATAACGCCGCCTGAATTTGCAAGAATATCGGGTACGACAACAGTTCCCTTTTCTTCAAGAACAGCATCGGCTTCGGCGGTTGTCGGTCCGTTTGCGCCTTCAACTATTATTTTGGCTTTTATGTTTTTTGCAATATCTTCCGTTATGGAGTTTTCAAGCGTGGCGGGAACAAGTACTTCGGCGGGGACGGTAAGTACATCCTCACAAGGCATATGTACTATTCCCTCTTCATCATAATTTGCCACCTTGTTTTTTGCCGAAGCTTCTTTATACGCCGTGAACTTATTCATATCAATTCCCTTTTCGGAACAGATCGCGCCTGTGGAATCCGAGATAGCAACTATTTTGCAACCTGCTTCATAAAGCAACTGTGCGGCAATTCCGCCAACGTTGCCTGCCCCCTGAACGGCAACAGTCGTACCGGAAAGTGTTTTGCCAAGCTTTTTAAGCGTTTCACGAAGTACAAACATCACGCCGCGTCCGGTAGACTCATTTCTTCCGAGAGAGCCGCCAAGTTCGGTAGGCTTACCCGTTACAACTGCGGGAAGCGATTTTCCCCCGCTGAGAAGATTAAACGTATCAAGTATCCACGCCATCGTCTGTGAATTTGTATTGACGTCCGGAGCGGGAATATCCATATCGGGACCTATAACCGGCGCTATGGCTTTTGTATAGCCTCTTGTAAGACGTTCAAGCTCACCTGCGGAAAGCACTCTCGGATCAACTGTAATTCCGCCTTTACCTCCGCCGTAAGGAATTCCGGCAACTGCACATTTAAGGCTCATCCATGCCGCAAGCGCGGTAACTTCTTTAAGGTCGGTGTCCTTATGATAGCGGATTCCGCCCTTATATGGTCCTCTTACGCTTGAATACTGAACGCGATAGCCCTCAAATACCTTTGTATGTCCGTCATCCATTTTTACAGGGATATGCACTGTAACCGTTCTTTCCGGATAACGCAAGAAAGCATAATCATCTGCAGTTATTCCCATTTTATTTGCCGCGCCGTCAAGAACGGTAAGCATATTCTGATAAGGGTCGTATTTGGACATAGTTTTCACCTCGATAATAGAAATAATAATGCTTTATTATATGCGGCAAAAAACATTTTGTCAATACTTTTTAAGCAAAAAGGCGAAGATTGCAGAAAAATTTTCGCTTTTCTCCAAATCTTCGCCGTTTTTATTCGTTTATTTCGTCATTTTGAAATCATATGTTTTATAATCTCGCCGATGTCGTCCTCATCCATAAAAGGTACAAATGCTGAGATGTCCTCGATTTTACCACTGCTTTTCAGCTTTTCTTTTGCAAGCTCTTTTATATCGTCATCATCCATAAACGGTGCAAACGCAACTATATCCTCAAGTGTTCCGCCGTTTTTCAGCTTTTCTTTTGCGAGCTCACCGATATCATCTTCATCCATAAACGGTGCAAGTGCGGCAACGTCTTTAAGCGAGCCGCCGCTTTTCGCCAGCTCTCTGACAACTTCACCCAGATCGTCTTCATTCATAAAAGGCGCAAGTGCGGCAACATCTTCAAGCGAGCCGCCGTTTTTCGTCAGCTCTTTGACGACCTTGCCCACATCATCTCCACCCATAAAAGGCGCAATCATGGCAACATCCTTAATCGAACCGCCGCTTTTCGCCAGCTCCCCGGCGATTTCGCCCAAGTCATCTTCATTCATAAAAGGTGCAAGTGCGACAGCGTCTTTAAGCGAGCCGCCGTTTTTTATCGCCTCTTTGGCAAGCTCGCCAGTGTCGTCTACGTTCATAAACGACGCAAGTGCCCCTACATCTTTAAGCGAGCCGCCGTTTTTGAAAAGCTCCTTTGCAATCTCGGCTATATCGTCTTCATTCATAAAAGGTGCAAGTGCGGCAAGCTGAGAAATCGTCATTTTATTCTTATTTTCCTTAATAGTCTCCTCCGCCTGCTTTGGCGCCATAAGCGGGACTGTTTCCGTAAGCTCCTCGGGCGTTATATCGGAAGGCTTTTCCCCAGCCGATATTTCTTCAACAATTTCCGCCGCGCGTTTGTTACAGAGGATATCGTCAATTGACACTCCGAATATCTCCGAAAGCTCGCCGAGCTTTGAAATGTCGGGCATACTTTCGCCGCGTTCCCAGTTTGATACCGCCTGAAAGCTGATTCCCATCATATCGGCAAGCGCCATCTGAGTTATGTTCTTTGATTTTCTCAGCTCCGCTATGCGCTTCCCTATCTTTCTCATATCAAACATTTTTCCGTCCTCCGTTTTGTTTTCTTTCGGTTTTGAAAATAACATTTTGTTTTCCTCCTGTTTTTTGTTTTTTCCCTCTCGGGTCTACGCCCATTTTACGCCGACAAGCGGAAAAACAACAGCAACCGGTGCTTGAAAACGTCATTTTTTCAAAATTCAATGTACGCTTGAATTATATCATATGCGATTTTATTTGACAAGTACCGCCACAGGTGATATAATATTAAAAAATTTTTCGTGAGGTTATTATGGAACTTATCAAAAAAGCAAAATGGGGATATCTTTTCCTTTCCGCGCTTTATATCGTTCTCGGAATAATACTTATAATCTATCCGGCGCAGACAATAAACGTAATATGTAAAATAATCGGCGTTACCGCCGTCGCCGCCGGAATTTACACAATAGTACGCTTCTTTTTGCGCAGCGCCACGACATTTACGGCAACTGCAGGACTTATAACGGGAATAATCTGCCTTGTATGCGGAATTCTTCTTATATCAAATCCCGACTTCATCAAAAGCATTTTCCCGTTTGTTATAGGAATAATGATAATTATAGACAGCGCCTTCAAACTTTCGGCTTCACTTGAGCTTCGCGGAACATCGGCAGGAGCATGGTACGGAATGTTCTTTCTTGCCCTGCTCGGACTCATTTTCGGATTTGTCGTGGTTTTCAATGCGAGAGCCGCAGCCGACCTTATAACAAGGATCATAGGCGTTTCGCTTATAGTTGACGCTGTTGAAAACATCTGCGCGGTGGCTACCGTCTCGGGCAAAGTCCGCGCGATAGCAAAGAAATTGTCGAAAGACACGGTGGAAGGCGAATTTACCGAAATAAAAACCGAACGCACCGATAACTCATCAGACTCCGGCACAGATAACAAATAAATTTATTGTTTGATTACAATTTATTAACATTTCTCACTTATAATATAACGTATGACACAGCATGAATAATAATTGTGTAATCGGAGGCTTAAATTGAGTAAAGAAAAACGTTTGGCTGTCGGCTCATTTGCGTTTGCGATAATTTCATCGCTTTCACTTATGATCTACAGAATATTATTTATGAAGAAGTACTACAATCCGTACTCTCTTGAATATGACCTTGAAGCCGGCAAAGATATAAAAATATTCGGATGGTCGCTTTTTGCAGCGATACTTATAATAGCGGCAGTATCTTTTCTGCTTCGCAAATCCGCGCCTTCCTCGCCGAGACAAACGACAGGAAACCTCTTCTCCGTGTTCTGCTGCGCTCTCTGCGGCGCCTCGTTTTTGATTGTACCTGTAATCGCGCTCATATACTATAAGAGAGATATTTTTGCATTCTTCTATTACTTCTTCAAGTCAGACAGAACGGCTTCTCCTCTTTACAGCCTTGCAATGTTTATCTCGGTAATACTTATGCTGTTTGCCGGAGCATATTTTCTTTTTTCCGCATCGGTTGCGCTGAATACAAAACGTTCCAAAAACAATATGGCGTTGCTTCTCCCCGTGCTCGGAATACTTTTCGTCTGCATCTCATATTTTGATCCGAATTATATATATTCCGACGTAAACAGAATCCTCGCAAACATAACAGCAGTCTCGTGCATGATACTTATGCTTCTTGAAGCAAGACTTTCGATAGAACGTCCTATGAACTCGATGTACTTTATGATTTCTCTTGTAACGATGATGCTTGTAACGGTGTATACTATCCCGACGCTCATTCTTTACGCTTTCTGGGAACCTTCGCTTACGGTAATAAACGTATTCGAGATATGCGAAATAGGGATTATGGCATTTGCGCTTTCATCGGCAAAAAGCTATATAACGGATATGAAATAAAAACGGACACAAAAAGCAAAAACTTCGGTTTTTGCTTTTTCTTTTGAGCTTTTTTATTGACAAAAACAAAAGCATATTATATAATTTTTTTGTTATTTTCAAAAATACAAGAGGTTTTGATGAACATACTTGATTCTTACGGCTCGATGGTTTTCGGCGATGAGGCAATGAAAAAATATCTGCCCGAAAACGTCTATCTGCGCCTGAAAAAAACTATGAACGAAGGCAAAAGCCTCGCTCCCGAAATCGCCGATGACGTTGCCGAAGGCATGAGAAAATGGGCGGAATCGCTCGGCGCCACGCACTACACGCATTGGTTCCAGCCGATGACAGGCATCACCGCCGAAAAGCATGACAGCTTTATTTCTTTCGGAAAGGACGGCGGCGTTATAGAAGAATTTTCGGGTAAAGCGCTTATAAAGGGCGAATCGGACGCTTCATCCTTCCCCTCCGGCGGCTTGCGTGCAACGTTTGAAGCGCGCGGATATACCGCATGGGACGCAACCTCTTATGCCTTTATAAAAGAAAACACGCTTTGTATTCCTACTGCATTCTGCTCCTACGGGGGCGAAGCACTCGATAAAAAAACTCCGCTTCTCCGTTCAATGGAGCTTATAAACCGTCAGGCTATGAGAATAATGAAGCTGTTCGGTAACGAAAACGTAAAGAAAACAGTCACCACAGTCGGTGCAGAGCAGGAATATTTCCTAATAGACAAAAAGCTGTTCGACAAGCGTGAAGATCTTGTCTTCACCGGAAGAACGCTGTTCGGCGCAAAGCCTCCAAAAGGTCAGGAGCTTGACGATCATTACTACGGTTCGATAAAACCGCGCGTAAAAGCATTTATGAGCGAGCTGAACGAAGAGCTCTGGAAGCTTGGAATTCCCGCAAAAACGGAACATAACGAAGTTGCCCCCTCTCAGCACGAAGTCGCCGTGCTTTACACAACTTCGAATATCGCCACCGACAATAACCAGCTGATGATGGAGATAATGAAAAACGTTGCCTCACGTCACGGACTTGCTTGTCTGCTCCATGAAAAGCCATTTGAAGGCGTAAACGGTTCGGGCAAACACAATAACTGGTCAATGGCGACCGATACCGGTGCAAACCTGCTTGAACCCGGCGACACTCCCGCAGAAAACGCACAGTTTTTGCTGTTCCTTGCGGCAGTTATCGCCGCAGTTGACCGTCATCAGGATCTGCTTCGGGTTTCCGTTGCGTCTGCAAGCAACGATCATCGTCTCGGTGCGGACGAAGCTCCCCCTGCAATTATTTCTATGTTTTTGGGCACAGAGCTTACAGAAGTGCTTTCGGCGATTGAAAACGACAGCGTAATGAGTAAAAAAGAACGCACGCTTATGAGGGTAGGCGTTCACACTCTGCCAAAATTTCCGCGCGATACAACAGACAGAAACCGCACATCGCCTTTTGCTTTCACCGGAAACAAATTTGAATTCCGCTCCCCCGGGTCAAGCCAATCAATAGCCGATACAAATACCGTAATAAACACCATCGTAGCTGAGACGCTCGATGAATTCGCATGCAAGCTTGAATCCGCTGCTGACTTTGATGCAGAGCTTCATTCGCTTATAAGAGATGCAATAAAAGCTCACAAGCGAATAATATTCAACGGAAACAACTACTCCGCCGAATGGGTAAAGGAAGCCGAAAAACGCGGACTTTATAATCTTCCGTCAACGCCGGAAGCGGTTGAAAGACTTATCGCTCCCGAAAACATCACGTTGTTTACAAAATACAATGTATTCACGGAAACAGAAATCCGTGCGCGTCACGAAATAATGCTTGAAAGCTACTGCAAAACCGTAGGCATAGAAGCACTCACAATGCTTGAGATGACAAGAAAGCAGATAATTCCCGCCGTAATGGCATTTTCAAAAGAAGTCGCAGGAGCGCTCAAAGTCAAGTCGGAAATATGTGCGGATATAGATATAAGCACGGAAAGCGCACTTTGCAAAAAACTCTCCTCGCTCCTCGGAAGTATATATTCATCGTGTGAAAAGCTCTCTCTTGATATGTCGGCAAAGCACACGGGCGGCGAATCCGAAAGAGCCGCTTATTTCCATGCGGTAATATGCCGCGATATGTCGTCGCTGCGCGCATATGTCGACGAAGCCGAGTCGGTCACCTCATCCGAATACTGGCCGATTCCTGACTATGCAAAACTTCTCTTCTCAGTTTGATCAAAATAAAAAATCCCGCGTGAGCGGGATTTTTTTGTTTTTATACGTTTGTTTTTTTATATGCTATCGGATTTTGGTTGCCCTTGGTTTTATAATAATCGGGAATACGCTTGCCAACAAAAATATCTGAAATTTCCTTAGGCGCGGGGTGACCGTCAAACTCCCATCTGCCTTCTCTTTCGTCGCACTTTTTCCACTCGTCAACTTCGTAAACAGCCTTAACAACACCATACAGGGAGCTTAAAACGTATGGATGCTTTTTCGCATTTTTAGGATTTATATGCCACGCCGAACGCGTCGCCTCATAAATATCCCCTCTTTCATCGAGAACTCTCTGGGTTATCTTTATTATCATATAATTTATATCGTCAGGCTCGTCGTAGGGCTTTGCCGAATATCTTTCCTCAAGAGTTATTGCATTCGCGACACCGCGGTCAAAATCATATCCGCCCTGAATATTTGAAAGCCCATCATAGCAGTCCATAACTGCGCTTTCCACCAAAAACGCTTCTTTTTCCGTAAGTCCGTGCCTGTGTATGACGTGAAGCACGTCAAGTCCGGCGGCTTTTATTTCTTTTATTATCTTGTATTTCAAATTCTCTTTCGAAGCGTTTTCTTTTAATGCACATTTTATATGTTCAAAAACACGATTGCCTTTACCCTTGCCGACATAAAATGTCTGCCCGTTTCTCGAATCGATAAGTCGATAAACATAATACCCAAGTTGTTCGATCGTTTCATCGCTGAACTTCGTTATTTCTTTCATTGCTTTTTCCTCCGTAAATATTAAAGGACGGCTGTTTTTGGGTTACTTTATTCTTGTTCCGCCGATTGTATATATTTCGTTTCCCGAATATGTAACTCGGTTCCCACCGACACTGTACAGCTTTCCGCCTGAATATTCAATTCTTTCGTTACCAATTTTATAAAGCTTGCCTCCGACGTACTCGACACGTCTGTCTCCTATTTTATAAAGCTTTCCGCCCATATATTGTGCACGATCGCCGTAGTATTTTATCAATGCTTCTTCCGTTGTCATTTTTATATTCCTCCTAATTTAGAAAAAAGTCAACCGCCCTTTGTTCAAATTATAGCCCATTTACGGGCAATTGTCAACAAAAATTATTCTGTCTATAATATTTGTATAAAATTTGTTACAGGATATCTTATTATGATAGTTTATAATAAGCTTTGGAAAACAATGCAGGCGAAAGGCGTATCTCAGTATAAACTTATTCGCATATATGGAATAAGCACAGGACAACTCGACAGACTTAGAAAAAATGATAATGTCAGCACATATACGTTAAATTCGCTTTGCAAAATACTTGATTGCAACCTGTCCGATATTGCAGAATATATTCCCGATGATAAAGAAATTTCATCTGACTAATGAATAATAAAAAAATCCCGCTCACGCGGGATTTTTTTGTTTTTACGTTACTGTCTTCTTCCGCAGCCGCAACCGCCGCCTTCGGGTCTGTCACCTCTGTCAAGCTCGGAAAGTGCCGGTGGATAGAATTCATCCACAGGGAACGCCATATGCTTAAACATACTGCACGGATCGTCCGTTTCGGGCGAAATGCACTCTTTTTCGGGGACGGTGTACTCCGTACCGTTGATGAGATACTGTGCCGGTCTTTCTATTCTTATAACCGAGAAAAAGCCGAGAGAAACAAGCAGATATTTACCTGCCGGATCAGCGCAGAGTCTGCCGTCGAAGAGTGCTCTCACAGCTTCGGGCAGATCGCCTTCGCAGAGACAGTTGCGGAAATTCTGGCAACGGCAAGCTTCAACTATTTTTGTGTTAAGTACTATAGGGTCTACAACTTCAAGCACCGCAGTGGGAAGATTGTTTGTAGCGTTACACTCCGAACCTCCGCCGCAGAAGCCCGAGCTGTCCGTCGAGCTTTTGAAAATATTTACGTTTCCTTCACTTCCGTAAAGAATAACCTTTTTTTCAACCATACAAAGTCCGTCCGCTTCCTGTGAACGTCCGAGTCCCACGCATACCTCGCATGTGACCTTTACATACATCTTTACCGTCACCTGATAAAAACCGCGATTGAACGGTACCGGATCAACGGTCATATCTGCAGCAATTACATGCGCGCTTTTTGTTCTTACGTTTCCGCCGCGTTCAATAGCGTCTCTGCCGCAATCCGTAAGATATACGACAACATCCTCAAAACAGTCCTTGTCACGGCAGCTGTCAAGAATTCTGTTTGTATCTATATAAACCGTATCGCGTCCCGCGCACGGAAGAGACATATTCCTGTTATCAGCCATATTGTAATAATTTCCTCCAAAATAATTATTCGGGCGGAGGGAGATATAATATTCCCTCCTGCTATATTTTATGCCGCAGTGCTGCTTTGGTGATTTATGTCGTAAAAAAGACGACATATCGTTATTATGCCGAAAAACGCCACAGCGCTTTGTTAAAGATGACAATACGCCCGCGAAAAGACTTTTTTTCAATTGACTTTTATTTTTTATTAAGATATAATTAAATAAATACAAATATACACTGCCTAAGGGGTGACAAAATGTTGAAATTGCTTAAAGGAATCAACGTTCCGCACAGAAAAAGCACTTATCTTTCCGTGCCGACGGAGATACCTTCTCCGAAAAGCGTAACGATTATCTGTTCTATGCACATAGGAAAGCCCGCCATACCGACAGTAAAGGTCGGAGACGCGGTAAAGGTCGGTCAGCTTATTGCCGAACAAAACGGCTTTATCTCATCTCCCGTGCACGCAAGCATCTCGGGAACGGTAAAAAAGATTGAAGACGCGCTTACATCTCAAGGCACTTATGTTCCCGCAATAACAATAGAATCCGACGGACTTATGACCGCAGACGAAAACATTGTCCCTCCGGCGGTAAACAGCCGTGAGGATTTCATCTCCGCGGTAAAAAACAGCGGAATTGTCGGTCTCGGCGGAGCAGGATTTCCCACATATGTAAAGTTGGATCCGAAGCAAAACGTTGACACGCTTATAATCAACGGTGCGGAATGTGAGCCATACATAACAAGCGACAGCTATACTATGATCTTCAAAGCGGCGCTTATATCTCAGTTCTTCGAGCTGATGAAAAAGTACATCGGCATAAAGAAGATAATCATAGGAATAGAAAAAAACAAACCCGATGCAATTGAAGTAATGGAAAAGCTCGCGGAAAGCGACCCCGCCGTGACGGTAAAAACGTTGCCTTCATCGTATCCTCAGGGTGCGGAAAAAGTGCTGATATACAACACGACGGGAAGAACAGTTCCTGCCGGAAAGCTTCCTGCCGACGTCGGCTGTATAGTATGCAACTGCACAACGGCAGCCTCCGTTTCCGAATATATAAACACCGGAATGCCACTTGTACGCAAGTGCATTACGGTTGACGGAAGCGCAGTGAAAAATCCTCAGAACGTGATCGTTCCGATAGGTACCTCACTTTCCGACGTTTTTGACTTCTGCGGCGGATTTTCCGAAACTCCCGAAAAAATAATCTACGGCGGACCGATGATGGGGCTTTCCGTCCCGTCGGACGACGTTCCCGTAATAAAAAATACAAATGCAATTCTCGCTTTCGGAAAAGCGGACTCAAAAGCACCGAAAACCACCGCATGCATTCACTGCGGCAGGTGTGTAAATCACTGCCCGCTCGGTCTTGCTCCGACGGAAATAGAAAAAGCATACAAGTCCAAAAACGGCGAAGTGCTTGAAAAGCTTTGCGTAAATCTTTGCATGGAGTGCGGATGTTGCTCTTATATATGTCCGGCGAAGCGTCCGCTCGTTCAGACGAACAAGCTTGCAAAGGCAGTCCTGCGCGACTATATATCGAAAAAACAAGCCAAAGCAAAGGAGGAAAACGGAAAATGAACAAGTTGAAAGTATCCGTGTCGCCTCACATTCACAGCGGAGTGACAACGCAGAAAATAATGCTTGACGTTATAATTGCGCTTATGCCCGCCGCTGCGGCAGGCTGCATAATATTCGGCATAAGAGCACTTTTCGTTATGATGGCAAGCGTTTCGGCAGCCGTTCTTTCCGAGCTTGCGTTTTGCCTTATATGCAAGCGCGAAGTAACAATATCCGATCTGAGCGCCGTTGTAACGGGACTCATTCTTGCGCTCAGCCTGCCGGTGTCGATGCCATATTGGCAGGTCGCCATCGGCGCTGTATTCGCAATAATATTTGTAAAATGCATCTTCGGCGGAATAGGTCAGAACTTTGCAAATCCCGCCGTAACGGCAAGAGTATTTATGATAATTGCCTTTTCAAAAACAGTTGCGGCGG
>ULTU01016182.1_pt1 | contig 10948 bp, 12 predicted proteins | sample 1957861 | NCBI WGS metagenome assembly ULTU01 (sample SAMEA4835742, study PRJEB28245) | human gut metagenome | biome: gut microbiome; material: fecal sample | place: Denmark | collected 2008
CTTCAGTGGTTTCTACTATTTCTTTAGTATTTTCACTAGTTACAAATAATACACTACTATCATCAAAAGTAACCATTATACTAAAACCAATTACATAATCATATTTATTATATATTTCAATAATTTCTTTTTTAGCAATTTGTTTATCAAACTGATATTCCTTCGCACTTAACTCAGAAACTTGTTTAACAAATTCTTCAGTTTCTGGATCAAGGCCACTAGTAAGTTTTAAAGTATAAGTTTTATTCCAAATATTATCATCTTCTAAAGAAGTTTTAGCTGGAGTTAAATCACTTGCTTTTTGCTTTTCTAAAGTCGTTTCTGTTGATACTGTTAATTTAACCTTTTTAGTAACACTATTTCCAGCAGCATCACTAATAACTAAATCAATATCATAAGTTCCAGCATTATCATTTAAAGTAATATCATTCTTATTTTTATAAGTAGCTACACATGGCAAAGATAAATCATTACAAGATTTTAAAAACTCACTTGGATCAAAATTTTCTTTAACTCCAACTGTAATATCAATAGTTTCAACTACTGGTTTAATAGTATCAACTACATAAACTTTGCCTTTTTTAATCTCACCATTTCTACTAACCTTATAAGAATACTCTCCTCTAACATTAGTTTTACCCTCTTCGTCAACACTTACATTAGAAACATCTAACTTATAATCATTAATATTTTTAGCACTAATATAACTATCTATATCAGTTGGAAGCTTTTCACCAAGTTCCACAGTTACCTCTTTAAGTTTAACTATATTATCTCTAAAATACTTATAGTAAGCAAAAATACCTCCACCTATTAAAGCTGCCACAATAATAATTATAATAGCAATCTTCCAAGGACTTGTATCTTCAATATAAAAATCTTGATCCATTAAATCCACCTCGCAAAATAAATATTTCTTGTATATCCAGTTTCATAAGAATCGTAAGCTGTTATAATACCATCAACTATCATCTTCATTATATTATCAGATTGTCTAACCCTAATGCTAAGCAAACTCCTCTGCATTTCTTTTCTAAAAGAATAATCATCAATATATTTATTAATAACAAAATCTAATTTTTCTACCGTCTTAATATCACTTTGAGATTCAACATCTACATCAAAAATAAAATTCTCATAAATACCAATTAATTTAGCAGAAATACTATCTTCTTCTAAAAATTCAAAATTAATTATTTTATAGAAATTAGGGCAATGTTTTAAAATAATTTTATTTTTCTTCATATCTACACTCTCTATTTCTTATCTCATTATAACACATAACTAAAAAAATGGCACTACTTATAAGTACCATTCTTATTATAATCATCTTTAACTTCATTACTTTTATCAATTTTACTAACTAATTCATCTAATTCTTCACTACTTAAACTTTTCATTATTTCATCAGCTTCCTCACTACTAATAGCTAAATCATAAAAATAGTTAATTACTTTTTCATCAAATTGTTTCTTGTTCATGTTTAATTTTCCTACTTTCTTCTTGTTTCTTAATTAACATATACCTAACTTCTTTTTCTAACTCTTTAGGACTTTTTATCGCACGAATTTCATTATTAATCTTTTGAGGTTTACTTAACATATCCATAAGTTCTGCATCAGAAATTAAACCACACTTTACATATTTTTGAATATCACATAAAGCATTAAATTCAGACATCCTCATTGCTAAATTCATATACCTCTTACCTTCATTAGACAACATATCTTGATTAGTAAAAGCCTTTGAAGAAGTAATAAATCTAGTTCGATCTAAAGCATCAGAATCTCTTATTATTTGCGTTATCTGTTTAGTTAAATTAATCATTGTATTTAAATTAGTTTTATTTATCTTTAAAGTTTCAACTAAATCAGCATCACTATAATTAACCTTTTCATTAGGTTCATGTCCCTTTTCAATAGCCATTAAAACATCTGGAAATAACTTACCACAAAATGTTTCAAAATCTTGACTAACACCCTTTAAATCATGACAGAAAATTGCCGTATAAATCACTGCTAACTCTACTTTATTAAATACTTTTTTATCTCTTAGTATATGATAAGATTTGATAGCGCCTTTTAACGCATGTTCACTATTACCATCATCAGTTCTACCACAATCATGATATTTGGCTGCTGTAACTGCCATATTAACTAAAGAAATACAATCATCTCTATCTTTAAAAGCTTCTTGTGCCATTAATAAAGAATAAAGCATAACATCATCTATATGATTTTTACCATGAACACCTAAAGAAGAATCATAAGCTATTTGTCTATCAATATCATCATCAAAAGAAGAAACTAAATCACTATATTCATCTAACACATCTTTTAAATAAATTAAGCCTTTTTGATTCTTTTCAAGATAATCAAAGTCACTAGCTTCAATATTAAAACCAAATTTACGAATTAATTCAAGTTTTTGAGTAGCATTCATTGCTTGAATATTTTGATTTTCTATTATATCAAGAGCATCTTTCCAACTCATATTAATCTTATTTAATTTAGCTAATCTCTTCTTAATTTTTTCTGAAACTTTCTTACAATCAATTCCCAGCTCAAGATCACCTACTGGAATACCTTTTCTTCCTACTTTAGTAGTTGTTTCATCTTTAAGCCATCTACGCATTTCCATTAAGCATTTCTCTGCTTGATTTTTATCTTTAATCCCATCAATAATTGCAAACATTCTCGAAATAATCTTTTTCGCATCACTAGGATCAAATCCATAGCTATTCCAATAACTTCTTGTACCAGCACGATTATTTTCAAATCTTGTTAAAATATCATAAACTAAATTTGGATTTTTAGTATCATAAAACTCATCTAATTTATTATTAATCCACTCTATCTCATAATGCTTTACACCACTTCTATCAATTACCACAATGGGTACATTAAAATCCTTAGCTGCTTGTAAAGTATTTTTCCATGAATTTAAACTTTGATTAACTGCCGCAACTGAATCAGGAATATCTTCAGCATGAGGCATATCTGGAATAAAACTTTCCGTTAAATAAAGAACATAACTTGGCAATAACTTACCATCCTTATAAAGTCTTTCTAAAGTAATCTCATTATGAGTATGTCTAGTATAATCAATCATCTTTTTTGGAAATAAAAATTTTCTTCTTGTTCTAACTGCTGTATCCATTAAACTATTAGCACTTTTACTAGCAATATCATAAGGAGCCGACAATAAAAGTGATGATTCTGGAACATTTCTAAAACCAAGTACCGCATAATTAGCTCTTGCCGTACCCATCATTTGATTATTAATTAAACTACCACAAAAAGCATGAACACTATTATTAGGTCTAACCCAATCATCATAATAATTATCTGGTCTATCAAAAGACGTATAAGCTCCTAAAGCCGTAATAAGCATATAAAATTCAGGATTATCTTCATCAAAACCATCATAAACATCTACTCCAACATAATCAGATAATTTATCATATCTATACATCTTTTCGGGATCACTTAACTTTTTATTTAATACCTTAGTAAACATTCTTCTAGTTTGAGCTTCAAAAGAAGCTAAATATGCAATATTAAAATCAATCTTATTATCGGTTAAACTTTCCTGCAAAACAATCTTTTTACGTAATAAATCTAAATTCTTACACTCTATTAAACTCTTTAAAGCTTTTAAAGAACTAATAATCTTTTTATCATCTTCATCAAGTAACCTTGGATCAACATCTAAATCAGATGCAAAAGATTGAACCAAATCCCTAGCTTCATTAATATTCATTCCATAATAACTAATTAAAAAATAATTTAAAAGACCATAAACTGAAGGATAATCATCTTTAATAGTGCTATACATAGATTTTAAATGTTCCTTTAAATCAATTAAATTATCAATAGATTCAATTTTAAAAAATTCTGAATTACCCTTAGCTAAAACAAATATCAAAGAATCAATAACTTTATCTTTATCATCATCACCTAAATTACCATAACCACCCTTTATAATATTAAAAAGTTCATCTTGCCCATTAGCTAGATTATTTAAAACTGTATTTAAAATAACTGAATAATCATAATCATCTCTAACTAACTTTTTATAAATAAGTTTAAATATACTTAAACTTTCATCGTCTAATCTTAAAATAGCATTCTGTAAAGTTGGAAATTTCCCTATAATTCTTAAAGAAGGATAAATTCTATTACCATACTCATCTCTTTCCTCAAAAATATCTAAATATTTAGGATTCATAAGTTCCATATTAATAGAAGTAAAAATATTTAAATTAGTCTTAGTTAAATATTTTATTAAATTAACATAAGCATCTTTATCATAATGTTCATTCATAACCACTTTATCAGCAAAAATTTTATCAAAATTAGAACCATCAAAATTCTTTTCCACTACTGGATAAGGTATTTCTAAATCAAATCTTTTAGTGATTGCCTCAAAATCAATTTTATCAATTATATAATCTGCTAAAGTCATTAAATCTCTATTTCCACTCTTATTTAAAAACTTAACAAAATTCTCATCTTTTTTCCTTTTATAAGTATCTATAATATAAAATAAAGTTTTAGAATCAAATTTATCTTTATTAAGTATGAATCTAACTAGAATATTATAATTAGACATACTTATACTATTAGTAATACATTTAATTATTCCATCATGACCTAAATAAGAAACTGATTCTAATATTAACTGATTAAAATATCCATAATCTTCATCTTGATAATTCTTTCTAAACATCATCAAAATACAAGCACTATAAAGATATTCAGCACTATATTTAAAGAAATCAAGATCACCCTTAAAAAAGTCCATATAACGTTTAATAGTATCAGCATCCCCATCAAACCATACTCTAAACATATAATCTTGAATAATTGAAATATCTTTATTAAAAATATCTTTATAATTATGACTAATTAAATTAAATCTTTCTTCTTCATTTAAATTACTTAAATAATATAAATAATACCGTTTATTTTCTCTATCACTTTGACTCAATATATCATAAAAAATTACATTTAAAAATTCATTCTTTTTATCTTTACTTACATCACTAAAAATAAATCCGAATCTAGCTAAAATATTATCTTGAAAATAATGATCTTTATAAATTCTTTTTAAAATTGTAAGTCTCTCTTCTGGTTTAAATAACTTCCAAAAAGAGCTAGCTTTTTCTCCATAAACAATTTCATAACCGATATCATAATCACGATATATAAGTTCAAAAATACTTTCAAGTTTCAAGTCTGAATCAACTAACTTGTTATAAGTATGTTCTAATTTTCTTGATTTTAAAAATTCTTCTACACTGAACATAATATCAGACTCCTACTATATATAAATTATACCAAAGCCCATAAAAAAAAGAAATACATTATTGTACTTCTTTACCACAACTACTACAAAATTTACTATCACTATCTAATGGAGCACCACAGTTTTTACAAAACTTATTATTTTCATTATTATTATTTGTACTAGTTTTTGTTTTAATGTCTTCTTTAGCTTTTTCTACTTGTTTTTCACTTACTGGACCATATTCACTAACTTTTACATTTTTATAAGTTGCATCGCCCATTCCTAAAATTGGGTAAAAAATAAACGGCAATAAAGTAAGTCCAAAAGCAAATCCTACTGGTTCTTTGCCAAATTTTCTTGCAATATTATAATTTACAAAATATATAGCAACTAAAGCCGCAAGCCCTAATAAACCACCAATAGAAGAGCCACCTAAAAGTGATCCAGCAATAATAATTAAGAAGAACCACCATTTAATATCAGCTATCTCACATAATACCCAAGTATTATAATAAGGAATTAATGCTTCCCAACCATTCTTTCCTGCTTTCTTAAATACTTTCCATTTCCCAACAACTGTAAGAATTAAACCAGCAAAGATAAATAAACATAATGTAAGAATAAATATTACACTAAAGCCAGTTAATAATCCAATAATTTCTGAAGTCGTTGACATCTTAAACACATCCTTTCTATTAAATTATATAATATTAATTAAATTATAACAAGAAAAAAAGTTAGTCTTCTTTTTCACTAACTTTAATAACTTCCTTACCTTTGTAAAAACCACATTTACTGCATGCTCTATGAGGTCTAATTGGTTCACCACAATTTGGACAAGTAACAACGTTTGCTGCTGTCTTCTTTAAATGAGTACGACGCATTCTTTTTTTAGTTTTACTAGTTCTTCTAAAAGGAACTGCCATAGTATCACTCCTTCCATCTAAGTTACTCTTTTGTAACTAATTCCCAACCTTCACCATGAAGGTCTTCACTTTTAACTCCCTCTTTAACAACTCTTACAGGGATTTCCAATACAATATTTTCCCATAAAACATCCAATAAATCAAGAAAAAACTCATCATTTAACTTATTTTGATCGATTTCTTCTTCAATAAAAGTGTTAAAAGGAACAATAACATCATCTAAAGTAATCGCACAAGGAATAATAAACTCTCCACTTACATTTAAATGAAGTTCAATATTCTCTTCATAATTAACAGTTACATAACCATTAACCTTAACTTTAGATAAAGTTCTAACTCCTGCTTTCTTATAATATTCTTCAGGAATTACAACCTCTTCATCAATACTTAATTTATTTAAAGCATATAACTTTCTTAAATCTATTTTCATATTACATCATCTTATTCATTTGTTGCATTAATTGTTTAACTTGTTTACTACTAGGTTTTCTTCCCATTCCACTCATTAAAGTTTCAATCATTTTTTCATTAATAGGTGGATTCTTCTTTAAATATTTTTTCATAACTGCTCTAGCAATAAAGAAACCAATAATAGCCCCAATAACTAAACCAAGTAATACCATTAAAATATCATGTAGCATCTAATTCACTCTCCCTTAAGTAGTATTATACAATCTTTAGCTATCATAAACAACCCTTAAATTCTTTAAATTAGAAAGCCAAAAATAATCTTCTTTTTCAAAATCAACTATAAATAAATAAGGAATATTAACTAAAACAGATAAAAAAGAACTATTAGGTACATTACACTTTAAAATCATAAAACTATTATTAACAATTAACTTACTAACCTCATCAGTATAATAATTATTAAACATATGCGTATTCCCATAACAATTATAACAATCATTATCTTTATATCTATTAAAAATAAATTCATTTAAAGACTTTTTATCAAATCTTTCTGTAAAAGAATAATATTCATTAGATAAAATCCTTAAATTCTCTTTAGTACTAACTTTAATATTCAAATATGCCTTATATAAATTAAATGGCATATCTTTAGTTAAATTATAATATTCTCTATTAACCTTAAAAATATAAAAAGTTCGCATGATTATCACCCGAACTTAATATATAACAATAATTTTAAAAATATTGTCGAATTATCAATTATCTATGCTTTTTAGCTTTTTTAGTAGTTGTAGTAACAATTTCTTCCCAACTAGCTGTTATCTTAGTATCTTTTGTAATACCAGTATCAAATTTATATTCTGCACCATCTACAGTCCAACCTTTAAAAGTATAACCTTCTTTAGTTGGATCTTCTGGTTTACTTACAGTATCATATTTTTTAACTTCTACACTTTCAATTTTAGTACCACCATCAGTATCAAAAGTAACTGTATATTTAGGTGTACTAAAGAATAAAGAATAAATAAAGATGCCAACTAATATAACTGTAACAACTAATAAAATTATATTTTCTTTTTTCATGTATCCTCCTCTATTAAATTATAACATAAAATATTAAAAAAAAGTAGCCTTAGCTACTCTTTAAAGTTAAATATATAATCTAAGATACGTACCTCATCACCACGTTTAGCTCCTAATCTCTCAAGTTCATCTTCAACACCCATACCTTTAAGCTTACGAGCAAATCTTAAAATACTTTCATCTTCAGTAAATCTAGTCATCTTAAGTAAAGTTTCAACTTCTTTACCTTCAACAACCCATAAATCATTTTCTCTATGAATAGTAAAAGGTTTAGAATCTTCAAATTTATATAAAATATGACTCTCATTATTAGTATTAAAAACAACATTTTCGTTTTCTTTAACTAATCTATTTAAATCAGTTAATAATTCCCCTATTCCCTCATTATATAACGCACTAATAGGATAAACCTTAATATCTGGATATTTCTTCTTAAATAACTCTAAATTAGCCTTAGAACTATCTAAATCCATCTTATTAGCAATTACTACATTAGGTCTAAGTAATAAAGATTCATCATACTTCTTAAGTTCATTAACAATAATTTCATAAGACTCAATTGGATCATTACCTTCAATTCCACTCATATCTACAACATGAGCAATAACCTTAGTTCTTTCTGCATGTCTTAAAAATTTATGTCCAAGACCAATACCTTCAGAAGCACCTTCAATTAAACCAGGTAAATCTGCCATTACAAAACTATCATCATAAACCTTAACAACCCCTAAATTAGGAGATAAAGTTGTAAAATGATAAGCAGCAATCTTTGGAGTAGCATTACTAATTACACTAAGTAAAGTACTCTTACCAACTGAAGGAAGACCAACAAGTCCAACATCAGCTAAAACCTTAAGTTCACATTTAACTTCAAGTTCTTCTCCAGGAGCACCAAGTTCACTCATCTTAGGAGCAGGATTATCATGAGTAGCAAAAGCTCGATTACCTCTACCACCTCTACCACCTTTCGCAACAACAAATTCGCCATCAATCAAATCACAAATAACATTACCAGTACTTAAATCAGTTACAACAGTTCCTTCAGGTACCTTAATGATAACATCTTCAGCATTAGCCCCATTACGATCATCACCCTTACCATTAACACCCTTATCACCTTTAATAATCTTTTTGACCTTTAAATCAATTAAAGTTTTTAAAGATTTATCAGTTTTAAAAATAATACTAGCACCTTTTCCACCATTGCCACCATTAGGGCCGCCCATAGCAATAAACTTCTCACGTCTAAAAGAAGTACAACCATCTCCACCCTTACCAGCAATTAATTTAATTTTAACCTCATCTACAAACATAGAAAGTCCTCATTTCTAGTTAGGTATAATACCATATTTATTAATATAATTCAATGATAGTACACCCAGCATTATCAATTGATAAATATAACTTTTTAACCCTTTTATCCCTCTTAAAACGTCTATTTATTTCATCTCTTAAAATACCATAACCAATCCCATGAATTATTACAATCTTTTTATTTCTTAACTTAATATTATCATTAATAAAATCACTAACTGGAACATAAACTGTTTCCCTTGTAAAACCATGAACATCAATACTAGGTAATATATTTAAAAAAGGACTACCCTTGTGCATTAGTAGTACCTTCTTTACTTGCTAATTGTGGCATATCATTATCCGTAGTTAATTCTTCAATAGAAGTTTCAGTCTTAGGTTCCGTTAAACCACAAGTATTAAATACATATTCTTTATCAGGTATCGAACTTAAAGAACCAACTCTACCAGTTCCAATAAAAGCTGCCATATTACATACCTTAGCAGTCATATCCATATCAAAACCTCTAATAATTGAATAAGCATAAGCTCCAAAAAAAGCTGCATCATAATTAGAATCATCTTTCTTAACGACATTAACTGCTGGAATCATCTTAACTTGACGTTCCTTAACATATAATACACCATTTTCCTTAAGCATTAAAATATATTGTGCTTTATTTAAATCCTTTATCTTTTGAAACATATTAACTAAAGTTTTAGGTTTATTAATATAAGCATCTAATTTAGTTAAAGCCTTAGCAAAATCAAAATTAGCACATACATAATGAGATCTCTTACTCATATCATAATATTGTTCATTAACCTTATTACCAATAAAAATAATTTTAGAAGTTGGATAATTATTAGCAGCAGCTATACCACCACCAATATCTGAACCATCAACAATAATATAATCAGGAATAATATCATACTTAAATCTAGTTAAATAAGCCCCATTATCACTTAAAACTGAACTAGATAACCCATTACTCTTATCTAAAGTAATATAATTAACATTACTCTTAACTTCAAAATTAGTTTCAACATTCTTAATATCAACATTATATTTCTCAAGTTCAGCCTTAATCTTATTACCAGTCTCATCACCACTAATTAAACCAGCATAATGAACTTTAATACCCCATTTAGAAAGCATACAAGCTACATAAACACTAATACCACCTGGTTGTTCCAATCTTTCAGAAGTAGCCTTAAAAGCCCCTAAAGAAGGATAACTATCAACCGGTAAAACAACATCATAATTAGGTTTACCAATAACTAAGACATTCATAATATCACCCTTTATTCTATATAACAATTATAATATAAAATAATAAAATAAACAATAAAAAAATTGTAGTTGTTACCCTACAATTTTTACCATTCTACTAATCTTCTGTCTGGCCAAGTTCCTGCTTCTTTCATAATAATTTTAGCATCAAATTCGGCTTCTTGACCACCTACATTTTGATTATTTTCATTATCCTTAAAGAATATCTCAAGCTTATAAGTATGTTTAACACCTTGTCCAGTTTTAAATTGACCTACTCCAAAAGTCACAGTACTTTGACCAAGTGGTAGTGCATAATTAGAAACATTACTTACCGGAGTGCCACCTTCATTAACCGTATTAGTTAAAGAATAAGATAAATAACCAGCATTAAAAGTATTCTTATTTACTTCTAGGCCAATTTGATAATTCATTGGTAAAGAAGTATTATTACTTCCCTTTAAAGTAAAATTCTTACTTATCCAAGGTTCTTCTTTCGGATAAGCATTAACAATATTTAAATGTTCTCCTTCAGTATAATCAATTGCTAAAGTACCACCATTAAGCATTACAGTTGAAGCTATCTCAGTTCCTGATGCCACTGCCGTAAAATACGCATAAGAACCAATTGATACCGCAATTAGTAAAACACTAATAGAAATAATCA
>ULTU01028346.1_pt1 | contig 10926 bp, 8 predicted proteins | sample 1957861 | NCBI WGS metagenome assembly ULTU01 (sample SAMEA4835742, study PRJEB28245) | human gut metagenome | biome: gut microbiome; material: fecal sample | place: Denmark | collected 2008
CGCGAAAATGAGATGATCGTTATTTCACATCGCCTTTTGATATTAGTGATTCCTTAGCCGTTAGAAGATCAGACAAAGGCACTGTGCTGATCGAAGTCCTTCTGCCGCTCTGTGAATGAAATTGGCATGATGGTGATCTCCTGTTTAAGCTAATTATGCTCCAAATCCACGCTTAAAAGCCAAGGGGCTGGCCTGGATCTCTGGGATCATTATAGAGTTAAAAATCTGCCCAAATCATGTGAAACCACCTTTTGCTATAAAGGAAAGGTGCTCATAAGGCTTTCCCAATACTCATTGTTAGTGCTAGAATGAGTAATCAAGAGGAAAAAAGAAAAGACCTACATGTAGGAGAGAGAACCTATATGAAAAATAGATGGATAATTATACCAATCACGCTTTTATGCCTTGGTACGCAAGCATATGTAGATGCTGCAGATGTATCACAACCTTTTGCACACTAGGAATTGCAAAATCAAGCGAAAGAAATAGCCAAGTAGAAAAATCCACACTTAGAGAAAAGCTTATAGTTCTCTTGCAGAAGGAATAACACTTAGATCTCTTATTGAACTAGGAGAAATGACTAAAACCGAGTATCCAGAATTAGCTGAAGAGGTAGAAAAAACTACAAGGAATAAAATTTATAAAGAAACTTGGATCAGCTAAAACGCTTGCTACGGGGATTGTAACCTTACATTTATTAGATGTAGACTACAAAAAAGAAAATGCACCTAAGAGTGATGAAGACTTTGACAAATGGTTAGATAATAGAGTGTTAGATTAGAAAGATGCTTTTGGAGAATATAGAAATGTATTTGGGCTGGAAGTTATTATTAATTGCAGGGATAATATTAGTGATAGCAGAATTGCTTCAATGTGATTTATTATATGTTTTTTCTATATTATTTTCTGCGATAGCACTATTTCCTAAAAGATAAATAAGTCGAGTTCATATACTGGACATGTTCACGGAGGAAACAAATGATAAAGAATTTGCCTCGAAAAAAAATAGGTTTTGGATTGATTCTGCTCATAATAGGATATCATGTTATATTTGGTGGAGCACGGATACTTATAGATTTTAAATATCCTAGTGGTTCATGCGACAATACAGTAGTAGCATTTGGGGAAAATCTGAGAAGTGTAATATTTTCAATACCACAAGGGAGCAATAAATGGGTATTAGAAGATACACAACCAGAAATACAACAGCCGGATGTATCTGGTTTTAGATTAACAAGGCTTGATGAGAATGTATATGACTATGAAGTTGAAATGGGATGGTTTTATCAGTATAAGATGTTTTATGTATATGGTCGAAATGGTTTTTGGGTAATTCAAGCAGATCCGTTTCATATCAAGCTGTTACGAAATCAAAATATGCCTTCTAAGGATGCACGGGAATTGGATGAGACGATTGCGAAGTATAATGCCTATGGGAACCAGTTTACCGTAGTCAAGGATGAGTCCGACTTAACGGTAGAAGAACAAAATGCGTATGCACACTTAAAGGAAAAGACACAACCTAGGATTGAGGAGTTAAAAGAGCAAGGGTTGTATCCGTAACGGATACTCTCGATGCCAAGAAAGACATGACAGAGAACAGCGACAAAACTACATCCGTACCTATAGAAAAACAGAGACGGCAAACACACTCGCGGCAGGGAAAACCATCACCCTCGCGGCGGGTGAGAATTTGAGTGCCAGAAATACGACAGTCCTTTCAGAAAACGGTCAAATAACGGTTGCCGCCAAGGGTGACGTGAACCTGGAAAACGGCTATAATGAGTCCAGGGACGACTACGGTCTGAAATACAAGGAACGCGGCCTCCTCTCCCATAAGACCACCACCATCAAGAGCCGTGATGAAAGCAAGACCGTGGCAGCCTCGACCCTTTCAGGGGATGCCGTGCAGATCACCGCAGGCGGGAATAGGCGGAAGTAGTATAGTTGGGGTAAGTATTTCAAAAGGAGTCGGCGCTGATGCACCTATTACTGCTGAACTAGTTACAGAGACAGCTGCTGGTACTAATGTTTCTTGGTGATATACTGAATATATCGGGAATATTCACGATTAAACTGTGTCCATAGGAACAAAGTATGGGGATAGAGAAATTGGTATAGCGAGTGGCGCAGGGTTATCTGATTCCGGAATTGTTAATTATACAGAGTTCGTTTGTAATATAAATGACTTATAAGCAGGTGAATTCTATGAAAATATCTAATGATGCAAAAATGACAGTATGTTCCATTGCAGTTACATTGAGTATATTGTTAATTACTTTGGGCGTATATTTGGGAACACAATATCTAGATGAAAACTATGTAAAATATGATGTTGAACAGATGCTTAATGTATGTAATCAAATACCCGATCCCACAGAACGAAAAGGAGAAACAATTACTATCGATAAGAGATGGATTGTAAAGTCTGTTATTGCTAATCGCATATATCCGCAACTTTCCAACCAAGATGGTATTCAATTTTTTTCGGATTATGCTATAAGACATGGATGGGTTATTTGTAAAAGTAGATGGGGAGAAAATAAAAGGGGGGATAAGATATATTATTTGACGTTAAAGAAGAAAGACATTAGTTGCTATATTGAACATGAAGAATTTTCTGAAAAATGGAGAATATGGATTCAAAAAGATGATATTTTTAGAAAAATGGGACTATAAAAAGATGGTGTACTACTCATGCAAGTAACCCTGACATCGTACAATGACATTAAAGCAAGACATATCACAGCCACCATTGAACGCGGTCTCCTCTCAAGCAAGACCACAACGATCAAGAGCCGTGATGAAAGCAAGACCGTGACAGCCTCGACCCTTTCGGGGGATGCCGTGCAGATCACCGCAGGTGGGAATAGGCGGAAGTAGTATAGTTGGGGTAAGTATTTCAAAAGGAGTCGGCGCTGATGCACCTATTACTGTTGAACTAGTTACAGAGACAGCTGCTGGTACTAATGTTTCTTGGCGATATACTGAATATATCGGGAATATTCACGATTAAGGAGATGTATCATGAGAAGTATTACCAACAGGGAAAAAATGTTTTTTCTAATTCTTCTAGTTCTTTTACTGATTATTACATGCTTAGTAAGTGAAAAATATAGAGAGCCAGAAAATATTTATCATCTGTCTAATGCTGTTTCAGAAACTCAAATTTCTTCTATTCCGTACTTGCAATTTCAAAAAAGCAAATTTGTGCGTTCCAAATACTATGTCATGCGATATACATATGATGGGAAAGTAAATAGCAGAAATGAATTAGCTAATGAAATATTAAAACGAGTAAAAAAAGCTGGATATACAGTAACGGTTTCTAATTCGACAAAAGAACGATTTTATATTCTAGCAGAAAGCGAAAAATTTTTTTTGAAATTAGTGTTTTTCCTGATTTGCTTAGTATATCAGTAAATCAAAAATAGCAATGAAAGATAAAATCAAATATCGCCGTCAAGGGCAAGGACGGCGTCCTTCTCATGGAAGCAGGAAAAGACATCCACCTCACCGGCGCGACGCTGGAAGCACTGGGAGACAATGGCTCCCTGATCCTGCATTTCCAGTACACAAGAGTACGAACAGCTTGACTACGCCAAGCAGGGTTAAGCAGAGTGGCCTGCTCTCGGGTGGCGGACTCGGCTTTACCATCGGGACGGAGAAACGGAAAGATCAGTATAGCGATGCTGACATGTTATAAACTGTTCGGAGACAAGGGGGTGGTGACTGATATCAAGAAAGGGGAAAAGGCCAAATAATGAGAAAACAGATTGCTCTTTGGGGAATATGCATTGTTATGCCTTTACTTATTGGACTTATTTGGAGAAATGAGTATATAAAATATCAAGATTATGTGAATGAATCAAGTCTAAATGGAACAATTTTAACATGGAAAAGTGGTGAGAATTTTGATGGTAATCACTTGATTTTGTTGAATCCTAATGAAGTCAGTGACTATGTAGAATTTGATTTTAGTTTTGTAAAAAAGTATACAGGAGTAGGATATATTGATTCCATTTTCTTTGATGGAAATGGATTTTATGTTGTGGCTACCGAATCTGAAAAAAATCCACAGGTAAAATTGTTCTATGTGTCTCCGGTTGGCATAAATCAAATCGCAGAAAATCTAAGTTGCCTAAATTGGGCATTTAGTGGATTCATTAAAAGTGGGAATACTCTTTTTCTAAAATTAGATCAAAAACTTTATGAAATAGATGATATTACAAAAACTCTTCGACTGGTTAAAGATTTTGGCTTGAATAAAGTGCGGGCTTATCCTTATAAAAATGGGATTGTTTATCAATATAATAATGAAGTTAGAGCTTATTCAGAGAGTGGAGATATTCTTTTATTTTACTTGCCTGATAACATACGTTTTGATGGTTGGTATGATGTGGGGCAATCTATTTTAGTAAGCACACCAAATAGAGAGACTTATATTATGGATTTGGTTACGGGTGCACTAAAATTGTTTTCAAGGTTTTCTTTTGTCAATTATGGAAATAGTCGAAATGGTGTATTATTAGAACTTATGCCTAAAGGTGGTGGAGGTGCTACTCCATTCGATACTGACTACACATGGTCATATTTATTGGGAAATGACGTGTTTACCGCGTTTACCGTGAGCATTTACAATGTGGACACTGGAAAGATTGCAAATTTTTATTACTCGAATAATGATGTCACTTCCGCCTGGTTAGATGTACCGTATGATAGGAATAGATTTGAAAAGCTTAAGGAAACGCTGATTAAATCGCAGAGTCAGATTCTAAAAGAAATTTTATACATGGCTTCGTCATAACCTTCCTTAAATAGCTCGCTATTCTCGTCAGATTATTCCTCGCCATGTATAAAATTTCACGAGTAAAATCTGACAACGGTTTCATTAGCATTTACTTGCAAAATGCAGAAAAGTAATTAGGCGTATTAAGAGTTTTGTGGAGGATTAAACGGTGAAGAATTTGAAGAGGTTCGTTTTCATTTTTGCGATCTTATTTTCTTTAGGTGCTTTCGAATCTTATGCGATGCCAAATGTCATGTCTGATTTATTAGCTATGGAGAAATGCAGAATCTCTTACGTGATGAAGGGCACTGATGGGAAAAAATACAACCTGTATATTTTAGGAGATAATGAACAATTTTACGGTAGTCGAAGCGCTTGGCAGAAGACTGATTACGATCAGGTATATAGTGCAGATGGTTACTGGGGGTACATTTCTGCTATCAATGATACAGAGGCCCTTCTTCAGTCAACAAATTTATTTGGAAAGAAAAGCAATGCTTATCTTGAATACATGAATATGACAGATCCAACATACATGGGAGGCGTTTATCTAATTACTGGGGAATCTGATCAGCCGGATATTTTGGTTACAGCGGAACAGATGACTGGGGGTGGATTTATTAGTTACCGGTGTTTTGTTATTCAAAACGGTAGCCTTACGCCGATGAGATTTATGGGGGATGATAAACGAACACATTTATCAGTTATTGGTACCCATAAAAAGCCGTATGGTGTAGAGGATGGTACGATAGCTTTTCCGTGGCGTAGGCAAAAAGGGTTCAACTACAATGCCGGAAGTTTTGTGTCTGTTTACATGCCGGATTTTACCAATTTGATTCTGATCCATGGTTACACATACGAAGAATAACCGAATGTTTGATACAGTTTCCTTTTATAAGATAAAGAGGATAGGCTTATTATACGGGGATAGAAAAGAGCGATGAGCTTTGCAGGCTTATTGCTCTTTTGCACTTTCCGCATGCGAAAAAACAAAATTTGTTTTCCCGATAAATCATGCTATAATACGAGTAGAATACTAAAAAAACGAAAAGAGTACTGGAGGAATCATTATGGATGAACAGCTGATCGCGGCGGCGAAGGAAGAGATGCGGCTGCACTCGGTCAAATTCACGATGGACGATATCGCAAGAAAGCTCCATATCTCGAAAAGCACGCTGTACCAGAAGGCGTCTTCGAAGGCGGTGCTGATCCGCATGGTGTGTCTGGCAGATCAGGAGGCGTTTCGGAAGGCGAAGGAAGCGCTGATGATGAAGAAGGATACGGCGCGCGGGCGGCTGCTCTCGTACTGCCGTCTCTTTGTGGAGACGCTGTGGGGGATGCCGGATGGGTTTTATCAGGATATAGAGATCCATTATCCGGAGATCTGGAAGATGTGGATGGATTTCAAGTATGAGGAGTTCGACTATATGATGGAGCTTCTGGAGGCCGGGGTCGCGGCGGGGGCTTTTCGTGAGGTGAATTTGACGATCCTTCGCATGATCCTCATCACATCGACGCACAATCTGAATGATGCGGATTTCCTTCGCGAGCAAAATATGACGGGTACGGATGTGATGAATGTGCTCGAGGATATCATTCTGCATGGGATAGAAAAGTAAGGTTAATGGGTTCAAGGTTAGCTCGTGGGGCGTGCTGCCCCTTGATTGTGAATGAAAGCTCTGCTCGAATGAGAAATTAGAAATGAGAAATGCGAAATGGTGGTGCGGCGCATAAAAATATGGAAGCGCCGCAGAGGTTTGAAACCAGCGGTTTTCTCGTATCGCAAACCTAATCCCCAATCCCCAATCCCCAATCCCCAATCCCCAATCCCCAATCCCTAATCCCCAATCCCCAATCCCCAATCCCTAATCCCTAATCCCTAGTCCCCAGTCACTAGTCACCAGTCACTTTTATCATACAAGGAGTCAGTCTATGAAACGTTTAGCTATGTATATCGGTGTGATGCTCATCGGTGCTTCGATCGCGCTGTCGGGGTGCGGAGCAGAGAAGGCAGCGGCGCCAAAGGCGCCATTGGTGAAGTCGATGGTCATCGGTGAGACGGAGTCGGGCGTGAAGAATACGTTCTCCGGCACGGTGCATGGTTTTTTTGAATCGCCTCTGGCATTTCAGGTGGGAGGCAGGATCATGCAGCGCTATGTCACATCCGGTGAGCGGGTCAGCGCAGGGCAGGCGCTCTTCAAGGTAGACTCGAAGGATGCGGAGGAGCAGGCAGCGGCGGCGCGTTCGCAGCTGAATGCGGCGGAAGCATCGTATCGCCTCGCACAGTCGACGCTGGCGCGGTATGAGAAGCTGCACTCGGTGTCAGCGATCTCTGATCTTGCCATTGATCAGACGAGAAATCAGGCGGAGCTTGCAGCGGCGCAGCTCGAGTCCGCACAGGCGGCGCTCTCGCGCGCGGAGAATAATCTCGGCTTCACGGTGCTTTCGGCAGATCGCGATGGGATCGTCGGCGCGACGCTCTATGAGGTGGGGCAGGTCGTCGCGGCGGGGACACCGGTCGTGTCGATCATTGATGATTCGCAGCTGGATGTCTACATTTCTTTGACAGAGAAGCAGTATCGGGAGTATTCGGTGGGGATGCCGTGTACGGTGACATTCTGGGCGCTGCCGAATGTGAGCGTAGAGGGGCGCGTCCGCGAAGTAGCGGCTGCACCGAATGCGCAGACGGGGACATATGATGCGAAGGTGACTTTGGTCGATCCGCCGGAGAATATCGCTGTCGGCATGACGGCAGAAGTGAAGTTTGGCGACAGAGAGGTCGGCAAGGGCATCATGATCCCGCTTTCTGCGATGGCGACGCAGGATCAGAAGCCGTCTGTTTGGGTGATCCGGGATAACAAGGTGACGCTGACGCCGGTCAAGGTGGGGCGCTACGGCGAGGATACGGTGGAGATCATCGAAGGACTTGCCAAGGGTGACCGCATCGTGACGGCGGGCGTTTCGAAACTGGCTGAAGGAGAAGAGGTACGCGTATGAAAGGGCTGAATCTGGCAGAGTGGGCCATCAAGCACAAGCCGGTGGTCTATTTCTTCATTTTCTTCATCCTCCTGGGAGGCTTGTGGTCGTATTTCCATCTGGGGCGCAGTGAGGATCCGGACTTCACCATCCGTCAGGCGGTGGTGTCGGCGGCCTGGCCGGGCGCGACAGCGGAGCAGATTACCGAGCAGGTGACGGATCCGCTCGAGAAAAAGCTCCAGGATACGAAGGGGCTGGACTATCTGAAGTCCTTCACGCATGATGGCAAGACGGTCATCTATGTGAATCTGAAGGACTCGGTCAAGAAGGAGGATATCCAAACGCGCTGGCATGAGGTGCGAAATCTCGTGAATGATGAGAAGGCAGCTCTTCCCGCCGGTGTGTACGGTCCGTATGTGAATGACCGCTTTGATGATGTCTATGGCTCGATCTACGCAGTGACGGGGGACGGCTTTTCCTATGAGGAGAAGCGTAAGTCGGCGGAAATGCTGCGCCGTCGTCTCGCCGCTGTCGAGGATGTGCAGAAGGTCGAGCTCCTGGGGGTGCAGGAGCAGAATATGTACATCGAGATGGATCAGAATAAACTCGCGTCCTTCGGGATGAATCCATCCGATGTATTCCGCATCCTTCAGCAGCAGTCGGCGATGATGCCGGCAGGGACGATCCATACATCGTCTCGCAATGTGGCGATCCGCGTGGACGGTCTCCTGGGCAGTGTGGAAGCCTTGGAGAATATCCCGATCCATGTGGGCGAGCGGAGCTTCCATCTGGGCGATGTGGCAAAGGTCACGCAGACCTACACGACGCCGGAGTCTTCCCTTTTCTATTTCAATGGAAAACCGGCGATCGGTATTGCGGTCTCGATGCGGGTGGGCGGGAATAACCTGACGCTCGGGGACAATCTCAATCGGGAGATCGAGCGGTCGAAGGCAGATCTTCCGGCGGGCATGGACATCGGGCTCGTGGCGGATCAGCCGAAGGTGGTGAATGAGTCCATCCATGATTTCACGGAGTCGCTCTTGGAGGCCATCGTGATCGTCATGGCGGCGTCCTTCCTCTCGCTCGGACTTTGGAGCGGCATCGTGCTGGCGCTCTGTATCCCGGTCGTCGTGTGTGCGACCTTCCTCTTCATGAAATGGCAGGGGATCGATCTGCATATCGTGTCTCTGGGAGCGCTCATCGTCTCCCTCGGCCTTCTTGTCGATGATGCGATCATCGTCATCGAGATGATGCAGGTGAAGCTCGAAGAAGGCATGGACCGCCTGTCAGCGGCGGAAGCGGCCTATAAGAGCTGCGCGAAGCCGATGCTCGCCGGGACGCTCATCACGGCGGCGGGCTTCATCCCCGTCGGGATGGCAGAAGGCCAGACATCGGAGTACTGCGCGGCACTCTTCTGGGTCATCGCAGCAGCCCTTCTTCTCTCCTGGGTGGCATCCATCTTTGTCAGCCCTGTCTTGGGATACAAATTCATTCAAGTAAAAACAAAGGAAGAGAAGGAGAAGGAAGCACGCGAAAAGGGGAAAAGCTGGAAATCGTCCATCGGAGACAAGGCGTACCGGATCTTCTACAAGCTCATTGCGCTCTGTATCCATTTCAAGAAGACGGTCATCGTGGGGACTGCCGGCCTTTTCTGTCTGACGCTTGCGATGATCCCGCTGGTGAATCAGGAATTCTTCCCCGACTCGGTGCGTCCGGAGATCATTCTGGATGTGAATCTCCCCTCAGGGGCTTCCATACAGGAAACAAAGCGTGTCATGAACGGCATCGCCGATACACTCTATGGGGATGAGCGTGTATCCTCCTTCTCGACATACATCGGTGATACCGCACCGCGTTTCATCCTGCTCTTTGATCCCAAAGCACCGGAAGACGGGCATGGGCAGATGATCATCGTCGCGACAGACCAGAAGAGCCGTGATGCGCTTCGCAAAGAGATCATGGATACGGTGACGGAAAAATATCCGGATGCACAGGCACATACCCGTCTCATCACGACCGGCCCGCCGTCCGAGTATCCGGTGATGTTCCGTCTGTCGGGCGAATCCATCGATGAGACGGTGAAGCTGGCTTCCGAAGCGCTCTCCATCATGAAGCAGAATCCGAATGTCACGAATGCGAGCCTCGACTGGCCGCAGGAGACACCGACACTGAAGCTCAAGATCAATCAGGACAAGGTGCGCGAGCTGGGGATCGATAACTATGCGGTATCGCAGGATCTCTACGTGAAGCTCTCCGGCTACAAGGTGGCTGAGTCGTATCAGGGCGATCAGCTCATCCCGATCTCCTTCAAGCTGGAAGGGGATAATGTATCGCGTCTGGCCAGCCTCGACTCACTGCCTGTCCATGTGGGAAATGGCCGCTACGTGCCACTTGGCGAATTTGCGGATCTATCCTATGAAAATGAGACAAGCACCATCTGGCGCAGGGATCTGAAGCCGACCATCACGCTTCGGGCAGATGTAACAGGCGGAGCCAAGGCAGACTCTGTCTCCATGGCGCTCTATGATACGGATCTCAAAGCCTTCCGGGCCAGCCTTCCGGAAGGGGTGACGTTCGAGAAGGACGGGTCGCTTGAGTGGAGCGAGAAGTCCATGTCCTACATCGTAGGCGCCATGCCTATGATGGTCTTCTTCGTCCTCATGGTATTGATGTTCGAGCTGGGAAATATTCCCAAGCTCATCATGGCTGTCGTGACCGGACCGCTCGGACTCATCGGCGCGATCCTGACACTGCTGGTGACGCGGCAGGCGATCGGCTTCGTCGCCATCATCGGCTTTGTGGCGCTCTCCGGCATGGTCATCCGAAACAGCATCATCCTTCTGGATCAGATCCGCCAGCATCTGGAAAGCGGGAAGACCCCGTATGACGCCGTTGTCGAGTCGGCGGCGCTCCGTTTCCGCCCCATCATGCTCTCTTCGGTGACGGATGTCCTAGGCTTCGTGCCCCTGATTCCGAATCCCTTCTGGCGCCCGCTCGCCGTCTCCTTCATCGGCGGTCTTCTCCTGGCGACCGCGATCGGACTCCTCGTCGTACCTGCCATGTACTGCTGGTGGTACAAGGTGAAAGAGCCCTGTGAGCAGTAGGCATCCGGTAAAAATGAAAGGAGCTGTGAAGAAATGAATCCTCATTTCTTCACAGCT
>ULTU01056572.1_pt1 | contig 10924 bp, 8 predicted proteins | sample 1957861 | NCBI WGS metagenome assembly ULTU01 (sample SAMEA4835742, study PRJEB28245) | human gut metagenome | biome: gut microbiome; material: fecal sample | place: Denmark | collected 2008
CCGGCACCGATGTAACGGATGTAGCTACCCCAGATGGCACTTACTCCACCATTTGCAAACATCTCACCGATCGGCGCTGTGCCAGGATACAGCACGGCGTCTGAACCGAACATAACGATCAGCGGAATCAGCATCATCCAGGAGATGACACCACCGCAGAACATATAAGAAGAAATCTTCGGTCCGCAGATATAACCTACAGAGAAGACCGCCGGGTAGATCTGGGTACCCATCTGGCCCTTGAAGCTGCCGATACCGGTACTCGGTGTGTTGATCTCACTCGGAACGAGGCCGAGACCATCGATGACGAACTTGAAAGCAGCAGAAATTCCGAGACCCGCAAATACGACGGAAGCGGAATCGCCACCCTCCTCACCGGCGAGCAGTACCTCTGCACAGGCCTGACCCTCCGGATACGGAAGTGTGCCGTGCTCCTTCACGATCAGCGCGTTACGAAGTGGTACCATGAAGAATACACCGAGAAGACCGCCGATGAGACAGATAATCATGATCTCTACGAGATTCGGCTTCTCCATGAGACCATCCTTCGCCCACAGGAACATCGCCGGAAGCGTGAAGATCGCGCCGGCAGCCAGTGATTCACCGGCGGAACCTACGGTCTGAACGAAGTTGTTCTCGAGAATAGAATCACGATGAAGAATCACACGAATGACACCCATCGAGATAACGGCTGCCGGGATCGAAGCGGATACGGTCATACCAACTCGTAATCCCAGGTAAGCATTGGCTGCACCAAAGATCACGGCGAGAATGGCACCCATAATGATCGAGAAAGCGGTCATTTCAGGAACGATCTTCTCAGCCGGGATAAATGGCTTGAACTGTTCTTTGTTATCCATTTGATAACCCCCTAATAAAAAATATCACTGTCAATTATAACACATATAACTGTTATTACAATCGATTTGATTTTTTAATGTCGGAAAGTGTTACAATTCAACGCGCTAATACATCTCGGTATCCACCCTGCCTGATTTTTACCGCTACGCAGCCTTAACGGTGCTGATCTACACCCTTCATCGTGAGTGAGATCTTTTTCCGTGTCTTATCCACCGACAGCACCCGGACACGGACGATGTCGCCGACCTTTACGACGTCGAGCGGATGCTTCACAAATCGACCTGCGAGCTGCGAAATATGCACGAGTCCATCCTGGTGCACACCGATATCGACGAACGCGCCGAAATCCACGATATTTCGAACGGTTCCCTGAAGCTCCATCTCCGGCTTCAGATCATCGAAATCAAGCACATCCGAGCGAAGCACCGGTGCCGGTACATCCTCCCGAGGGTCACGTCCCGGCCGGATCAGCTCCTGCACGATATCCTCGAGCGTATAGACACCGACCTGCAGCTGTTCTGCCAGTGCCGGAATCGAGCTCTTCGCAGACTGCAGCTTCGCCGCCAGCTGCGCATTCTTGCCACTCTGAAGATCCTCCTCCGTATATCCCATCGATGTGAGAAGTGCCTTCGCAACGGCATAGCTTTCTGGATGCACCGCTGTGTTATCCAGTGCTTCCTTTCCATTCCGTATCCGTAGAAAGCCGGCGCACTGCTCGTATGCCTTCGGGCCGAGCTTCGCCACCTTCAGGAGCTCCTTACGGGAGGTAAAGGCGCCCTTCTCCTCGCGGTAGGCGACGATGTTTCGTGCGATGGTCTTATTGATGCCTGACACATACGACAGGAGCGCGAAGCTTGCGGTGTTCACATCGACACCGACGCTGTTGACACTGTCCTCGACGACACTCGACAGCTGCTCACTCAGCTTCGTCTGGTTCATATCATGCTGATACTGTCCGACACCGATCGACTTCGGATCGATCTTAACAAGTTCTGCCAGCGGATCCTGCAGCCGTCGCGCCATCGAGGTCGCCGAGCGCTGCCCTACATCGAAATTCGGGAACTCCTCTGTCGCAAGTGCGGACGCAGAATAGACAGACGCACCCGCCTCGTTCACGATCACATACTGCACCGGAAGATGATCCTTCTTTATATAATCTGCGATGATCTGCTCTGATTCACGGGAGGCTGTACCATTGCCGAGTGAAATCACATCCACATGATACTTTCGGATCAGGGATTCGATGGTCCGCATCGCCTCCTCCACGCGATTCTGCGGTGCCGTCGGAAAAACCACCGTCGTATCCAGCACCTTTCCGGTCGGATCCACCACCGCGATCTTACAGCCAGTGCGGAAGGCCGGATCCCAGCCCAGTACGGTCTTTCCACTCAGCGGGGCCTGCATCAGCAGCTGCCGCAGGTTTTCACGGAAGACCTGAATCGCTCCATCCTCTGCCCGATCCGTCAGGTCATTCCGAATCTCCGTCTCGATCGACGGCCCGATCAGCCGCTTATAGGCATCGGCACAGGCCTCGCGAATATAGGACGCACTCGATGGGTGCTGTTCTGCGCCCATCTTCTGCGCCATAAAGTGAAGAATCTCCGCCTCCGGCACCTCCAGCCGGATGCTGAGGATCTTCTCCTTTTCACCACGATTCAGTGCCAGCACACGGTGACCTGGAATCTTACGAATCGGCTCTGAATATGCATAGTAGTTATCATATACGCTGTGTTCTGCAGCCTGCTGCTTCGTCCGGGCAGCGGATACGATGCAGCCCTCCTCCACACTCTTCCGGCGGATCCAGGCACGCAGCGCTGCACTATCCGACATCGTCTCAGCGATGATATCCTCTGCGCCCTGGATCGCCGCCTCCACATCCGGTACTTCACGCTCCGTATCGACATACTTCTCCGCCTCCACCGGAACCGCCGGCTTCCCCTGCCCCGAGAGAATGTAAAGCGCCAGCGGTTCCAGTCCACGCTCACGGGCGATCATCGCACGGGTGCGACGCTTCGGCTTATATGGGCGATAGATGTCCTCAAGCTTCACCGCCGTCTCCGCTTCCTCGATTTCCTTCCGCAGGGCAGCCGTCAGCTTTCCCTGCTCCTCGATCGAGGCGAGAATCGTCTCCTTCCGCTCCTCCAGGTTCCGAAGATAGCGCAGACGCTCATCGAAGGCACGCAGCACGTCATCGTGCATCGCACCCGTCGCCTCCTTGCGGTAACGTGCGATAAACGGGATCGTATTTCCCTCATCGATCAGTCGGATGACCGCCTCCGTCTGCCAGGTCTTCAGTCCGAGCTCCTGCGTGATTTTCTCTACTATTTTCATATATAAAAACCTTTCTCACTTTTTCCGCAGGCAGCGCTCGACAGCCTCTCTCGCTACCTGCCACCATGATCCTGCCCTCGTTTTTTCTGTTATAATGACGCTTTTTTCAGCACGGACATTATAACATGATTTCCCTTCGCACTTAAACCATCTTCTCCAGAGGACAGCGTCTCGGATACAGACGCTGCGTCAGCATCCTGTAGTTTCTCCATCTCTTCAAAAAACAGAAAGCGCCCAACACTGCACTTTTTCATGCAGCGATGGGCGCGTATATATTATATGATGCAGCTTCAGCTGGTTTTTCTGCCAGAGCCTGCCGCTCTTCTCTCAGACCGTATCCGCCAGTCTGGACTCCACGATCCGTCCCATGCGTCTGTAAAACGCTGCGCGATGACGCTGGCGCGCACGCTCCCGGTCGATCTCATACAGCAGATACACACTGCCCGCGCTCAGGACATAACCGATCCAGCGTACCTGGTGGAACTCACACAGGGATGCCATCACACCCATCCCTAAAATAATCATCGCTACCAGCTCGAAAGTTTTCAGATTAATTCTCATGTGCTCTGCCTCCTTCATCAACTGTCCACATCATAACACGGTACGTTTGTTTTGTAAACAGTCGTTTGCAAATATTTGTTCTAAAAATGTATGTTTGCCTTACAAGTATAAAGATAGCATGCAGCTATGCAAAAAAATGCACATCCGCATGCTTTTACGTAAGATGCTGAAAAACCGGTGGCATCGCCACCGGTTTACAGCCTGTTTATATGTTTTTATCACAGACAGCAGGAGCACTTCATACCTGCGTGAGACAGGCGACCCTTCCAGCCACAGCTTCCGAGCGCGAATAACGAAGTTCATCATATCGCTTATCTGCCTGCTGCAGGTAGCGAACCATCGCCTCGGTGATGCGTTCCCCCGGTACCAGAAGCGGAATCCCGGGTGGGTAGCTGTAGACATACTCTCCGGAAACGCGTCCCTGGAGCGCCGCGACAGGCACCATCTCCACAGCCGCTTCCACCGCCTCGCACGGAGTCTGTACCATTTCCTTCGGTGTCGCCTCCTGCAGGCTCGGGATGTCCACCATCGCGAGGCGTGCCGATTCAGCGCTGTTTCGCACTTCCGCCATCGTATCGGTCGCACATTTTCTCCGTACGGCTTCCCTCAAGGCGGACATATCCACATCCGTCCACGTGCCATCCACCAAAGTGCGTACCGAATCTGCATTTTCATCCTCATCCAGTACCTGGTCGATCATCCGGAGCGCCTCTGCGAAACGCGGAAGCTCCCCAAAATCGTCGCCCGGCCCGGTCATCGCGAGCGCATAGCCCGGCTGCGCCATCTCCAGCTCATAGTGAAAGTACATCCGCAGGAGATCCATCATCGCATAGCCGCTGAGCCGCGTCGCGCTGCAGTCGATCACGAGCTTACTCGGATCAAATGCATAAAACGCATGTGCATTCACCGTATCTTCACCATGGCAGAGCACGCGCAGGTGTCGAAGCGGCCGGATCGTTTCATCGAAGGCCCGAAGTGCTGCTGCCCAGTCCATAAAGCACTGCCGTCCCTCCTGCTCCATCCATTCGGTACAGCCCGCCAGCGACAGCATCAGCGGATACGATGGCGAAGAGCTTTCAAAGATCGACAGCTTTTCCTCGATGACGCTTTCCGATACCCGCTCTCCACGCAGATGAAGATACGCCGTCTGCGTCATGCCCAGCAGTGTTTTGTGTGCCGACTGCACACTGATGTCCGCGCCTTGGCGGGTCGCACTGTCCGGGAAGCCCGCCTCCGGCACGAGACCGAGATGTGCGCCATGTGCTTCATCCACCATCAACGGGATCCCATGCTGATGACAGAGATCCGCGATGCGCCGGATATCCGAAACCACGCCCTCATAGCTCGGACTCGTCAGTACCACCGCGCGGCTCTCCGGATACTCGTCGAGCAGTGCTTCCACCGCCTCCGGCCGGATGCTGTCGAAAATGCCGGTTGCCGGATCCATGGATGGCCAGAGCCAGTGCGGATGCGCATGGCGAAGCTCGATCGCATGGAACACCGAACGATGGCAGTTTCGCGCGACGATCAGTTCTCCATCATAGGGCACGATAGCAGAAACACCTGCGAGATTCCCGCAGGTGCTTCCATTGACCAGATACCAGCTTCGGTCCGCGCCATGCAGTGCACTCGTTCGCGCCATGGCATCCTTCAGGATCCCCGACGCATGATGGAGGTCATCCGTCCCGGAGACCTCCGTCAGATCATAACGCAGCACACACTCCGGCACGACCGCCACGCGGCGCTTATGCCCCGGCATATGCATCGGATAATACTGCTGATTCAGATACTGATCCAGCTGATCTTTCAGATTATGCTTCTTCATCTGCTTCCTGAGCCATCTCGGCCTCCGCTACCTTCATCATGAGCGCACACTCCATCCGCTTACGGAAGAGCTTACAGCCATACTCATAGACACCGTGGATATCACCGGTAGCATGCAGGGCATTGGCTGCGCAGCCGCCGGCACAGTACATACGTGCCCAGCACTCCTTACACTCCGGACGGGAGTAAACATTGCACTCCTTAAACGCATCACGGATGTTCTCATGCTGCACACCATCCCAGATGTTACCGAGCTTATACTCCGGATCGTTTACGAACTGATGGCAAGGATAGAGGTCGCCCCAGGCAGTCACGGCCATATACTCCGTTCCTGAACCACAGCCGGACACACGCTTGTACACGCATGGACCGTGCTCGAGATCGATCATGTAATGATAGAAGGTGATCGGCTTACCGTCCTTCTCACGACGCAGCATATCCTTCGCGAGAATCTCATACTGCTCGTACAGAACCGGAAGGTCCTCCTCGGTCAGCGCACTCGGGCTGGACGGATCGGTGACAACCGGCTCCATAGAGAGCTCGGAGAAGCCGAGATCATCCGCCATATGGAAGATATCGTTTGTAAAATCCGTGTTGTAGTGGGAGAAGGTTCCGCGCATATAGTAGCTCTTATCACCACGGGACTCGACGAACTTCTGGAAGTTCGGCACGATACGGTCATAGGAGCCGCGACCTGCACGATCGACACGGAAGCGATCATGGACCTCCTTCCGTCCATCCAGTGAAAGAACGACATTGTAGCACTCCTTATTCGCCCACTCGATGACCTCGTCCGTCAGCTTGACACCGTTTGTCGTAAGCGTGAAGCGGAAGTTCTTATTGTGCGCCTTCTCGATGGAACGCGCGTACGCCACGGTTTCCTTACAGAGCTCGAAGTTCAGCAGCGGCTCACCACCGAAGAAATCGACCTCGAGATTCCGACGGTTTCCGGAATTCTCTACCAGGAAGTCGATCGCACGCTTAGCGGTCTCGATGGTCATGATCCCTTCCTTACCATGAAACTTTCCCTGGGATGCGAAGCAGTAGCTGCAGTTCAGATCACAGGTATGTGCCACGAGGAGACAGAGTGCCTTCACCACCGTGGACTGCTGCTTGAGATAGCCGGCGGCCTTCTCATAGACATCCTTCGTAAAGAGCTTTCCCTGCTCCGTCAGCTCATGGATATCCGCGAAGGTATCCGCGAGCTCCTCCGCCGATGCTTCCGGATGCACCGTGCGAAGCTCTTCCGTCGCCGCCTCCTCACTCATGCCGCTGTCGATCAGATGGATCGCGTCATAAGCCAGGTCGTCGGTCACATGAACGCTTGCGCTGTATACATCGAGAACGATGTTATAACCATTGAGTTTATACTGATGAATCATGAAATCTCCTACTCTAATGATCGAAAGCCGATCAGAAAATCGATACGAAAATAAAACTTAAAATCGATAAACACTAAAAAACCGGGGCTGTTCATGCCCCGGTCGATACACGAACCTGATATTAAGCGTTCTTGTTCTCACACTGCTGGTTAGCGATACCACAGCTGGTCTTGCAAGCAGACTGGCAGGATGTCTGGCACTCGCCACAGCCGCCCTTCTCCTCGGATCTCTTCATATCTCTTGTGTTTAATGTCATAATATGCTTCATAGAAATACCTCTTTCCTAACAGTAACTGTTATGTAATATGCCCATAATACATTTCCTTACATAAGTAAGTCAAGAATTATTTGCGATGATCTGCTGATATTCCGTCACGAGACGCTCAAAAGATACCGCACAGTTCGCCGGCGACGTCGACGAAAGCTTCACCGCATGGATACCGGTCCGCGGATACTGATACTTTTCATAGTACTTATACGAGCTCGCACCCGTGCAGAAGATGCGCGTGATCTTCGTCTTTTTCAAGAGTCCCTCGATGTCCGTCGGAACCGGATTTCGGATGCTGGCATCCGATGCGCCGACGATATCACACTCACTCAGCGCATCCCAGAGGGCGATGTGGTGACGCCGCATCATCGCGGACTTCTCCTCGACACTTTCGGGCAATGTCTCTGCCAGCACTGTCGCCATAACCCTCCAGAAACGATTCTGCGGATGTCCGTAGTAGAACTTCATTTCCCGCGACTTCGGTGAAGGAATCGAGCCCAGCACCAGCACCTCCGAATCCGCATCATACAGCGGTCCGAATGCACGGTGATCCACATGTGTCAACTCCGCCATCCGCCCCTCCTTTCGCCTGATCCGTCATTTTCATGCGTTATTTGCACCCGTCCGAAGGATTGATGCCTGCCGCTTCCGGCTTACTGCTCGACGATCTTAAACGCTCTCTGATAGAACGGCTGCTGGCCCTCGATCGCCTTCGCCGCGATCGGCGCACGTGCCGACAGAAGTGCCACCGAGCGTCCACGGCTGGCACGACGTGCCGCTGCCATCAGTCTCGGGAAGGTCTCATCCATCGAACCGATGTGACGAACGATGACGCAGTAATCCGTGTGTCCATTGCGGACCATGTCACGGATGTAACCCGCCGCCACATTACGATCGCTCCGCATCGCACCGGTCAGTGCATTCAGAAGATCCGCTGTCGTCTGATCCTCTCGGACATTCTTGAAAATGATGTCTTCGTCTGCGCTGGACTTCTCACCCTCGAGTCCGAGCTCAGCGCCCTTGATCTTCGTACGAAGATCGATGATCATCTCACGGGCGACGATGAAATCATCCGTACCCGGGTTCAGAACGAAGCCGTAGATCTGCCGATCGTTCATCGCGATATCGGCCGCCTCCTCGAAGCTGTGCTTCACGCTCTGTACCGGCTCGCTCTTAAACCATGCCTTCAGATTTGCCCGGCTCGTGAATACCATGTAGAAGTGTGCACCGTCCTTGTTTGCAGTGACACCATACAGAAGCTTACGCTCACGTGCCTTCTCGCCGACGATACGTACCGGCATGATGAACTCAGCACCCGCCATCTCCTCCATCACGATCTGCTCCGCACCTGTGTTCTCACCATTTGATGCCTTCAGAGCATGGATCGCGTCCACCAGCTTCTGGTTGGCTCTCTCAGTATAATCTGCCATATATAAACCTCCTGGTCTGTCTGCTTTCTCCCATGCAGTGTAGCATATTTTCTACTAAAAGAAAACGAGAGACTGCCGCAGCAGTCTCTCGTGAACGTATCCGGAAAACCAGGATCAGTGATCTGCTACCTTGATATCCTCAACGCCTGTAACGTCCTGGAACTTGGACTCATCGAGCTGGCTTGGATCCTGACCGATGTACGCGAGGATACCACCATCGATGTATACGACCTGACCGTTGATGAAGTCAGATGCCGGAGAAGCGAGGAATACAGCGAGACCCTCGAGGTCCTCTGTCTCGCCCCAGCGCTGTGCAGGTGTCTTCGAACGGATGAAACGATCAAACGGAGCCATGGAACCGTCTGCCTGCTTCGCACGAAGCGGAGCGGTCTGCGGAGTAGCGATGTAGCCCGGTCCGATCGCGTTACACTGAATGTTGTACTGACCATACTCAGAGCAGATGTTCTTTGTGAGCATCTTGAGGCCGCCCTTGGCAGCTGCATAAGCAGATACCGTCTCACGACCAAGCTCAGACATCATGGAGCATGCGTTGATGATCTTGCCGTAGCCCTTCTTGATCATGCCTGGAAGGACAGCCTTTGCGCAGAGGAAAGGACCAGTGAGATCAACATTGATAACCTGATCCCACTGCTGCTTCGTCATCTCAACCATCGGGATTCTCTTGATGATGCCGGCATTATTTACCAGGATATCAACACCACCGAACTTCTCCTCGATATCCTTCACGAGTGCGTTTACCTGCTCCTCGTTCGTAACATCACATACGACACCATAGGCATCGATACCAAGCTTCTGGTACTCTGCGATACCTCTGTCTACGAGCTCCTGATTGATATCATTGAAAACGACCTTCTTTGCGCCAGCCTCAGCAAATGCCTTCGCATATGCAAGACCCAGTCCATAGGATGCGCCGGTTACCCATGCAACCTTGCCATCAAGTCTGAACTTATCAAGAATTCCAGCCATAACAAATCTCCTTTTTCTTCCATTTTTCTTACTTCTATGTTCTCAGGCACGATGCCTGAATACATCCATACCAGCATCATCATAGTTGATTTGGCACCCCGGTTCAAGCCTTCACAGGCACTCTTCACAAAGTTTGTGAATGTTGCGGTAAACCGGTTCACTTTTCTTGTCAAAATTTGCCAAGATGCAGATTTCTCTACATCCTGGCAAAGCATTTTGTATCTGTTTTCCTGTAGATGCTTTCCGGGCATACGCCATGATGCCTTTCGCTGCATCCTCTCTTTCAGCATCTGAAGGATTATGCCTTCGCTGCATCCTCTCTCTTCTTCAGAATCGGAAGGATGATACCGAGTGCTGTCAGTACGCACGGTGTGATGATGTTGAGACACATGGTGAACAGGTCTTCATCATAAACACCGAGCAGACAGCTCGCTGCGGTCACGAAGAAGCACCAGCAGCCGAAGAACATAGCGACGTTATGATTCTTCACAAAACGATACTCCGGCTTAAACTTATCTTCTGCCTTACGAAGTGCGATGTACGCTGCAAATACCCAGAGATAACGCATCGGCATACATACGGAGTTCAGCTTGGTGAGCTGCTTAAGAACGGCCGCTGCACCAGGAACGAAGGACTGTACGAGGATGATCGCACCGGAAAGAACCGCAACCATCTTGATACCGTTGACATAGGCACCCTTATCATTCTGTCTGAGAAGCTTCGACGGGATAAACTCACGCGCATCCTCGTTGTCAAACAGCATACGAAGCGGTGCATCGATACTGATGACAAGCGTGGAAAGCTGACCTACCGCGTTGCAGAGTGCGTAAATGATCATCAGGCTGTCACCCATATGATAGTACTCGCCCAGTCTCTGGAATGCCCAGTAGGAACCGTTCGAGTTATAGGAGTTGAAGCTCTCCTTGGACTCGTTGATGATGGTCGGATCGAACATCATGCCCATCGCGATGGTACCGAGAATCGCACAGATCACAACCATGATCGCCAGGCTGATCATCGCACGCGGGAAGCCCTTGCTCGGGTTCTCTACCTTATTAACATACGGAGAGATCTTCTCACAGCCACCGACAGCGAAAACCAGGATGGACAGGGAGGTGAAGTACTTCCAGTCGAAGGTCGGAACCAAGTTCTTCGCACTGAAATCCAGTGTCACGAAGGAAGAAGCCGGATTGATGGCACGCGCACCGAACATCATGATGATGTAGAGGATGGACATGATGAACATGCTGGTACCTGCCAGTGTCGCCATCTTCTTCAGC
>ULTU01022632.1_pt1 | contig 10882 bp, 8 predicted proteins | sample 1957861 | NCBI WGS metagenome assembly ULTU01 (sample SAMEA4835742, study PRJEB28245) | human gut metagenome | biome: gut microbiome; material: fecal sample | place: Denmark | collected 2008
GTGAAAATGGACCAGGTGGACCGTGGAGCTGAAATGGACCCGATCAAGGCGCTCCAGGGAAGAGCCCCGGGCGTGAGTATCAACAGCGCATCAGGAATCCCTGGTTCAAGCCCTAATGTGATTATCCGAGGCGTCAATTCCATAGCAGGAAGTTCAAGTCCGCTTTATGTGGTGGACGGCATTCCAGCAGAGTCCTATCCTAACATCAACGCCTCCGATATTGAAAGTATGGAAGTGCTGAAAGATGCCTCTGCCACAGCCATTTATGGTTCCAGAGCGAACTCAGGAGTCATTGTGATCACTACCAAGAGCGGCAAGTCCGGCAAACCGATAATCAGTGTGAACGGCACATACGGACTTTCCAACATTGCCAAGGACATCGAGATGGCGAACACCGCGGAATACATCAAGGTCATGCAGGAGGCTTTCGACAACTACAATCTCCAGAAGAAGGAGCTGAAGACATTCGCCATTCCTGAAAACCTCGCCGATTTCGACTGGGTAGGCTCCATCTCCAGAAAAATCTCGCAGCGTTACACTGCATCAGCCAGCGTTCAGGCCGGCAACGACTGGACACAGGCATTCCTCTCATTCGGCGCCGAGGGACAGCAGGGATATCTCAACAAGACCAATTTCGGAAAATACACCCTCCGCTCCAAGGTGAACCAGAAGCTTACTGACTGGCTCAAGGTAAATCTCAACCTGTCAGGAGCATTCTCCCGCTACGACATGATCGAGGAGCAGGACGGCTCGCTCAAGGTGCTGAGAGCAGCCCGCGAGGAACAGCCGTGGTACACACCGTATTGCACGAGAACCACCGACTCCAAGGGATTCCAGACCAGGGTCAATGCCGACAGCGGAGACTACAGGACAATGAGTACCGACGGTCTTGTCCGTCATAACCCTGTGATGGCCATCAATGAAGAAGACTACTGGACCAACAGGTTTCAGCTTCAGGGCACTTTCTCCATGGACCTGACACCATTCAAGGGCTTCAAGTTCACCCCTTCCATCAGTGCATATTCCATCTATGACCATACTACCAAGAAGCTCACAGAACTCAATACCGAGCGTGGCTACAAGGATGGCTGGCATGCGCTTTCAGAGCAGAAGAACACCAGTCTGAGATATGTGTTCGATGCTGTGGCGTCATACGAGAACAAATGGAAAGGCCTCACCTATAACCTTATGGCCGGCTTCTCATACGAGAATTACAGCGCATCCAATTTCGGCGCAGCTTCAGACAATTATGCGAACAATGCATTCCCTTCATCAAGTTTCAACCTCATAACGAGCGGAACCCAGATTTACAGCGGAAGCATCGGTTGCAATGCCTATGCCCTCGAATCCTGGTTCGCCAGAGCAGCATTCAACTGGAAGGACAGATATGTTCTCAATGCTTCATTCAGAACTGACGGCTCGTCACGTTTCCCGCAGGAGTCCAGATTCGGATTCTTCCCGGCAGCATCCCTCGCCTGGATCATTTCCAATGAAAAGTTCTTCCCGAAGACAGATGTGCTGGACGAGTTGCGTTTCCGCGTATCAGCGGGACAGACCGGTTCCATGGATGGTATCAGCAACTGGGCCGCAATGGACCTCGTCAGCGCTGGCTCCTCATATAACGGAGTGTCAGGACTTGCGTTCTCCACACCTGCACAGGGCCTGAAATGGGAGGTTTCCACGAAATACAATGTCGGAGTCAATGCTGAACTGTTCAAGGGCAGGATGCATGTCGATTTCGATTATTTCCATGCTACTACCGACGACCTGCTCTATCAGAAGCCGGTAATCGTAACTTCAGGTTACACGACACTTACGTCCAACATCGGAAGCATATCCAATGACGGATTCGAACTCACTATCGGCGGTACACCGCTGAAAATCGGAGACTTCCACCTCTATATGGACGCGAACATATCCTACAACAAGAACAAGCTTACGAAACTTCTTGACGGAAAGGATATTATCCCTATAAAGCAGGCAAATCTTTATGGTGGTACCAAGCATGCGCTCATCACAGGTCAGCCGGTTTCCTCCTGGTATATGCTCAATTTTGAGGGCATCTACCAGAATGACGAGGATGTTCCTGCAAAACTCTATGCAAAAGGAGTAAGAGCCGGTGACTGCATCTATACCGATGTGAACGGTGACGGCGACATTGACTATAACGACGACAGGATGCGTGTCGGAAAGGCGACTCCTGATTTCTTCGGAGGAGCGAACCTGAACTTCGGCTGGAAAGGCCTCGAACTTTCAGTGTTCTGCCAATACAGCATCGGAGGCAAGGTGTTCGCCGCATGGAAGGGCTGCGGCCAGGAAGGTACCGAGCATCTCGGACTCAGCTCTGGAACCGTGACGGATGATGCCGGAAAGTCAGTGACCAACTATTTCAATGTGAGCAAATATGCAGCCAATCATTATTGGCGCGAGGGCTCTGGAATCAATGACATGCCGCGTCCGGTCCTTCCAGGAGTCCACACGGGTTGGGATGTGGACTACAATATCCTTACATCTACCCGTTATCTCGAGGATGCGTCCTATTTCAAGTTCAAGACGATCACACTTTCCTATCATCTTCCAGGCAAGGTGCTGAAAGCCATCAGATCGAATTCGGCCAAAGTCTTCTTCTCTGTGGACAATGCATTGACCCTCACGAAGTATGACGGATATGATCCTGAAGTTTCCATGTCGAGCGGTCCTGCGTCAGCCGGTTACGGAGTCGATTTCGGATACCAGCCGTCACTCAGGTCCTACCTCTTCGGTATCCAGATCCAGTTCTAAAAGATGTATCAATCAATATTACTGACAGATATGAAAAACAAGATATTTATTTCAATGATTTTGTGCGTGTCGGTTCTTGCGGCGTCATGCTCTTGGCTGGACAACCCGAGTCCGAAAGGACAGATTCCTGCCAACAAGCTTACCGACAATGACCTCGCGCTGTTGACAAACGGTACTCTCCATCAATATGAAGCGTTCCTGAGCAATTTGTGGTTCGAAGGGGATTATTTGGCCGAAAACTTCAAAGGAGGTCCCGGATTTTCCTATGCTGATGTCCATGGTGAGACGCAGTCGGCTTCTGCACAGATTCCGTTGACCAGATGGCAGTATTGCTACCAGAAGCTCAACTATGCCAACCTGCTCATAAAATCAGCTCTCGCTGCGTCCAATCAGGATAATGAAGATGTAAAGACTGCACTCGGAACAGGATACCTCTTCAGGGCAATGATCTACACCGGCCTTGTGCAGCGTTATGGCGGAGTGCCTATCATAAAAGTATCCGGAAGCACTGAAATCGTTCCGCGCTCCAGCGAGGAAGACGTCTGGTCAATGATAGTCGAGGACTTGAAGGCTGCTGAAGGTCTCCTCGGTGAATTCAACAGCTTCGCCTATCCTTCCAAGGAATTCTGCAAGGCTTTCCGTGCGAAAATCATGCTCTGGATGGCACAGGACGCCGAAGCCATTGCCCTTGCCGACGATGTGATCAAGTCAGGCCGCTTCTCATTGAACTCAAACAGTACGGATTTTGCGTCAATGTTCATCAACGGCACTTCAAACAAGGAAATCATATTCGCCCCGATCAACATCCGCTCAACAGATTATATCCGTCTGTTTGAGAGAGTCAATGATACTGACGGCTCATACAACTACTCTCCGACAGACGAGTGCTGGGCCAGTCTGTACAGTGACGATGCCACAAGAACAGGAGATATCCGCAAGGCTGCTACATTCTCTGCTGAGGATCCCAAGCCGATCATCAAATTCCCTAACGGACAGGGCGGTCAGTTCGTAAAGAATCCGGATCCTTCACAGTCTCCTCTTATGTGTATGAGATTGGCAGACGTATATCTCATAAAAGCCGAGGCACAGTGGGCGAGCGGTGATTATCCGGGTGCCCGTGAAACCATCCTGACACTTCTCGAAAAGAGATATGCATCAGTGAACTTGCCTGCCTCTCTCGGTAAAGATGAACTCGAGGCGCTTATCCTCGATGAGAACCGCAGGGAGTTCTATTCAGAGGGACATCGCTGGTTCGATATCAAGAGAATCGGTCTGAGACATCATTCTGCTGATTTCGCGAAATGGATTGACACTCAGTATTCTGAGTGGAACGGACGTGATTTCCTCATGTATTGGCCTATTCCTCAGGATGAAAGAGACAAAGCCGGCGGAGCATATACCCAGAATCCCGGCTATTCAGGAGCAGAACAATAATTGTAAAACCTATATAATTAAAACATTATGAATAAGATTAAAACTCTTTGTCTGGTAGCAGGCGCACTCGTATCAGTTCTTGCCTGCGAGAAACAGAAGGTGGAAGTAAGCAGTCTTACTGCAAGTTTCGAAATTTCTGCAAACCCTTGTTATGCAGGAGATGAAATCCATTTTATCAGCAACAGTACAGGTGGAAAGAAACCATATATTTACGACTGGACTGTAGATGGTGAAATGCTTGAAAAGCATGATGAGGATGTGAAATACACATTCAAGACCAACGGAACATACACCGTGACTCTTTCATTGACAGATGACCTCGGCAACAAGGCAAGCAAGAGGAAACTCGTCGTGGTGGATCCTGCTCCTATTGCAAAGACCGGTGGCCTCGAAGTCCTCTGGGCCGGATATATGGAAGGCTATAACTCCATCACGACTCCTGCTGTCGCTGATGACGGAAGCGTATGGTGTGCAACCAGGGCAAACAAACTCTACAAGTTCGACAAGAACGGCGGCAAAGTGTTTGAGAAGCAGATGTTCAAGGCTGTCAATAAGGGCGAGACCTACGGTACTCCTTCAATCGATACTGACGGCCTGTCTTCATCGGTTGCGGTTCAAAGGACAAGGATGGTCATTTTATCGCCTACAATGCTGACGGTACTGTAAAATGGTCATTCAGTGAGTGGTTCAGAGCAGATGGTACTACACCGGAACCGGCATATCAGGCAAGTATCGGAGGTATCGGTGAGAAGAACGTTTACTTCGGCTGTGTAGGTCAAAGCGGAATCGCCGTTTCTGCAGACAAGGCTACCGGAAAGCGCAATGGCTTTGCCCAGCCTGCAGGAGGTTGCCGTACCGGACTGCTCCTTACTAAAGACGGATATGTGAGCTGGTATGGTGGCGTTTACGGACTCTGGGGTGTTGCTCAGACAACTCTCGACAATGGCGGAAGCAATAAGGTAAATGCTGCTTGGGGACGTTGGTCCGACAAAAATGACCCTACTTTTGTCAAATCTGCGCCGATGGGAGGAATTGCTGCTCTCACACTTAACGGAAAACCATGCATTGCAGGTGTCTGCACCGACCAGAAAGGAACGAGAGTCTATGTGGTAGAGGCTGCCAGCGGAACTGTGATTGCAAATCATTATGTGGAGGACAACCATGCTTCCCAGGATCAGGGTGGAGTTGCCGTGACTTCTGAAGGGTACGTTGTGGCTGCTCTTGCTTACACTACAGGTCAGGATGACGGAGGTATAGTCATCATTGACCCTAAAACTGCTGACGCAGAAGGAAAATGCAATGTCGTAGGACGTTACAAAGTCCAGGAGAAAGTAGCAGGTTCACCTGCTGTGGACGCTGCAGGAAACATTCACTTCGGAACAGAGTCCGGTCAGTATTATGTCGTTGACAAGAACTGCAACCTGTTGCTGAAAGCGGACATTGCAGATGCTGTGATGGCGAAGGATGCCAAGACTTTCGAGGGCCTCCGCGTGGCGAAGATCTGGTCTTCAATAGTTATCGGTGACGACGGTATCGTTTACATATCATTCACCGACAATGACTCGAGAAAATTTGCGGGCGTAGTTGCGTTCCGCCCTTATGACAAGAGCGACAACAAGTTCTGCAAAGGACCTGCTGCATCTGAATGGCCGATGTTCGGTCACGACAGACGTCATACGAACCGTCAAATCTAATTTTACTGCGATGAGAAACTTTTTTGCTTCATTTCTTGTAGCAGCGCTCGCACTTGTCTCTTGCAGCAGCACCGAGTACATAGTAAAAGATGAGGATAAAGGACAGATCAATCCCAAGACCACATCTCTGCTTGAACTCTGTGATGCTGTCCAGGAGAAGTGGGAGGAAGACCTCACGGTGAGCCGTATATATGTCGTAGCACATCGCGGCAACACCGTGGAGTCCTTCAAACAGGGAATTCCGGACAATTCCATTCCTAACATCCTTCACGCGATCGAGGCCGGAGCGGATATGGTGGAAATTGATGTCCGCACTACCAAGGACGGCCAGCTTGTTCTTATGCACAATGAGACTGTCAATGAGACGACTACCGGAAGCGGAGCCGTTTCTTCGCTGACGCTGGAGCAGATCAAGTCCTTCGACATGGTCCGTAACGGCAAGGTCTATAAGGACGAGCAGAACAATGTCGCGAAGGTTCCTACCCTGCTGGAGGCGCTCAAGGTCACCAAGGACAAGATTTATGTTAATCTCGACCTTTCCGGAAAGAACAATGTTCCGTCAAAGGTGCTTGAAGCCATTTATGAGGCCGGCGTGGAGGACCAGGTCATGCTGTTCGGTGGAGGCGACATTGCTGAATATCAGAAGCTTAATCCTCTGGTAGCGGTTCATCCGTACATCAAGAGCGTGGAGGCTACGTCTTCATACTCCGGTATGATCGGCGCGAAACTCTTCCAGTACGGAAACGCCGTATATCTGAACAACACCATTCCCGAGTTCGGCACGAAGATGCATGTGAAAGGCTATCTTTCATATTCCAATCTTCTTGATCAGTGGGATAATGCCCTGCGCAATGGGGACTACACTCCGCTTGACAAGTTCATTGCCTCAGGCTCTGATTTCGTCCAGACCGATGTCGCCGAACTCGTCATCAACTATCTTGACCGCAAAGGATTGAGATAATTAACAACAAAACACATAATTATGAAACACTTTGAAAAAATGATAGGGGGGGGTAAGAGATATACACCTCCAATGATTGAAATCAGCACCATTTTGGTGGAGGGCGCTTTTGCAATGTCCAAAGACAATGTGAAGGCAGATGCCTTTCATCAGAGATATTATATTGATGATGAATTCAATTGGTAAAACTAAGAAACCCGATGAAAAGATTTTTTACAATTTTGTCAATAGCAGCCGTAGCATTGGCTGCCTGTAATAAAGAGAACGAGGAACCGGGTCAGAAAATCGACCCGGCTCAGCTCGTTGAGGTGACATTTGAAGTTTCTGCGAAACCAACTCAGGCCGCAGAAGTCCAGAATGCATCAACAAAAACAGAAATCAAGGAAGACGGCACCGTGCTCTGGTCTGTCGGCGACAAGGTCTCTGTATTCTATGAAGTGAATGGTGAGACCGGAAACTCTGAATCCGAGGCTCTTACAGCCGAAAACATCAAGGCGGACGGCTCCGCTTCCATTACCGTGAAGGTCCCTACTGCCTTTACATTGGCACAGTTCGAAGGAACCCGTAGTCTTTCTGCGGCCTATCCGTTTGATGCAGCCGCTACTTTCGTGGACGGCAAGATCAATGTCTCTGCTCCTAAGGTTCAGGACGGAATCTTCGCTCACGCGAGCCTTTCCGTAGCAGAATGGACCGGCAGCAATTCTCTCACGTTCGAGAACCAATGCGGTCTGCTGCGTATTGAAGCAGTAGATGCTGCTACTTCCAAGATAATATTGAAAAGCGCAGATGCTGACGTTGTTACGCTCAATGTTTCCGGTGCGGGCACATATTATGCAGCCGTTGCGCCATCCACTCTAGAAGGCTTCTCAGTAGTGCTGACGGATGCGGAAGGTGAGGAACTTGCCAAGAAGGTCACTGCAAAGTCTCTTGTCGTCGAAAAGGGTCATGTCGTCCCTCTCGGAAAGGTGGTTGGCTTCGATGACAGATTCTATGTTTCTGTCGAGGCGAAAGGCCGCAAGGACGGAAGCAACTGGGAAAATGCCGCAGGACTCGAGGAACTGAAAGCTCTTCTTTCCAATGGTGCTGTAATGAACGTCTATTTGTCAGCTGGAACGTATTCAGTAACGGATGCGCTGGTCTCTGAGGCTGAGAGCGCGGATTTCAGTGTCTATGGCGGCTACCCTGCAGGCGCGAAAGGAGCAAGCCTTAAAGCAAGAGATGCCAAGGCCAATGCGACCATCTTCGACGGTGGCGGAAAATCCCAGATTTGGCTCACCCAGAAGGGAAATGTCCTATTTGACGGACTGACCTTCCAGAATGGTTTCTCTGCAAAGGATAATGGTGGAGCGCTTGTCTTCAACGGAACTGGCGTGACCGGTAATGTCGTTGATTGTGTGTTCGAGGGCAATAAGGTGACGGATGGAAATAATAATACGAAAGGTCTGAGCGGTGGAGCGATACGTGTCGGTGAGGCAACTGTGATGGTGGAGAATTGCTCGTTCTCGAAAAACTACGGAAGAAACGGCGGCTCGTTGTATACCGACCACGCCAAAGCTAATCTTACGGTGAAAGGTTGTATTTTTACTGAAGATTACACGTATAACACTGGCGGCTCGATCAATAACAGCAATGGTACTCAGACCATTGAGGATTGCACATTCACGCGTTGTTATAATCAGGTTGGTACCGGCGGTGCTATTCATATCAATGGCGCGTCTGCGGTTCAGACATTGAAGAATTGTGTGTTCAGCGCTTGTGAAGCTAACCGCAACAATTCTTATACGAAGGTTGATAACAAGGCATGCGGAGGAGCTATTTGTGTCCAGGATGCGTATCTTGATATTATCGGCTGTACTTTCGATGGCAATATGGGGTCAGCAGGCAGTGCTATGTTGCTCCAGAAAGGTGACGGACTTGTTCGTGTAACTGATTGCGTGTTCAAAAACAACAAGGGCGCATCCCGAGGCCTTATCCAGACCAACGGGAAGGCAGTTCTGTTTATGAACAACTGTCAGATTTTCGACAATCATCTCAGGACATATCAGTGGGGTACAGTCATTCACGGTGCTAATCCGTCTGTAGTCTGCATGAACAATTGCTCGATTTACAACAATCTTAACTTGAATGAAGACCTTACAAATCCGAAGAATAATAATCCTGTTTGTCTGAATAATGACGGATTCACGGTCGTAGTAAATACGACTGTAGTCGGAGAAAATGCCAAAGCACTGTGCCGCGCAAACAATAATACCACAAGCCACTCGTTCAGCTTGTATGACAACTGTGTTCTCGTGAACAAACACACCGATGGCCTCGTATTCTTTAAAGAAGCGAACTCGTCCGTTAAATTGTACAATGATATTATCGGTCCTAAAGCCACCAATACTGATGGCTCTTGGTTAGTAAAGAACAATGTCGTAGTTGACAGCGAATTGTCATTCTGCAACGGTTCTTCGTTCGACATCTCAAAAGGTTACTGGAAGTGGAATGGCCCGTCCGCATCGTTCGTGAAGGCAAAAGAGGCAGACATCGTCACTCGCCTGAATGAAATCACAACTAATAACGGCAATACCCGCCTGAAAGACGCCTTCGCTCCTAAGTTCGTCGAGTGGGTAAAAAGCCTCGATGGTTTCAATAAAGACCAGCTCGGCACCGCCCGCACCACCAACGGCACCTGGCCAGGCAGCGTAGAACTCAAATAAATCGACCACATCGATCCCCTAAATAAATCAGAGCCGGCTCATCACCGGCTCTGTTTTATTTTACCACCTTTGGGAAATTTACCACCTTTTTAGGTGGTTATATCCACCGCTCATCCACGCATTATCCCCAAAGACCTCCGTGACGCTATCTGCTACCTCGGGAAATAGCGGAATTCATATCCGGCATAGTTTTCTGTCAGAATACCAGCCAACTGGTCTTTATAAAAATATGGGATTGTCTCATTGATTATTATTTTTTGGAGCGGCAACCATTTCATAATTGAAAAAGTCAAGAAGTTGATTCACCTTATCGAGACGTAGTGTTTTCTTTCCTTGTTCAAGGTCTCGCACAAAGCGCAATCCTACTCCCGACTTCAACGAAAGTTCTTCTTGCGTCAGATTATATTGCTTCCGCAACATTTTGACCGTAAAAGAAAGATTATTCATATCATTTTACTTTATACCTTTTCGGGTATAAAGTTAGTACAAATATTCGATATTATATCAGTATGGGCATAATTGTAATAGCAAAACAGAATAAAACAGGCTAATTTGTATTTTATAAAAAAACAAATTCTCCATATATTTTTTTACGTAAAATACAGATTACAGCGATTTGTGTTTTATATATAATACATGTAATTTTGCCAATTAAGCACTTTGATGTTGCGGTTAATTATAAATTATTTAAAATAAATAGATTATGAAAAAAGTAATTCTTATGTTCGTGGTTCTGGCTGTGGTTTGCGGCTGTGGAGCTGGAAAGAAATCCGATGTGGCCAAGACATTGATCGGCGACTGGGAAATCGTGGAGGCTGGCGGTCTCGCGACAGAGGGCGGCTTCGAAAAGGCTACCATTTCCTTCGATGAAAAAGAAGTTCATGGAAACACCAGCATCAACAATTTCTTCGGAGACTACAGTGTCAAAGGTGATGCGATCAAATTCGGTGAGCTCGGCGTGACCAAGATGATGGGCCCTACTCCTGAAGTGGAAGCGGCTGTGCTTGAAGGACTTGACGCTGCCGCAAAAGTTCAGGTTACTGATGAAGACAATGTCTCGATTCTCTCAAAGGAAGGAAACACAGTCCTGAAGCTCAAGAGGAAATTGATTCTTATAGAAGAGCAGGCCTGATGTTATAGAAAAGCAGGCTTGATGCACCGCCTGCATGAACGCAATAAAAAACGGTTAGAGAACCTTTGTGGACCTCTGACCGTTTTTATCATATATGCCCTTATTACTGATACTGAGTATGGTTGACTCAAAATGCTAAGTTTGTCCGTAAACAGGTGGGGTTTTACGGATAAGTTGT
>ULTU01022178.1_pt1 | contig 10870 bp, 7 predicted proteins | sample 1957861 | NCBI WGS metagenome assembly ULTU01 (sample SAMEA4835742, study PRJEB28245) | human gut metagenome | biome: gut microbiome; material: fecal sample | place: Denmark | collected 2008
TCGCCAGCCTCAGCGCGGCGCGAGATCTCCTTCATATCCTTCATGCCCAGCAGCGCCTGGCATCCGCCGTTGCCTGCGAGCATCTTCATTATCTCAGCCTCGGTATGCTTGCCCGAGAAGCAGAGGCGCACGAGCTGGTCGGCAGGCAGTGTTCCGGCACGCTCCGGCGCGATAGGACCCTCGCCGTTGAGCGCGTTGTTCACGTCAATCACCTTGCCCTCGTGGTGAGCCGACACGCAGATGCCGCCGCCGAGGTGAGCCACTACGAGGTTCATCTCCTCATACTTGCGACCTATGCTGCGCGCATAGCGGCGCGAAGCAGCCTTAGCGTTGAGCGCGTGGAATATCGACTCGCGCTTCATGAACGGCAGACCCGTGTAGCGGGCGCGTGTCATGAACTCGTCTACCACAACCGGGTCGGCCATGTAAGCCGGACAGTGGCACATCTGCGCTATATCGTCGGCGATGAGCGAACCGAGATTGCACACGTGCTTGTGCTTGGCGTTGATGAGGTCCTGCTTCATCTGCTCGTTGATGGCGTAGACACCACCGTGCAGCGGCTTCAGCAGACCGCCGCGACCTATCACTGCGTCGAACTCCAGAGGTATTCCAGCCTCCTTGAGCAGCTTCAGCACGAAATTCTTGCGATACTCATACTGCTCGTTAACGGTAGTGAACTGGTCCAGCTCCTCCTGTGGGTGCAGTCCGTCAGATGTCCATACAGCACGTTCGTCTTCATACACAGCCACCTTCGTTGAGGTGCAGCCGGGGTTTATGACAAATATCTTCTTCATAAATGATGTTTGTTGCTTCTTATTTGTTAATCGCCTTCAGGCAGGCAGTTGCTAAAGAGTAGAATTTAGAGTCGGCAGTGTCGGCGCGCGATGTCACCACAACCGGCGCGCTGGTGCCCACGAGCATGCCCGCAACCGTAGCTCCGCCGAAGAGCGTAAGCGTCTTGTAGAACGTGTTGCCCGCCTCGATGTCGGGGAAGATGAGGCAGTTGGCGTTGCCCACAACCGGCGATGCGATGCCCTTGATGGCTCCGCTCTCTGCGTCGCAAGCCGTCTTCACGTCCATCGGACCACTCATGTCCACCTCGCCGTAGGCTCCGTTGGCGGCGTTAGCCTTCAGCTCCTCGTAGCTCAGCGTGAGTGGGAACTTCTCAGACACCTTCTCGGTGCAGTGGATGAGAGCCACGCGCGGACGGTCGCCGCCCGTGATGCTGCGGTAGGTGGCGGTGATGTAGCGCGCCAGAGCGTCAAACTGCTCCGTAGTGGGGTAGGGAATGACGGCTGCATCGGTGAAGAAGAGCAAGTGGTTGAGGCTCGGCACGTCAGCCACGGCGATATGTGTCAGCACGCTGCCCTTGATGAGGATGCCCTCCTCCTTGTTGAGCACGGCGCGCAGGAGGTTGTCGGTGTTCAGCGAACCCTTCATAAGCACGTCGGCGCGGCCTTCGCGCACCTCTTTCACGGCATGACGCGCCGCATCGTCGTCGTCTTCGGCTACGATGAGGGTCACCTTGTCGGGATAGTCGGCAGCCAAACGGCGAGCGATGTCAGCCTTAGCTGCGTTAGCCACAAGGATGAAGCGTGCGAACTGCTCCGCAATGCTTCGTTCGATAACTTCTTCTGTGTGAGAGTCGGCAGGAGATGCCACGGCAACCGTCACTACCTGCGCAGCTTGGCGCAGACGTTCGGGTAGGATTTTAAAGTCAACGATAGGTTCCATACTTATTTATAGGGTATTATGTTTAGAGTTGCGCATTTTGTTGCTATCTGTGCAACTTTTGCAAAGTTACAGTAAGTTTGTTATTCTGCAAAGAAAAACGGGAAAATTTATTCTCAATCGCAGGAATGTGGAACTTTAATCAGTGAAATATAGTAACTTTGCAGTCAAATATACCAAGATACAGTCTATGACAACAGCAGAATTTATACAAGAATATCGCGAAAAGGACACCCGTCAGCTCGCCCTTCAGTCGGCACGCTTCCCCAATGTCGACATGCCCTACGCACTCGACCAGATAAAAGGCTGGCAGACAGCGCGCCGCAAGCTCCCCACATGGGCTGCCTGCGCCGGCATCGTCTACCCGCCCCACCTCTCTATGGAGCAGTGCTCGTCGGAGCCGACGGCGCAGTATAAGCTCAATCTGGCGATGGAGTGGAGTTGTCGAATTGAGAGTTCAGAGTTGAGAGTTGAGAGTTCGGAGGAAGGAGTTGAGAGTTCAGAGAACGAAGTTGAGAGTTCAGAGTTGAGAGTTGATAATTCTTCTGAGCAGCCTGCAACTCTCAACTCTCAACTTTCAACTCTCAACTGTCATGCGTCCAGCATGACCGACCTGACCGGCGGTTTCGGTGTCGACTTCTCGTTCACCTCCTGCGCTTTCGCCTCAGCCACATACGTAGAGCGCAACGCGCAACTCTGCCACATGGTGGAGCACAACCTGCCGTTGCTCGGCATCGACAACGCCAAGGTGGTCTGCGCCGACGCCGTCGACTATCTCTCTACGCTCGATATGCAGACAATGATATTCCTCGACCCTGCGCGCCGCGACCAGCACGGCGCCAAGACCGTCATGCTTGCCGACTGCACGCCCGACGTTGTGCAGCTGCTGCCGCAGCTTCTCAAGAAGTCGCGCTTCACGATGCTCAAGCTCTCGCCCATGCTCGACTGGCACAAGGCTGTAGAAGACCTGCAGGGCATGGTGCGCGAGGTGCATATCGTGTCGGTGGGCGGCGAGTGCAAAGAGCTGCTGCTCGTGCTGTCTGAAGAGATGGAAAACGAGCTGAAGGTGTTCTGCGCAGACCTTGAAGCTGGAGGAGGCTCTGGGGAGGCTGGCCTTTCTAGTAGTTCTAGTGGTTCTAGCTGTTCTAGCCTTTCTAGTGAACCTAGTTTCCCTAGCACGCCTAGTTCTCCTAGCGCTCCTAGCCACCCTAGCACGCCTAGCCATGCTTCCCTCTTCGTCTACGCCCCAGGCGCCTCCCGCCCAGCCCCCAACTCAAAACTCAAAACTCAAAACTCAAAATTCTTGCATGAGCCCAACGCCTCAATTATGAAGGCTGGCTGCTTCGACGAGCTTGCTGCAGCCTACGGCGTGTCGCCCGTCAGTCGCAACAGCCACCTCTTCCTCTCTGCTGAGCCCGTCGACGGCTTCCCGGGCAGAAGCTTCAGCATAGAGCGCGTCACAACGCTCAACAAGCGCGAACTGCGCCAGGCGCTGGCAGGCATCGAGAAGGCGAATATCGCCACACGCAACTTCCCGCTCTCCGTAGCCGAACTGCGCAAGCGCCTCAAACTCAAAGACGGCGGCGACGTGTATATATTCGCTACAACCACCGCTGAAGACGAACATCTACTGCTGATTTCTCATAAATATCAATAAATATTTAGCATATTTTCGTCTGTTTGAGCAAATTTCCGTACTTTTGCATCTTTAAGGCTTTATTTATAAAGATGTATCCATCGCCCGAAGTGACAAACGGGCGACGTATATCAAACAAAAAATGAAAGAATAAATCAAGAAAAATGTCAGCAATAGAGATTAAGAAAGTTGAGTCGCGCCGCGACCTTCGCCAGTTCGTTAATTTTCATTACGACCTCTATAAAGGTAATGCTTACGACGTGCCCAACCTCTACTTCGACGAGATGAGGACCTTCAGTAAGGACAAGAATGCAGCCTTCGACTTCTGCGAGGCAGAGTATTTCATGGCGTTCCGCGACGGCAAGATGGTAGGTCGTGTGGCTGCCATCATCAACCACAGCGCCAACAAAAAGTGGGAGCGCGAGTCGGTGCGCTTCGGATGGATCGACTTTGTCGACGACATCGAGGTGTCTACAGCCCTGCTCAAGGCTGTAGAAGACTACGGCAAGCAGAAAGGAATGAAGGAAATCGTTGGTCCGCTCGGATTCACCGACATGGACCCCGAAGGAATGCTCCTCGAAGGCTACGACCAGCTCGGCACTCAGGCTACTGCCTACAACTATCCCTACTATCCTGAGCACATGGACCGTATGGGCGGATGGGAGAAGGACAACGACTACGTAGAGTATAAGCTCTACGTGCCCGAAGAGATGCCGGAGAAGTATGCAACCATCGCGAAGATGATTCAGAAGCGCTACAACCTGCAGGTGAAGAAGTTGAAGCGCAACGAAATCTACGGCGAGAACGGATACGGCAAGAAGATATTCAATGTAGTGAACGAGACCTTCAAGGACCTCTACGGCTACTCGAAGCTCACCGACCGACAGATAGAACAGTACGTGAAGATGTATCTGCCCATGGCAGACCTCGACCTCATCACCATCATCGAAGACTGGAACACACCCGACCATAAGGTGGTTGGCGTGGGCATCTCCATACCTTCGCTCGCACACGCCCTGCAGAAGTGCGGCGGAAAGCTCTTCCCCTTCGGCTGGTGGCACATACTGCGTGCGCTGAAGTTCCACAAGACCGACGTCGTAGACCTTCTGCTCGTAGGCATTCTGCCCGAATACCGTCAGAAAGGCGCCAACGCTCTGCTCTTCTACGACCTCATCCCGCGCTACCAGCGCCTCGGCTTCAAGTGGGGAGAGACCCACGTCGAGATGGAGACCAACATGAAGGTTCAGGGACAGTGGCAGTATCTCAACCGCGAGATACACAAGCGCCGCAGATGCTATAAAAAGGACATTTAAATCGGATAGCATCCTTGGTGCTGTCACAATCGCTTAGGATGCTATAAGATATAAAGAAATAAAATGGAAGAAAACATTCAACCCACAGTTCAGTATACCGACGACAACATACGCCACCTTTCCGACATGGAGCATGTGCGTACACGTCCTGGTATGTATATCGGTCGCTTGGGCGACGGTCAGTTGCCCGAGGACGGCATCTATGTGCTTCTGAAGGAGGTAATCGACAACTCTATCGACGAGTTCAAGATGAACGCCGGCAAGCGCATAGAGGTAGACATCGACGACCGCCTGCGTGTGTCGGTGCGCGACTATGGTCGCGGCATTCCGCAGGGCAAGCTCGTAGAGGCTGTCAGCGTGCTCAACACTGGCGGCAAGTACGACTCGAAGGCGTTCAAGAAGAGTGTGGGTCTGAACGGCGTTGGCGTGAAGGCGGTGAACGCCCTCTCGGCACATTTCGAGGTGAAGTCGTACCGCGACGGAAAGGTGCGTGCGCTCAAGTTCGAGCGCGGCAACCTCAAGTCGGACATCACCGAGGACTCTGCTGATGAGAACGGCACGTATATCTTCTTCGAACCCGACCCCACACTGTTCGTAGGCTATTCGTTCCACGACGACTTCGTGGAGACAATGTTGCGCAACTACACATATCTCAACTCAGGTCTTGCGATTATGTACAACGGTCGGCGCATCCTCTCGCGCAACGGCTTGGCAGATCTGCTCACCGACACGATGACTACCGACCCGCTCTACCCCATAATACACGTGAAGGGTGAGGACATCGAAATCGCCTTCACGCATACCAACCAGTATGGCGAGGAGTATCACTCGTTCGTGAACGGACAGCACACCACACAAGGTGGCACCCATCAGAGCGCTTTCAAGGAGCATATCGCGAGAACCATCAAGGAGTTCTTCGGCAAGAACTACGAGTTCACCGACATACGCAACGGACTCGTGGCTGCCGTGGCGCTGAACGTAGAAGAACCTATGTTCGAGAGTCAGACAAAGATTAAGCTCGGTTCGCTTCAGATGGCGCCGGGCGGAGAAAGCATCAACAAGTACGTGGGCGACTTCGTGAAGCTCGAGGTAGACAACTACCTGCACATACACGCCGACGTTGCGGAGGTGATGCAGCAGAAGATAACCGAGAGCGAGCGTGAGCGCAAGGCGATGGCTGGCGTCACCAAGCTGGCTCGCGAACGCGCCAAGAAAGCAAACCTCCACAACCGCAAGCTGCGCGACTGCCGCATACATTACTCCGACGCAAAGAACGACCGCAAGGAAGAGTCTTCTATCTTCATCACCGAGGGCGACTCAGCCAGCGGATCTATCACAAAGAGTCGCGATGTGAACACCCAGGCGGTGTTCTCGCTGCGCGGAAAGCCGCTCAACTCGTACGGCTTGACAAAGAAGGTGGTGTACGAGAACGAAGAGTTCAACCTTCTGCAGGCTGCGCTCGACATTGAGGACGGACTCGATACGCTCAGATATAATAAGGTGATAGTGGCAACCGATGCCGATGTGGACGGTATGCACATCCGCCTGCTCATCATCACGTTCTTCCTGCAGTTCTTCCCCGACCTTATCAAGAAGGGACACGTCTATGTGCTGCAGACTCCGCTGTTCCGAGTGCGCAACCGCCGCACCAAGATTAAGAACAAGAAGGTTGTGGCAGACGCCGACGCGCGTCTTACGGGCAAGGAGAAGAAGAGCGACTTCATAACCCGCTACTGCTACAGCGAGGACGAGCGCCAGCAGGCGATACGCGACCTCGGTCCCGACCCTGAGATAACACGATTCAAAGGTCTTGGCGAGATCTCGCCAGAAGAATTTGCCCATTTCATAGGTCCCGAGATGCGACTTGAGCAGGTTACGCTGCACAAGACCGACCAGGTGCAGAAGCTCCTCGAATACTACATGGGCAAGAACACCATGGAGCGACAGAACTTCATCATCGACAACCTTGTTGTGGAAGAAGATCTGCCCGAGGAAGACATGGAATAACAAAACAATCAGATTATGAAACGTACCAATAATCACAAACATAACGCATCGCACTCATTCTCGTTAAAGACGGGAGTGGGTGCGTTGGTTTTTCTTTTGCTGTGCGTAGCTACGTTCGCGCAGCGCGTCAATCCGCTCAAGAAGCTCCAGATAGCAGAGCTCGCCATCAGCAATCTCTATGTCGACTCGGTAGACGACCAGAAGCTCGTAGAGGACGGCATACGCGGCATGCTTGAGAAACTTGACCCCCACTCGTCGTACACTACGGCGAAGGAGACAAAGTCGCTCAACGAGCCTCTGCAGGGCTCGTTCGACGGCATCGGCGTGCAGTTCAACATGATTTCCGACACGCTGCTCATCATCCAGCCCGTACGCAAAGGTCCTTCAGAGAAAGTAGGCATCATTGCCGGCGACCGCATCATCACCGTCAACGACACAACCATATCGGGCGTGAAGATGGAGCGTTCGGAGATAATGCGCCGCCTGCGTGGTCCGCGCTCGTCGAAGGTGAAGCTCGGCGTGAAGCGTCGCGGTGTGCCCGACCTGCTCACGTTCACCGTGACGCGTGCGAAGATACCCGTACACACGCTCGACGCCTACTATATGATACGTCCGCACGTGGGCTACGTCCGCATCGGTTCGTTCGGTGCAACCACATACGGCGAGTTCATGACCGCAGTCGACTCGCTGCAGAAAGCCGGCATGCGCGACCTTATCCTCGACCTTCAGGACAACGGCGGCGGCTACTTGCAGTCGGCTGTGCGCATCGTTGAGGAGTTCTTGCAGAAGGGCGACCTCGTAGTGTATACCGAGGGACGCGCCCAGAAGCGCCAGGAGTACAACGCTGGTGGTGGCGGACGCCTTGAGAAGGGCAAGGTATGCGTGCTCATCAACGAGTATTCGGCGTCGGCAGCCGAGATCGTCACCGGCGCCATCCAAGACCAGGACCGCGGAACCGTGATAGGTCGCCGCTCGTTCGGCAAGGGTTTGGTGCAGCGTCCTATCGAGTTCGACGACGGTTCGATGATACGTCTCACCGTAGCCCACTACTATACGCCCTCGGGCCGCTGCATACAGAAGCCCTACGAGAAGGGCGAGAAGGAAGACTACGCGCAGGATATAGAGAAGCGCTTCAAGCACGGCGAACTCTACTCTGCCGACTCGATACACTTCAACGACTCGCTGCGCTGCTACACTCTGCGCAAGCACCGCACGGTGTATGGCGGCGGAGGCATTATGCCCGACGTGTTCGTACCGCTCGACACCACACAGTACACAGCGTTCCACCGCCAGCTCGTAGCCCGCTCGCTCGTTATCAACACAACGCTGCGATACGTTGAGGACCACCGCGACGAGTTGAAGACAAAGTACGCGAAGTTCGACGACTACATGAAGCGTTTCGAGGTGCCGCAGGCGATGGTTGACACGCTCTTCGCCGAAGCCGAGCGCCAGAAGGTGAAGCCTCGCGACGACGCCGAGCGCCAGCGCACGCTCCCCATGCTGCGTCTGCAACTGAAGGCGCTCATAGCCCGCGACATCTGGGATATGAACGAATACTTCCGCCTGATGAACGAGCAGAACAACATCGTGAGCAAAGCGGTAGAAGTGATTACGGGCAAGTAAAGACGGGTTGGCTTAAAAGCTACTAAAAGTCGTCTTTATTTCTTTCGAAGTGTTGACAGACATTAAATATTAAGGCAAATGGAAAACTTTTGTGATAAAAAAGTTTTCGCATTTGCCTTTTTTGTATATCTTTGCGCCTAACGACAAGGCTTTTAACGGCTTTGCAACCAAACTGTAATAGTAGTAGTCATTGAAACTGCAACATCAGTTGTAATGAAACAGTAACAACATATATAATAATTAGGAGATGAAAAAATTAATGTTCAAGAGCAGCATTGTGACAATGCTTTGCGTTTTATGTAGTCTTTCAGCCAGTGCGGAAGGTAAGTTCGTATTGTTCAAGTACGGCAATTTCGACACATGGGTGACACGCCAGATTCACGAGTCGGCTGTCATCGGCGGCAATACAAAGACACTCTACGAGATTGGACCAAACAGAGCCCTGAAGGGCAACAACCCATACGTGAACCTCGGCGGATCGCCTTGGGGCACGAGCAACGTGATGGCTAAGGTTTCGGGCATCACGAAGACCAACAATTCGGTGTATCGCGACAACCGCGGATCGGGACATTGCGTCAAAATGACCACCCACATCGAGACCTGCAAGGTGCTTGGTCTTATTAATATTAAGGTGCTTGCCGCCGGCAGCATCTTCCTCGGCGACATGAAGGAGCCTATCACCGGCACTAAGGAAGGCCCGAAGGCGCTTAACTTCGGCATTCCGTTTACTCATCGTCCCAAGGCTCTGCGCTTCGACTACCGTGTGCATGTGCCGGGCAACGCCAACCGCATACGTCAGACAGGCTTCTCTAAGGTGACTACCGTGCATGGCAAAGACTACTGCGTGGCTCTTCTGCTTCTGCAGCGTCGCCACGAGGATGCGCATGGCAACATCACCGCGCAGCGCGTGGGCACCGTAGTGGTAAAGTACGGCAAGTCGACCAACGGATGGGTTGAGGACGCCACCTACGAGATTCACTACGGCAACATCACCGGCAAGTCGTTCTACGACGCTTCGATGATGGGTCTGCGTTCTACCGACTACGCTCGCAACTCCAAGGGCAAGAGCGTGCTGGTGAAGGAGACCGGCTGGGCTGATGCCGACGCCACACCGACGCACATCGTGCTGCAGTTCTCGTCGAGCCACGGCGGTGCTTACGTAGGCACCGTGGGCAACACCTTCTGGGTAGACAACGTAGGACTGGTGTATTAAGATGGTGAGGTGTTGAGATGGTGAGGTGTTGAGATGGTGAGGTGTTGAGATATCCTTGTCAACTCTATTATTAATTTAAAAACATGAGGTTATGCGCCCCTTAAAAGCGATTCTTTTCTTACTCTTTACGATAGCTCTGCAGCCCGCTCGGGCTACAGAGCCGTTCTGTTTTGACACTACCGCAGTAGCTGCTGCGCCTGCCGCAGACGTGCCTTGGGCTGCCGACACCGCCGTGGTGGCGAAGCCGAAGAAGAAGAGTCTCTTCAACCGCTTCCTTGCCTACTTCAACGACGCCAACAAGGAGAAGAAGAACAAGCGTTTCGACTTCAGCGTGATAGGCGGACCCCACTACAGCTCCGACACCAAGCTCGGCATCGGACTCGTGGCTGCCGGCCTTTACCGTTCAGACCCTGCCGACTCGCTCTCGGCTCCGAGCAACGTGTCGCTCTTCGGCGACGTCTCTACCGTGGGCTTCTACATGCTCGGCGTGCGCGGCACACATAAGTTCCCGCGCGACACCCACCGCCTCAACTACACGGTCTATTTCTACTCCTTCCCGTGCTACATCTGGGGATGGGGCTACGACATGGGCAATGCGGACGCCAACAAGAGCAAGATGAAGCGCTGGCAGGCGCAGTTCAAAGCCGACTGGCTGATACGCACCGCCGACAACCTCTTCATCGGTCCGACCGTCGACTTTGACTATGTGCGCGGCACTAAGTTCGACCGTGAGGAGCTGCTCGAAGGCGAACGCCCAGAGACGCTCAACTTCGGTGCAGGCGTGACTGCCATCTACGACACACGCGACAACCTCACGGCGCCGAAGCGAGGCATGTACATCCAGTTCATGCAGCTGATGCGCCCGAAGTTCATCGGCAACAAGTACAACTCCTACACCACAGACTTCCGCATCGACGGCTACACGCATCTGTGGCGCGGCGCTACGCTCGCTGCCGACTTCCGAACGCAGCTCAACTTCGGCGATGTGGAGTGGTCGATGCTCGCGCAGCTCGGCGACAGCTATTCGATGCGCGGCTATTACCAGGGCCGCTACCGCGACAACCATAAGATGGAGGCGCAGGTGGAGCTGCGACAGCATGTGTGGAAGCGCAACGGCGTGGTGGCGTGGGTAGGCGCCGGCACCATCTTCCCGAAGTTCAGCAAGATTCAATGGAAGCACATCCTGCCGAACATGGGCGTGGGCTACCGCTGGGAGTTCAAGAAGAATGTCAACGTGCGACTCGACTACGGCTTCGGTAAGTCGGGACAGCACAGCTTTATATTCAATATCAACGAAGCGTTTTAATTCTTTCGTAGCGGAGGTCTCCGGCCTCCGCAGCAAGCGAT
>ULTU01089518.1_pt1 | contig 10839 bp, 23 predicted proteins | sample 1957861 | NCBI WGS metagenome assembly ULTU01 (sample SAMEA4835742, study PRJEB28245) | human gut metagenome | biome: gut microbiome; material: fecal sample | place: Denmark | collected 2008
GTTCTTTGAAAGTCTATCGTAGGAGGATAAATTATAATGGCTATTAAAACATATAAACCAACATCTCCTGCTAGAAGATTTTATACTACCGCTTCTTTTGAAGAAGTAACAAAAAAGACTCCTGAAAAGTCTTTGCTTACTGAAAAGAAAAAATTTGCTGGTAGAAATAATCAAGGCAGAATCACTGTTAGACACAGAGGTGGTGGAAACAGAGTTAAATACAGAATTATTGATTTTAAAAGAAACAAAGATGGTGTTCCAGCAAAAGTTGTTGGTATTGAATACGACCCAAACAGAAGTGCTTACATTGCTTTGCTTAACTATGCTGATGGCGAAAAGAGATATATCTTGGCTCCAGTTGGTCTAAATGTGGGCGATACTGTTATGAGTGGTGCTAATGCTGAAATCAAAGTTGGTAACGCACTTGAAATGAAAGATATGCCAGTTGGTGCTGTTATTCACAACATCGAACTTACTCCTGGCAATGGTGGTCAAATTGTTAGATCTGCTGGTATGGAAGCTAGACTTATGGCTAAAGAAGGCAGATACGTTACAATTAAACTTCCATCAGGAGAAATGAGATTGGTTCTTGCTAATTGCAAAGCGACAATTGGTCAAGTTGGCAATCTTGAACACGAAATAGTATCTATCGGAAAAGCAGGTAGAACTAGACATCAAGGAATTAGACCTACTGTTCGTGGTAGCGTTATGAACCCTTGTGATCACCCACATGGTGGTGGTGAAGGTAAATGCCCAGTTGGTAGAAAATCTCCACTTACTCCTTGGGGTAAACCTGCTATTGGTAAGAAGACTAGAAATACCAAAAAACAAAGTAGCAAGCTAATACTTAAGCGTGTGAATTAGGAGTTTAAAGTATGAGTAGATCATTAAAGAAAAAACCTTATGTTGAAGAAAGGTTATTAAAGAGAATTGAAAAATTAAATTCAGAAGGTAAAAAACAAGTTTTGAAGACTTGGAGTAGAAGTTCTACAATTTATCCTGAATTTGTAGGTCACACTATTGCTGTTCATAATGGAATGAAACATATCCCAGTTTACTGTACAATTGACATGATTGGTCACAAACTTGGTGAATTCGCTCCTACTAGAACCTTTAGAGGTCATGGCAGTGATAAGGTTGCAGGAAAGAAGTAAGGAGAGATAAATTATGGCTAAGAGAATGAAAGAAAAATCTGCAAAAAGATTAGAAACTAGAGACACTCGTCCTACTGCTACTGCTAGATATGTTAGAATGGGTGCTCCAAAGGCAAAAAGAGTTTTGGATATAATCAAAAACAAACCTGCAGTTGAAGCTTGTGCAATACTTGATATTACTCCTAGTACAGCATCATTAGCAGTTAAAAAAGTTTTGTGTTCGGCTATGGCTAATGCAGAAAACAATATGGGTCTTAACAAAGACGAACTTGTTGTTGCTGAAGCTTATGCTAACCAAGCACCATCTTTTAAAAGAGTATCTTTTAGAGGTAGGGGTGGTGTTGATACAATTATAAAAAGAAATTGTCATATCACTATCGTGTTAGACAGCGTAAAAAAGTAAAGGAGCAAGAAAAGAATTATGGGACAAAAAGTTAATCCACACGGTTTTAGAGTTGGTGTTAATAAAGAATGGAGTTCTTCTTGGATTGCTAACAAAAAAGAATTCTCTAATTATCTAATTGAAGATAACAAAATTAGAAAATACATTAACAAAAAACATGCAGGTAACAGTATTTCAAAGATTATTATTGAAAGAACTGTTAATCGTCTAACCGTTGATATTTATACTTCTAAACCTGGTATCGTTATTGGTCAAAAGGGTGCAGGAGTTGAAGAATTAAAAAATGACATTGCTAAAATTAGCAATATCAAAAACATTAGCATTAATATCAAAGAAGTAAAGAGACCTGACCTCGATGCTGAATTAGTTGCTGAAAGCATTGCTATGCAACTTGAAAAGAGAGTTAGCTTTAGACGTGCTATGAAACAAGCTATGCAAAGAGTTATGAGAGCAGGCGCAGTTGGTTGCAAAATTATGGTTAGTGGTAGACTTGATGGTGCTGAAATCGCTAGATCTGAGCATTATCATGAAGGTAGACTTCCACTTCATACAATCAGAGCAGACATCGATTATGCTACTTATGAAGCACACACTACTTTTGGTGTTATCGGTGTTAAAGTTTGGATTTGCAAAGGCGAAATCTTAAACAAAAAATCTGTAACTTGCGATAATACTTCTGATAATGGAGGTGAAGCATTATGTTAATGATGCCAAGAAGAGTTACAAGAAGAAAACAATTTAGAGGAAGAATGAAGGGTAAAGCCACACGTGGTAACAAGCTTGCTTATGGTTCTTTCGGTTTGGTTGCTACTGAGCCATGTTGGCTTACTGCAAATCAAATTGAAGCTGCCAGAGTTGCTATTAACCGTTTTACAAAACGTGGTGGTAAAGTTTGGATAAATGTATTCCCACAAAAACCAGTTTCCAAAAAACCTATCGGTACTCGTATGGGTAAAGGTAAAGGAGCTCCTGAATTTTGGGTAGCAGTTGTTAAACCTGGTAGAGTATTATTTGAACTTGAAGGTGTTGCTGAAGACCAAGCTAGAGAAGCTATGCGTCTTGCTGGACACAAATTACCTTGCAAAACTAAATTCGTTATGAAAGAAAATGAAGAAATTATTGAAGGTGGTAACGAATAATGAAAGCAAAGAATTTTAAAGAAATGACCAGCGAAGAACTTAATGCAAAGTTGAAGTCATTGAAACAAGAATTATTTAATCTTCGTTTTTCAAATGCTACTGGACAACTTGCAAATCCTATGCAACTAAATGTTGTTAAAAAGGACATCGCTAGAGTTAAAACCATTCTTACAGAAAGAGAATTAAATAAAAAGGCTAATGCCTAAGTGCTAGTATAGGAGGATAAAGAAAATGACAGTTGAAAGAAATAACAGAAGAACTAGAATTGGTGTTGTTGTTAGTGATAAAATGGACAAAACAATTACTGTTGCTGTAGAACTTGACAAAAGACATCCACTATACGGCAAAGTTTACAGAACAACCAAAAAATTCAAAGCCCATGATGAAAATAATGTTGCACACATCGGCGACACTGTTGAAATTATGGAAACACGTCCACTAAGTAAAGATAAATACTTTAGATTAGTGAGAATAGTCGAAAGGGCTAAATAAGGAGATAAAATATGGTACAACCTCAAACAATATTAAAAGTTGCCGACAATAGTGGCGCTAAGAGAATTATGTGTATTAGAATCTTGGGTGGCTCATTTCGTAGAAGTGGTAACATCGGGGATATCATTGTAGCATCAGTAAAAACTGCTACTCCTGGTGGTACAGTTAAAAAAGGTGATGTTGTAAAAGCAGTTATCGTTAGAACTTCAAAAGGTGTTTCAAGACCTGATGGTTCTTATATCAAATTTGATGACAATGCTGCTGTTATAATAGATAACCAAAAATTACCAAAAGGTACTCGTATCTTTGGACCAATTGCAAGAGAACTTAGAGACAAAGGTTTCATGAAAATTATTTCGCTTGCACCTGAAGTATTATAAGGAGATTAAATATGGCATTAAATGTTAAAAAAGGTGATACAGTTGTAGTTATCGCTGGAAAAGATAAAGGCAAAACTGGCAAAGTGTTAGTTGCAATGCCTGCAGACAACTCCGTTGTAGTAGCAGGTGTAAACATTATTTCTAAACACAAAAAACCAAGAAGTGCTCAAGATAAAGGTGGCATTATCAAAAGAGAAAACAAAATTGATGCTAGTAACGTTCAAATCATTTGTGGATCTTGTGGCAAAGCTACTAGAGTTGGTCATTCTATTGATGGTGACAAAAAGACTCGTATCTGCAAAAAATGTGGTGCTAGCCTAGATGTTGCTGGTAAGAAAGCTACCAAAGAAACCAAAACTTCTACTAAGAAAGTAGAAACAAAGTCTACTACTAAAAAAGTAGAAACAAAAGAACCAGTTGCTAAAAAAGAAACTGCTAAAAAAGCTCCAGTTGCTGAAAAGAAAGTAACTAGCACTCCAAAAAAGACTGCTACTACAAAGGCTACTGAAGAAAAGAAAACAACAACAAAAAAATCTACTACCAAAAAAGTAGAGAGTAAGTAAGGAGGAATTATGGCAAAAGAATTGAATAGATTACATAAATTTTATAACGAAGTCGTAGTTCCTGCTATGATGAAAGAACAAGGCTACAAAAACGTTAATCAAGTTCCTAAGATTGAAAAAATCATTGTTAGCCGTGGTCTTGGTGATGTAAAAGATAATTCTCAAGCTTTCAACAAGGCTGTTGACGAATTGGCTACTATCACTGGACAAAAACCAATTACAACTTTGGCAAAAAAATCTATTGCTAACTTCAAAGTTAGACAAGGAATGAAAGTTGGTGCTAAGGTTACTCTTAGAGGAGAGCATATGTATGAGTTCCTAGACAAACTTATTTCAATTGCACTTCCAAGACTTAGAGACTTCCAAGGTGTTTCCAAAAAATCTTTTGATGGAAAGGGAAACTATGCTATGGGGCTTACTGAACAATTGGTATTCCCAGAAATTAGTTATGAAAAAATTGACAAAGTTCGTGGTTTAGACATTGTTATTGTTACTTCTGCTAAATCTGATGAGGACGCAAAACTAGTTTTGACTAAACTAGGTATGCCATTCAAAAAGTAGGAGGTAAAGGAAGAAAAATATGGCAAGAAAAGCATTATTAAATAAACAACAAAAAGTTCAAAAATTTTCTACACGTGAATATACTCGTTGCAAAATTTGTGGTCGTCCACACTCTGTACTAAGAAAGTATGGTATTTGCAGAATATGTTTTAGGGAACTTGCTTACAAAGGCGAAATCCCTGGTGTAAAGAAGTCAAGTTGGTAAAAGGAGGAAACAATTATGACTATAGATCCAATCGCAGATATGCTTACAAGAATGAGAAATGCGTTGAATGCAAAACATACAAATGTTTCCATTCCTGTATCAAAAACTAAATTAGCCATTGCCGAACTTCTACAAAATGAAGGCTACATTGCTTCTTACAAAGTTGAAGGCGAAGGCATCAAAGCAAACATTGTTATTGAATTCAAAGACAACAAGGTTATCCAAGGTTTGAGAAGAATCTCCAAACCAGGTCTTAGAATTTATGCTAGCGTAGAAGATTTACCTAAGGTTATCAATGGCTTGGGTATCGCAATCGTTTCTACCAACAAAGGAATTATTACTGATAGGGAAGCACGTAAACTAGGTGTTGGTGGTGAAGTGCTTGCTTATGTATGGTAGGAGGTAAAAGTTATGAGTAGAATTGGTAAAAAGACAATTGTATTGCCACAAGGCGTAAATGTTACTGTTGCTGGCAAACTTGTTACTGTTACTGGCCCTAAAGGTACTCTTTCCAGAGAAATTAATCCAAAAATTGAAGTAAAAGTTGAAGACGGTCATGTAAACGTTATCAACAATAATGTTGAAACTCAGTACAATGCTTATCATGGTCTTTATAGACAATTGATTGCAAACATGGTTGAAGGGGTTTCAAAAGGCTTCCAAAAATCACTAAATGTTAATGGTGTTGGTTTCAAAATCAATCAACAAGGACAAGATTTAGTATTAAACATTGGATTTTCACATCCAGTTGTTGTCAAAGCTATTCCAGGAATTGAACTTTCTTGTGATAAGACAACAATAACTGTCAAAGGTATTGACAAAGAATTAGTTGGTCAATTTGCTGCAAAAGTTAGACAGATTAAACCAGTAGAACCATACCATGCTTATGGAATTAGTTACACAGATGAAACTGTTGTACGTAAAGAAGTTAAGAGTGGTAAGAAGTAGAGGTTAGGTTATGATTAAGAAGATTAATAAAAATGAAGATAGAAAAATGCGTGCTGAACGTGTTAGAGCAAAAATTTCAGGCACTACTGAAAGACCAAGACTTAATGTATTTAGAAGTTTGAATAATATCTACGCTCAAGTAATTGACGATACAAAAGGTATTACTCTTGCTCAATCATCTACAATGGACAAAACCATTGTTAAATCAATTGAAGGAAAAACTAAACAGGAAGCAGCATTCATTGTAGGACAAGCTGTTGCTAAAAATGCTATGAAAAAAGGTATCAAAACTGTTGTATTTGACAGGGCAGGTTACCAATATACTGGCAGAGTAAAAGCTTTGGCTGACGGTGCTAGAGATGCTGGTCTTGAGTTTTAAGAGGTGTTTATATGCAAAATACTGAAAAAAAGCCATTTGAGAAAAAAAGTGGCAATAGAAATCACAACGATAAAAAATCTTTTAACAAAGAAATCGACCCAATTGCTAGCAAACTTGTAGACGTTAATCGTATTACTAAGGTTGTTAAGGGCGGTAGAAATATGAGATTTTCTGCTCTTGTTGTTGCTGGTGACAAGGCTGGCAAGGTTGGAGTTGGTACAGGTAAGGCTGCCGAAGTTCCAAACGCTATCGACAAAGCAACAATGAGTGCCAAAAAACATATGATTAGTATTCCTTTGGAAGGAACTACTATCCCACACGAAGTTATTGGCAAATTTGGAACTTCAAAAGTAAAACTTTTGCCTTCTAAAGAAGGTACTGGAGTTATTGCTGGTGGTTCTGTTAGACCAGTTGTGGAACTTTGTGGAATCAAAGATATCACAGCAAAAAGTTATGGCTCAAGAAATAAAATCAACTGCGTTAAGGCAACTTTGGATGCTCTTATGCAATTGAGAAGCAAGGAAGAAGTTGCTGCTCTTCGTGGAAAAACTGTAGAGGAAATTTTGTAAGAGGTGTATTATGGCAGAAACAAAAAAGACAAGTGCAACTCCTACAAAAGTTGCAAAAAAAGAAAAAATGCTTAGAGTAACATTGGTTAAAAGTCCAATTGGATACTGCAAAGACCAAAGACAAACTGCAGTTGCTCTAGGACTTAACAAATTAAATTCATCTAACGAACTTCCAGACAATAGTGCTGTTAGGGGTATGATTTTCAAAATCAAACACCTTGTTCGTGTAGAGGAAATCTAAGGGGGAGACTATGAAATTACATCAATTAGCACCTGCTCCTAATTCCACTCCAAAAGCAAAAAGATTAGGTAGAGGTTTAGGCTCTGGACTAGGCAAAACTAGTGGAAAGGGCACAAAAGGTCAAAACTCTCGTAGTGGCGGTGGCGTACGTCCAGGATTTGAAGGCGGTCAAATGCCACTTATTAGAAAATTACCAAGAAGAGGCTTTAACAACAAGAATTTCGACAAGGTTTATAACGTTATAAATGTTGAAGATTTGAATAACTTTGATGAAAATACTGTTGTAACAGTTGAGTTACTAAAAGAAAAGAATATTATTAGTAAAGTTGCCCCTTATGGATTAAAAGTATTAGGTAATGGAAAGTTGGAAAAGAAACTTACTGTTAAGGCTGCCAAATTTTCAGAAACAGCTATACAAAAGATCAATGAGGTTGGTGGAAAAGCCGAGGTATTATAATGTTTAAAAATTTTATCAATGCTTTTAAGGTAAAAGAAATTAGAAATAAAATATTGTTAACCATTCTTTTGGTTCTTATTTACAGGCTAGGTTGCTGGATTCCTGTTCCTGGTGTAGATGCTTCGGCATTTGCAAACCAAGTGTCGGGAGACGAAGGCTTCTTGGGTCTGCTTAGTTCAGTGAGTGGTGGAGCGCTTGCCAACGGTTCGCTTTTGGCTTTGGGTATTGCTCCTTACATTAGTGCATCTATTATTATCCAATTGCTTACTATCGCTGTTCCTAGTTTGGAAAGACTATCCAAAATGGGTGACGAAGGTAGAAAGAAAATCGCCGGTTATACCAAAATTGCTGCATTAGTTTTGGCTATTGCTCAAGCGGTTGCAATTGTTATAAGCTTTGAAGGTGTACTCAAAGAATCAACTCTTGGCGATGGGTTTATACTTCCTACTTGGTTTGTAGGTATTGTTGTAACTCTAGTTTTGATTGCTGGTTCTATGTTTACTTATTGGCTTGGTGAAAAAATTACAGAACTAGGTATTTCAAATGGCCAATCAATTTTGATTTTTGTAGGTATCCTTTCTACTGCTGGCACATCACTTCTTACAAACTTTACAAATATCTTCAATGGCGATATGGGAAGTTTGACAGAACTTTTACTATTCGTTCTTGCTTTGATTTTAATATTTGGATTTATTGTTTGGATTGATGGCTCTGAGAGAAAAGTTCCTGTTCAATATGCAAAACAAATTAAGGGTAGAAAGATGTATGGTGGTCAAAGTACATTTATTCCTATTAGAGTAAATGCAACTGGTGTTATGCCAATTATCTTTGCTATGTCACTACTTTCATTCCCACAACTTATTCTTAGCATATTCGTAGATACAACAACAAACAAGTTCTATCTATGGTATAGCAAATGGTTGGGTGCTGGTAGTTGGGTTTATATTATTCTTGTTGGCTTGCTTATTACATTCTTTGCTTATTTTTGGACACAAGTTACTTTCAATCCTGATGATGTTTCCAAAAATATCCAACAAAATGGTGGATTTATTCCAGGTATTAGACCGGGAAAACCTACATCAGACTATCTAAAGAAAATTTCTAATAGAGTAACATTGTTCGGCGCTTTGTTCCTATCAGTTATTGCAATTATCCCAAGTTTGATTTTTAAATCAATTGGTGGTTCTTTGGTTAGTGCATTTAGTGCAACCGGTTTGTTAATCGTAGTATCGGTAGCTATCGAATTTGACAAATCTTTGGAGGCTCAAATGCTTATGAAGAGTTACAAAGGCTTTTTGAAATAATGAATGAAAAAGGAAGATTAATGAAATTAGTATTATTAGGGCCTGTAGGAAGTGGCAAAGGTACCCAAGCGGGAATTATTAGTAAGGAATATGGCTTACCACATATCTCTACTGGTGAAATTTTTAGAAATAATATAAAAAATGAAACAGAACTAGGCAAAATCGCTAAGTCATATATTGACAAAGGTGAACTAGTTCCAGAAGAACTAACAAACAAGTTAGTTGAAGATAGATTAAAATCAGATGATTGTAAGAACGGTTTTATTCTTGATGGTTATCCAAGAAACATCGCACAAGCAAAATTTTTGGAAGGCATTACAGATATAGATTTGGCTCTTATGATTGATTTGAGTGAAGACAAAATAATCGAAAGATTATCTAGTCGTAGAATGTGTAGCAGTTGTAATCAACCAACATCATTAGAATGGATGAAAGATGACAAGTGCGAAAAGTGTGGCGGAGATGTTTATATTAGAGATGATGATAAACCTGAAGTTATCAAAGTCAGACTAAGCAAACAAGCTGTGTCACAAGATGTTATAAATTTTTATAAAGAAAAAGGTGTGTTTAGCAAAATTGATGCAACAGATACCGTTGAGGGTACCTATGCATTGGTTAAAGCAATACTAAACCAGGTAAACAATGATTAAGATTAAGTCTCAAGAAGAAATCGACCTTATGCGTGAAGCGGGAAGAATCACTAGAGATACACTTAAAGTTGTAGAAAATAGTATAAGGGTTGGCATTAGTACAAAAGAACTTGATAAAATCGCTTATGATTATATCAAGTCCCAAGGTGCTACGCCATCCTTTAAGAACTATGGTGGATTTCCGGGAAGCATATGTGCGTCAGTTAATGATACAATTGTTCATGGAATTCCAAGTAACAATATTATCCTTAAGGAAGGCGATATTATTAGCATTGATTGTGGTGCAAAATACAAAGGCTATCATGGTGATGCTGCTAGAACCTTTCCTGTTGGAAAAATTGATGCAAAAGTTAAAAAATTAATTAAAGTTACAGAACAAAGCTTCTTTGAAGGTATAAAAGATTTGAAAAGTGGTGCATTCGTTGGTGATATATCTCATAGAATACAGACTTTTGTTGAAAAAAATGGTTATTCAATAGTAAGGGAACTTGTTGGACATGGTGTTGGTAGTCACCTTCACGAAGACCCTATGGTTCCAAATTATGGAAAAGCCGGTAGTGGACCTAGACTAAATGCAAATGCAGTTATTGCGATTGAACCTATGGTTAACATGGGTGACAAAAATGTTGTGTTTATGTCTGATGGTTGGACATGCAAAACTAGAGATGGCTTGCCTTCTGCTCACTACGAAAACACAGTATTAATTACCGAAAGTGGTGTTGAAATACTAACATTATAAGGAGTAATTATGTCGAATTTTTGTGTCGGAGCAGTGGTTCTCGCTATATCAGGTAGAGAAAAAAATCAAGTATTTGTGATTAGTAAGATAGAAAATAATTATGCTTATCTTATCAATGGCAAAACTAGAAAAATAGAATGTCCAAAGAAAAAGAATTTTAAACATTTGCAAATGCTAAATAGTCATAGCAATCTAGATATGAATCATTTGGTTAATTGCGATGTTATAAAATATTTGAAAGATTACATTAAATCTCGAGATTGCAAATAGGAGGCTTGTTGTTTGTGTCAAAAGCAGATGTTGTAGAAACAGAAGGTGTTGTAGTCGAAGTATTGAGAAATGCGAATTTCAAAGTTCAACTTTCTAACGGATTTATAATTACAGCATATTTATCCGGAAAACTTCATCTTAACAACATTAGAATTTTAGTGGGTGACCAAGTAAAAGTTGAAATGTCACTCTACGACTTAACAAAAGGTCGCATAATTTGGCGACTAAAAAACAAAAATTAGGAGAGTAAAGTTATGAAAGTAAGACCATCAGTAAAGAAAATGTGTGACAATTGCAAAGTTATCAAAAGAAATGGCACAGTTATGGTTATTTGTTCAAAATATCCTAAACACAAACAAAGACAAGGTTAAACTGCCTAAAAAAA
>ULTU01081213.1_pt1 | contig 10828 bp, 6 predicted proteins | sample 1957861 | NCBI WGS metagenome assembly ULTU01 (sample SAMEA4835742, study PRJEB28245) | human gut metagenome | biome: gut microbiome; material: fecal sample | place: Denmark | collected 2008
GTGCACTTCGCGCCGGCGAGTACCTGCTTCTTCTGGATCGCGGTGTCGGTGAGGGCGGTCTCGTATGCCATCAGGCCGTCGGTGAAGTCCTTCTTGACCATCTCGAGCATGGTGAGTGCCTCGATGCGGATGGTCTTCGAGTAGTTCTCGAGGTAGATCTCATAGCGGGAGTCGATCTCGATCTCGGTGAAGACGTGGTGTTTTTCGAAGAGCTCCTTGTTCTTCTTTGCCTTGATCTGCGGCATCGCCTCCGGGAGGGACTTGAGGTTGTAGAGGCCTCTCTTCTCTGCCTCGGCTACCCACTCATCGGTATAACCGTTGCCGTTGAAGATGATGCGTCTGTGCTTCTTGAGGAGCTCCTTGACGAGCTTCATCGCCTCTGTCTCGAGATCCTTCGGATCGACATGCTCGAGCTTCGCGCAGATCTGGTCGAGTGCCTCGGCCACGGCGGTGTTCAGTACGATGTTAGGGTCTGCAACGGAAAGTGAGGAGCCCGGCATACGGAACTCGAACTTGTTGCCGGTGAAGGCGAACGGTGAGGTACGGTTACGGTCGGTGTTGTCCTGTACGAAGTGTGGCAGTACGTGTGCACCGGTCTCGAGCTGCTTCGAATCCGAGGCGGTGAAATCCTCGCCGTTCTCGATAGACTCGAGGACCTTCTCGAGCTCGTCGCCGACGTAGATGGAAACGATGGCTGGAGGTGCTTCATTTGCGCCCAGGCGGTGATCATTGCCCGCGGTTGCGACGGATACACGCATCAGATCTGCATACTCATCCACTGCACTGACGATACCCATGAGGAAGAGCAGGAACTGAACGTTCTTACCCGGCGTCTTGCCCGGATCGAGCAGGTTCTCACCCTCGGAGGTGATCATGGACCAGTTGTTGTGCTTACCGGAGCCGTTGATGCCCTCGAAAGGCTTCTCGTGCAGGAGGCATGCATAATTATGCTTGTCGGCGACCTTCTTCATCATCTCCATCGTGAGCTGGTTGTGGTCGACGGCAATGTTGGCGGTCTCAAAGACAGGTGCCAGCTCGTGCTGTGACGGCGCCACTTCGTTGTGCTTGGTCTTCGCCGGAACGCCGAGCTTCCAGAGTTCCTGGTCGAGGTCGTGCATGAACTCGGATACCTTTGGCTTCAGTACGCCGAAGTAGTGATCCTCCATCTCCTGTCCCTTCGGTGCCGGAGCGCCGATCAGGGTACGGCCGGTGAGCATGAGGTCCTCACGCTCGGTATAGAGGTCCTTATCGATCAGGAAGTACTCCTGCTCAGAGCCGACGGTGGTGTCGACGCGGGTAACCTTCTCCTTGCCGAGGATGTGCAGCAGCTTCGTTGCGGAGTCACTCAGGGTCTCCATGGAGCGAAGCAGCGGGGTCTTCTTATCGAGGGACTCGCCGGAGTACGAGCAGAATGCGGTCGGGATGTAGAGGGTTCCGTCCTTGATGAAGGCTGGGGAGCTCGGGTCCCATGCAGTATAGCCGCGGGCCTCGAAGGTGGCACGGAGGCCGCCGCTCGGGAAGGAGGAGGCATCCGGCTCGCCCTTGACGAGCTCCTTGCCGGAGAACTCCATGATCACGCCGCCGTTCTCGGTCGGGGAGATGAAGCTGTCATGCTTTTCTGCGGTCAGGCCGGTCATTGGCTGGAACCAGTGTGTGAAGTGGGTCGCGCCGAGCTCCAGTGCCCACTCCTTCATCGTCGCTGCGACGGTATTCGCCACGTCCAGCTCCAGATGGGATCCGTTCTGGATGGTCTTGTGCACTGCCTTGTAAATGTCCTTCGGCAGTCGCTCGCGCATGACCTTGTCGTTAAATACAAGGCTTCCGTAAAGCTCAGGAACCGATGTAGTACTCATAATTTTCTCCTCCTAAAAAAGATATATGGTGGTTTGTGATCCCCACCACATTTCGATGTCCATCTGTCCGGAATCGATACGTTCAAGACCGATTTACATGGAAATGCGGTAGGTATAAAAAAGAGGACAGCGGGACACAGGAAAAAAGCTTCCCGGACCCCATTGTCCTCTTCGTTTACAGATTTGATTTAAGTTACAATTATTCGTCCGCTTTCGCGGATGATCTTCAGGGCGACCTCGCGGCGGGTGACGCTGCCGTTCATGGCCTGGCGCTCGAGGTACTTGTGTGCCTCGCCCTCCGTCATGCCCTGCTTCTCGATGAGAAGGGCCTTCGCGCGGCTGACGTAACGCTCATCCTCGAGCTTCCGCTGCAGCTTCGCATTCTCCTCGAGCAGGCGCTGAATCTTACGGCTCATCGCGCCGAGCATCTGGATCGCCGACACGAAGGTGCCGGTGCTGATCGGTCTCGCCAGTACCGTGATGCCGGTGTCGCCGGCACGGTAAAGCACCTGCTGATAAGCTTCCTTCGACACGATGAGAAGGATGCTCATCGCCGGATATTTGACACTCAGATCGAGGATCGACTGAACGCCGGAATCATCCGACAGCGGTGTGTAGATGATCAGGAGATCCGCCCGTTCCTCGGTGAGCGTCTGCTTCACCCGCGCCATGGACGGCTGGAAAGTCACGCGACCGAAGCCAGCGGGCAGTATGCCCTTGATCTGGACGGCGATCTTTTCAGATTGAGCCGCGATCAGTACGCTGCTCCTTTGCTCCGTTCTTTCCATGTGACTCTCCCTAAGTGTTACTGCTGCGGCCGGTGGCGGCGGTCAATGCTCCCGCTATCCGGCCTCCCGGTGTGGCCTGTCGACGCTCGCCGACGGGCGCTTCCCGGAAAACTGTCGTCTGCCCTCGCCGAAGCTCAGGCGTTATCGCTTGTATATGCCTCGAAATACTCCTTCGGCACGATCGACCGCATGAACTCGGAGCTCTGTGCGTAGGCGGCGGCCTCGTCGAGTGACTGCGGCAGGCGCTTCAGCTGATCCGTGATGGATGCGTCCGCCTTAAACAGGTTCACATCCAGCGGTGCCATCGGCTCGAGTCCGCGCTCGATGCCATCGAGGCCGGCGTAGATCAGCAGGGCGAAGGCGAGGTACGGATTCGCCATCGGATCCGGTGAACGGAGCTCGAAGCGCTTGAGATCCGAGCGGCTCGCCGGGATACGGATGAGCTGTGAGCGGTTCTGCTCGGACCAGCTCACGAATTTCGGTGCCTTCATATCGCCGAGACGCTCGTAGCTCTCGCGGATCGGATTCAGGAACAGCGTCATCTCACGGATATGCTCGAGGATGCCCGCCATGAAGGCGGCGCTGTGATCGTGACCATCGCGGGACTCCACCGACATGTTGATGTGCATGCCGTTGCCCGGCTTGTCGGCGAGTGGCTTCGGCGAGAAATCAGCCCAGACGCCATCCGAGGTCGCGATGGACTTCACCACCCACTTGAAGGTGGAAGCATTGTCCGCCGCTGTCAGCGGATCGGCATAACGGAAATCGATCTCGTTCTGCCCCGGGCCCATCTCGTGATGACTCGCCTCCGGGCGGATGCCCATGTCCACGAGGGCGAAGCTGATGTCGCGGCGGATGTTCTCACCGTGGTCCTCCGGCGCGATGTCCATGTAGGACGCCTGGTCCTGCGGAATCATCGTGCGGTTGCCATCATCGTCGAGCTTGAAGATGTAGAACTCGACCTCGGTACCGAAGTTCACGTGGATGCCACGATCGGCCGCCTTCTCGACCGCCTGCTTCAGGATCCAGCGGCTGTCCTTCTCGAAGGTCTTCCCATCCGGATACTCGATGTCACAGAACATCCGCGCCACACGGCCATCGACCGGACGCCACGGCACGATCGACATGGTCGTCGGATCCGGACGAAGGAAGATGTCAGAACGGACATCGGCCCCGAAGCCGCACACCGAGCTCGCATCGATGCTGATGCCCTCGCTGAACGCACGCTTCAGCTCATCCGGCATGATCGCGATGTTCTTCTGGACGCCGAACACATCGAAAAAAGCGAGTCTTATAAACTTGACATTCTCCTCTTCCACAAACTCGAGGATGTCTTCATACGAATTCATATCCTTCACCTCAACATCATCATAGGTTTTAAATATTGTATTACTTAAATCGATCATATGTAAACTCGCTTTTCCATCAGAATACAGTACTTTTTTCTATAGCTGCCATGCATCCGAAAAATTTAATGGGGTCTGACCCCATTAAATTTTTATAAACTCATCGACTGGACGAGCTTCTCGAAGCGGGCCATCGCCTCGCGGGTGTTCTCGTGGGTGGAGAAGGCGGTGAGGCGGAAGAACTTCTCGCCGCTCTTTCCGAAGCCGGCGCCCGGGGTGCCGACCACGTAGGCTTCGTTCAGAAGCTTATCGAAGAAGCTCCAGCTGTCCATGTCACCCGGGCACTTGAGCCAGATGTACGGTGAATTCTTGCCACCGGTGTAGTAGAGATGAAGACGATCCATCGTTTCGGTGATGATGGAGGCATTGTCCCTGTAGTACTGGAGGTTCTCCTCGATCTCCCGCTCGCCGGCCTCGGTGAAGACGGCCTCTGCACCGCGCTGGGTGATATAGCTCACGCCGTTGAACTTCGTGGTCTGGCGACGAAGCCACATCTTGTTGAGGCTCGCGCCATCACGCTTCAGGGTGTCCGGCACGATGGTGTAGCCGCAACGTGTACCGGTGAAGCCGGCCTTCTTCGAGAAGCTGCAGAACTCGATCGCGACGTCACGTGCGCCTGGAATCTCGTAGATGCTGTGCGGCAGGTCGCCGGTCACGAAGCACTCATAGGCGGCATCGAAGAGGAGGATCGCGTTGTTCTCCCGCGCGAACTGCACCCACTTCGTGAGGCCCTCACGGTCATAGACGGCACCGGTCGGGTTGTTCGGGCTGCAGAGGTAAATGATGTCGGCCCGGTACTCTGGTGCCGGAAGCGGCAGGAAGCCGTTCTCTTCAGAAGACATCGCGTAAACGATCTTCCGACCGGACATCATGTTGGTGTCGACATAGACCGGATACACCGGATCGGTAACGAGCACTGTGTTGTTCTCATCGAAGAGATCCAGGATGTTGCCGAGATCCGACTTCGCACCATCCGAGATGAAGATCTCGTCGAGGGCGAGCTCTACGCCGAACTTCTTATAATAAGACTGAATTGCTGTCTTCAGGAAATCGTAGCCCTGCTCCGGACCGTAGCCGTGGAAGGTCTCGGCTACGCCCATCTCCTGCGCTGCCTTCACCATCGCGTCGACGACGGTCTTCGGCAGCGGACGGGTGACATCACCGATCCCCATACGGATCAGCTGACTGCTGAGCTCCGGATGCGCGGACTGCCACTCACGGATACGACGTGCGATCTCCGCAAAAAGATAGCTTTCATTTAATTTCAGATAGTTTTGATTGACACTTGCAGACATTTTTATACTCCCCAGCATGAAATGTTGAATGTTCGATATGTATTTTTCAAATGAAAAAAGGGCATGGACTCACTGGTAAAACCAGGACGCCTTTGCCCTTTTGTTGACATTATAATTTCGGAAACGCGAATGTCAAGAAATCTTTGATTACAAAAAATTATGGATGCTATTCCAAATCGACGCTTGACATTCTTTTCGCACCGTCTCATAATGTGGAGCATCAATGAACGGCAAAGGTGTCGCGTGTATCGCTACATCTCTGCCGTCTTTTTTGTTTAAGATTTTACTTAGGGAGAGTAACCATATGTGCAGTATTATCGGATTCTGTGACAAGCGCGCACAGTATGAGGTTGTGAAAGCCGCGCTTCTAAAGACCACGTCGAGAGGACCGGACGATACCCGTATCGTCGACACCGGTAACGGCTACCTCGGCTTCAATCGTCTCGCCATCATGGGCCTGACCGACGCCGGCATGCAGCCGTTCGAGCTGGATGGTTCCTATGTGGTCTGCAACGGCGAGATCTACGGCTTCCGCCCGCTGCGTGAGAAGCTCGCGAAGGAGGGCTATACCTTCCAGTCCGATTCTGACTGCGAGATCCTGCTTCCGCTCTGGCGTGAGCTCGGCACCGAGATGTTCCGTATGCTCGACGCGGAGTTCGCACTCATCATCTACGATGCAGAGGCCAATGACTACATCGCGGCACGGGATCCGATCGGTATTCGTCCCCTCTACTATGGCACCACTGACGCCGGCACGCTGACATTTGCCTCCGAGCCGAAGAACCTCGTGGGTCTCTGCCATGAAATCAAGCCATTTCCACCAGGACACTACTATAAGGATGGCAAGTTCGTCTGCTATCACGATCTGTCCGTGGTGCACAAATACAACACACACGACGATCTCGAGGAGATCGCCCACAACATCCACGATCTTCTCGTCGAGGGTGTGAAGAAGCGTCTCGACGCGGACGCACCGGTCGGCTTCCTGCTTTCCGGTGGTCTCGACTCCTCGCTCGTCTGTGCGATCTCTCAGAAGCTTCTGAAGAAGCCGATCGAGACCTATGCCATCGGTATGGATATCGACGCGATCGACCTCAAGTATGCACGTGAGGTCGCGGACTACATCGGCGCAAACCATCACGAGGTCATCATGTCCCGTGAGGATGTCCTGGCCGCCCTTCGGGAGGTCATCGCCACTCTCGGAACCTACGATATCACCACTATCCGTGCGTCCATCGGCATGTATCTCTGCTGCAAGGCGATTCATGAGCAGTCTGATGTCCGTGTACTCCTGACCGGTGAGATCTCCGACGAGCTCTTCGGCTACAAGTACACCGATTTTGCACCGAGCGCCGAGGAATTCCAGAAGGAAGCCGAGAAGCGTATCCGCGAGCTGCACATGTACGATGTGCTTCGTGCCGACCGCTGCATCAGCGTAAACTCTCTCGAGGCACGCGTACCGTTCGGAGACATTGACTTCGTCGACTACGTGATGCACATCGATCCGGAGAAGAAGCTGAACCACTACCATAAGGGCAAGTATCTCCTTCGCCACGCGTTCGAGGCCGATCATCTCCTGCCGGAAGACATCCTCATGCGTGAGAAGGCCGCCTTCTCCGACGCCGTCGGTCACTCCATGAAGGATGACCTCGCGGAGTTCGCCGAGAAGCAGTATACCGACGCGGAATTCGAGGAGAAGCGTCAGAAATACACGCACGCGACGCCGTTCACGAAGGAGTCTCTCCTCTACCGCGAAATTTTCGAAGAGTACTATCCGGGACAGTCCCAGATGGTCACCGATTTCTGGATGCCGAACAGGACCTGGCCTGGATGCGCCGTCAACGACCCATCCGCCCGTGTTCTCTCAAACTACGGCGACTCCGGAAAATAATCGATGGTTAACGGCATAGCCGTATTAACCTATACTCCCTAAGGCAAACGACCTGTCCCTCGCGGGGCAGGTCGTTTGCTGTCTGGAAATAAGGGGCGGCTTCTGTCAGAATCCGAGCAGCCTGGTCAAAAAAGAGCTGGCGCACCTTTTCGTGCACCAGCTCCCTGTCTTTTCCGTTTTTGATTACTCTTCTGTGATCGTAGCGGTGGCTTCTGCTTCTTCGGCTTCTTCCTTTACGGCAGTTGCCTCGTCTACAGCGGCCTTCGTAGCGTCTGCTGCAGTCTCGTCCTTCGCAGGCTCCTCTGCCTTCGGCTCGGCGTCCTTCCCGGTCACTTCTGTCTTCGCGTCTGCATCATCCGCATCCGTCGTGAAGAACTCTACCTCGACGTCGCCGTCATCCTCTGACTCGATGTCGGTATCCTCTGCCTTTTCCGCAGCCTCGTCCTTCACCTCTTCGGCATCTGACTTTGCGTCCTCGTCATCTACATATGGATACGAGATGTGCTCGACGTTCTCATCGACGACATCATCATCCTCATCGCAGCTTCCGAGCTTCTCATCGAGGGCTTCCTTTACGGTCTTGTATGCGTCCTTGCTTGCGTCGACCGCAAGGTTCTTTGCATCGACAGCGAGGTTCTTTGCGGCTACACCGATGTCCTTCGCTGCGGTCTTGAAATCTTCCTTCGTCTGGCTGTTCTTCAGCGTCGTGTAGGATCTCTTCGCGGAGTCCTTCACCTCAGAAGCGGACTCGAGCACATCCGTGAAGTCCTGATCGACCTCCTCAGAAAACTTCTCATACTTATAGAGATAGGATACAGCGGCGGCAACACCACCGACCAGTGCAGCGAATCCGACGAGACCACCTAAACCTTTTTTCTTGCCCATAACGATATCCTCCATCCGGGCCGCTTTCAGCCCGTTTCTTCATTTCGGTGTCTTCCGTATCTGAATCAATCTATCGATACTACAGTCAGGCACCACCAGTCCATCTTTCATTTGTATCGCTCAGAATTTACAAATTCGATACTGCTATCATACCACTATTTCGCTGATATATATACCTGCATCGTAGCCACAGATGTTCGAATTTCGTAAGGGGGTCTGACCCCATTAAATTTTTATAAACGAAATCTAAAGTCATAGTTTATGGGGTCAGACCCCATAAACTCAGGCCTGGGTCGGGAGCTTGAAGCTGGACTTCAGGCCGACGATGCGGTTGTAGACCGGGTGGCCTTCGGTGGAGTCCTTACTGTCGACGCAGAAGAAGCCGTTTCGTACGAACTGGAAGCTGTCATATGCCTTCACGTCCATGAGCTCCGGCTCGACCATGCAGTTCTCTACGACGGTGAGCGAGTTCGGGTTGAAGTTCAGGGTGCCATCCTCGTTCAGCTTGCCCTTCTCTTCGTCGATCAGCTGCTCATACAGACGGACGGTCACCTGACCTGCGGTCGGAGCATTGACCCAGTGGATCGTGCCCTTCACCTTACGTCCCGTGAAGCCGGAGCCCGACTTCGTCTCCGGATCATAGGTGCAGTGAACGACGGTCACCTTTCCATCGGCGTCGGTCTCGTAGGAGGTCGCCTTTACGAAATATGCGGACATGAGGCGAACCTCGTTGTCGACATAGAGCCGCTTATACTTCTTCGGCGGATCGATCATGAAGTCGTCGCGCTCGATGTAAAGCTCGCGGGAGAACGGAACCTGACGGCTGCCGAGCGCTTCGTTCTCGAGGTTATTCGGTACCTCAAGCATCTCGGTCTGACCCTCCGGATAGTTGTCGATCACCAGCTTGATCGGGTCAATGACGGCCATCATACGCTTATCCTTCAGCTTCAGGTCCTCGCGGATACAGTACTCAAGGAGACTGATATCGCAGCTGGAATTCGCCTTCGAGATACCGCTCAGAGTGACAAACTGACGGAGGGACTCCGGTGTGTAGCCACGACGGCGAAGAGCCGCGATGGTGACGAGACGTGGATCGTCCCAGCCATCTACGACGCCATCCTCTACCAGCTTCTTGATGTAACGCTTACCGGTGACAACATTGGTCAGATACAGCTTCGCGAACTCGATCTGGCGAGGCGGGTGCGGGAAATCACAGTTCTTAACAACCCAGTCATAGAGCGGGCGATGATCCTCGAACTCCAGTGTGCAGAGGGAATGGGTGATGCCCTCTACAGCGTCCTCGATCGGGTGTGCGAAATCGTACATCGGGTAGATGCACCACTTGTCACCGGTGTTGTGGTGATGCATGTGGGCTACACGGTAGATGATCGGGTCACGCATGTTCAGGTTCGGGGATGCCATGTCGATCTTCGCACGAAGGGTCAGGGTACCGTCTGCGTACTTGCCGTCCTTCATGTCCTGGAAGAGCTGAAGGTTCTCTTCGATCGGACGGTTACGGTTCGGGGACTCCTTACCAGGGTTCGTGAAGTCACCACGATACTCGGTGATCTGCTCTGCGGTGAGATCATCGACGAAGGCGAGTCCCTTCTTAATCAGAAGGAGGGCCTTCTCATACATGATATCGAAGTAATCGGACGCGAAGAAGATGCGGTCCTCGAAGTCGGCACCGAGCCACTTTACGTCTCGCTCGATGGCCTCGACGAATTCGGTCTTCTCCTTCATCGGGTTCGTGTCATCGAAGCGGAGGTTAAACTGTCCATGGTACTCCTGCGCCATTCCGGAATTCAGAATGATCGACTTCGCATGGCCGATATGCAGATAACCGTTCGGCTCCGGTGGGAATCGTGTATGTACGTGGTCATAAACGCCCTCGGCAAGATCCTTCTCGATCTCACGCTCGATGAAATGCTTCGACTCTGGAGCCTTCTCCTCCAGCACGCCGTTCTCGTTTCTTGTTTCCATAGACATAGTATAGCCTCCTAAAAATGAAGTACCCAAAATTATAGCATATCGGGGCGCTGTTATACAAGGTACAGTTTACCCCATGAGCCCTCTCCGGTCGCGGAGAACGGCGAGGATCGAGAGCGCAAGCATGATACCGACGGTGAGGACGACGGTGACCATCGCGCCGGCGATGCCAACGTGATCCGCGAGGATGCCGATGATCTGTGGGACGAGGATGCCGCCGATGGCGCTGATGCCGGTGAGGAGCGAGAGGCCCATGGTGGAGCCTTCGATGATCGGGCCGGCTGCCGCGACGGTGGTCGGGTAAATGGCGCTCATGCCGAGGCCGAGCACGGCGATGATGATGGCCGCCATCGTCGCGGTGTGGGTGTTCACAAGGAGCACGATCGCGACGAAATCGATGAGGGCGCTCACGATGATGATCCAGAGCTTAGGGACATGCTGGAGGAACTGCGCGGTGCCTATGCGTCCGGCCATCATCATGATCCAGGTGACGGAGACCATCGCGGTGGCGAGCGCACTCGACATGACGCCGGTGTCCTTCAGGTAGGTGACGAACCAGCCGTTCACCGTGTTCTCGAAGCCGACATACATGAACATGATGAAGGTGATGATCAGGAAGCTGCGGTTCGTGAGCAGCGCCTGAAGATTCGGCGCGCCGGCAGGCTGTCCCTGCTCAATGCATCCGGCGTCACTGCCGTCACCACCCTGCGCTGCATCGGCA
>ULTU01027367.1_pt1 | contig 10818 bp, 7 predicted proteins | sample 1957861 | NCBI WGS metagenome assembly ULTU01 (sample SAMEA4835742, study PRJEB28245) | human gut metagenome | biome: gut microbiome; material: fecal sample | place: Denmark | collected 2008
AGAAAATCCATCGGGAAAGTTGGCTATGACTTTTCCCATCACTGCCATGGATCATCCTTCTTCACGCAACTTCCCACTCAACGGATACAAAGGACAAAGAGGTAGTGCCGGACGTGAGAACATAGACTATACTCTGCACAAAGAAGGTATCAATATCGGTTACCGTTATTTTAATACTGTAAACAAACCGGTCTCTTATCCTTTTGGCTACGGATTGAGTTACACGGAATTTTCTTATGATAATCCTGTTGTAAAAGCTACCGGAAAAGGTTTTAAAGCCACCATCCGAGTTAAGAATGCCGGTAAGATGGCAGGGCGCGAAAGTGTTCAACTCTATGTTTCTGCTCCTGCCGGTGGATTGGAAAAACCTGCTTGTGAATTGAAAGCTTTTGCCAAAACTAAACTATTGCAACCCGGTGAGAGTGAAATACTGGTATTCAATGTGTCTGACTATGATTTGGCTTCTTTCGACGAAAGTATACAAAGCTGGGTAAGTGCCAAAGGGAAATATATCGTAAAATTCGGCGCTTCCATTGAAGATATCCGTGGCATGGGAACCTATCAGTTATCTAAGGAATTTACTCAAAAGGTTAATGACGTATTGAAGCCGACAAAGGTATCTATGTAAAACAACCGAAACAGATGCTTTTCGGAGGGAAAGTATCTGTTTCGGCGTAAAAGTATTGTGTTTTGGCACAATATCGCGGATTTATATCCTATATTATTCTTCTGATTGCTGTTATGGGAGCCGTTTTATTTGAGGAACGGGTCACCGTTTTTGTCTTTGCTCACTATCCAACGGAAAGCATTTACCAATAAAAGATTCTGTGCGGCATCACCAAACTCTTCATCACCATGTCCCATATTCAGGTAAATCATTCTGTAATTCTTGTTGGACCATACGATAGGGAAATCACCGGATTTCACTACATCCTTGATGCCCAACGGATAGTTCTTGGGAGATAGGGAAAGAAGTACCTCTACATCCTTGTTCTGGCGTGGGCTGGGATCCCATTGGTACCATTCGCTGGAAGGAGCCACGAATGATGCAGGCAGATTCTTGGTAACGGGATGTTCTTTGCTGTCAACTTCAACCAATACCGGTTGGGGGGGCCAGTTGTTGCTATAGAACACCCCACCACCAAGGAACTTAACGAACCAAGGCCAATGCGTATTTTTGTCATTGTAGGCTGCTGCGTGGAAACCTACCCAGCCGCCTCCATTTTCCATGTATTGCTCAAAAGCATCGCGTTCGGCCTTGGTACTGGGGGATGTGTTAAGCATGATAATAACATTGTACTCTTTCAGTTTCTCGTATGGATATTTTGAAAAGTCGGTAGTAATGTCCAAAAAAAAGCCGTCACCGTAATTGAGTTTCTTAAAGAAAGTGATTGCTTGCTCAGCAAACTGTACATGCGCTTCTTCCACACGTTGTGTGTAATAAATCAATGCCTTGAAGCGGGGAAATCTGGCGTAGTTTGCCGGGTAACCTTCGAATGCCTGTACATGTGTCAACAAAGTGAAGGCTGTAAGGAATAAGATAAGCAAATGTTTCATAACTTGTTAAATAGTTAAATTGTTAAAGATTAATTATTGATTTTCAAGCCTTAGTTGTCTAATATTCCGCAATAAGGGACAGCCACTTGCCTGCCGAGGTAACCCATACCTCTTTATAGCACGCATTGTTGGTCTGTGGCCAATAGGGGATGTCGTCGTTGCCCAAGGTACGTATGCCGACAGGCATCTCTCCCGTCATCTCTCCCGAAGAGAAAGTGTTCAGTTGCGGGTAATTGTGCCCTTCTCCATAAATCAGGGATTGTCCGAAGGGATTCTTGCCTACGGTCCAGTATAACTGTTCCAGACCAATATCAAGCAATTCCTTGTCCTTCAGGAAATTTCCGCAAATGGCGGCAGACTTTCCGTTGGAAAGGTGGATGGCTGTGTTACCGTTGAAAATATTAAACCATACGGGGAAGCGCTTCATGTAGTGTTCTTTATCCAATCGGACACCCCGCTTAATCTGTTCCGTGTACAACTCCTTTGCATTGGTAGGTGGAAACAGATGGAGGGCGTAGAAATTGGTGGTATCCTTGTATTCTTCTACGTGATAGACGCCGCTCGGAATCATGCCATAGGGATGGGTATATTTCATCATTCCTTTCAGATAATCTCCGTACAGTCGGATGGAGTTCACCCATTGCGCATAGTCGGGGTGTCCCTTTTGGGTTTCGCAAAGCATCACCATGGCCTGCATATAGACTTGTTCGCGCGACTGGTGTATGTAGTGCACAATGGATTTGCGGGATTTGTCCCGGTAGAAGAATCCGCGCGTTCCATCTTTATCTTTCAGCGGTTCCGTGCGCTGGCACTCAAGGGTGTACCGGATGTATTCGGCGGCAATATCGGCATAAGACTTTTTGTGAGTCAGCTTGTACAATTGGCTTGCCGACCATGATATGGTGGCCATATACTGGCTTTTCGAGGTATTATAGCTGTGCTCATAGGGCTGGATGAACTTGTCGAAGCCATCTTTTTGGAACTTCTCCATAGCAAATGTGAAATCCTCTTCGGCCACACGCAGCAGATATTCCTGCAGCATCGGGTCGTTGTCCAGCGTCATGGAGGCGTATGCTTCATAGCCGGCATAAAGGAAATTGTCGAATGCCATGTTCTGTACGCGTACGGAAGATATGTCATCCAATGTCTTGAACACGCCGTCTTGCCAGATGAGCAGTCCCATGCTGCTGGCACGGTAGCCGCCTCCGTAGCGGTTCTTCAGCATAAATTCCACTCCCCATTCTGCCTCTTCGCGCAGACGGGCGGCAAGGGCAGGGTTGGTGTTTCTCTGTTTGTTGTAGGCTTCGAGCAGGGCAAAGGTTACATCGCCTGTCTGCAAGGTCTGCTGGGATAGGTCGCCTGCATCGTGCCATCCGCCGGAATAGGAGATGCTGCGTCCGTCATGTTGGGACATCAGATCCACATGGCAGGTGGCATGTTTGCCGGGGACCGGGTGCCCACAGCGCTGGCAGAAAATGAAGTTCAGGACTTTCCATTGTGAATCTTCCCAAAGCTTTTCTCCAATCCGGAAATTGGGGGTCAGGGTATTTCCGACTTTCAGCCGGTACTCTCCGGGTTGGTTGAAGGCAGTGAAGTCAATGAGACCGAACTGCCCCAGGGTGGTTGTCTCTGTTCGGATATCTCCTTCATAGACCACTTTCCCGTCTGTGTCGAGCAATTGGAAGCGTTTGCCGGCATCTATGGTGAGGTTTGTATTGATAAGGGCGGTTTTAGGATGATTGACGGCATAGCCGGTTGTCGAATAAGAAATTTTTCCATCGGCAGGCACCCATCCGCAGACCATTTCGGGGTCTTTTACTGTTTGTAGCTGGAGGTTGTCTATATAGTAGACTGCCGAATCCCCCGTTGTCCGGTCTTTGCCTTTGAGAGCCGTGCTGAAGCTTATGGACATTACCTTGTCCCGCTGATACTCGTCTATTTCGAGGAAGCACTGGTTCCATTCCTTGTTGACAAGATTGACGAGATGTGAACCTGAGGGTGGATTATATCCTTTCTTGGCAGGAGTATCTGCATTATGGAACGTGAGGTTCATGTTGACGATGCGTGCACCCTCACAATCGGGATAGATGGAGAATACAATGCGGTTGTACTTCTCCAGATTGGCGCCGTTCAGGTGATAAGTAACACTGCTGTTTCCGTAAGTGGCATAGTCGGGGTCAGAGGGAGAGCCGGTTGCCCTTTTCCCGGTGAATGTGGGGAATTGCAACTTGACGCTGCCTTTGCCGGAAACGGTTTTCTCTGTACTGAAAGATAAATTTCCTGCACCGGAATGGCTCCAGCCCTCGATGCTTGCCGAGCGGGTGAGGGGAACGCTTTGTAGGACTTCCTTTTTCCATCCGTTGGCTTCGAAAGAGTTTTCAATGTTCAGGGGTAGGGGTTGATGAACCAGTCCGCTTTCATAGAGTTGCCGTTCCAGTTCGGGGTCTTGGGTCAAGCGGGCTTGGCTGTAAGCGGCAATGCTGCCGGCAGATAAAAGATATAAGAATAATAGTGTCTTTTTCATGTGAATGTCAACTTTTGGTTTTGGTTGCAATGTTAGCCATTATTAGTCTGAATAGGGTTTGAAAACTGTCATAAAAGCTCTAAAAACTATCCGAACAAGTATGTTTGATAGAATATGAACCTTGGAAGATGTCTCGAGAATTTGAAATTCAGGCACATTATAGTATTGTGTTTGACGTTTTATCATTATTTAATCAAAATATTACCATGGAATTTAGCTGTTTTGAAAAGTTTTCCTATATTTGCGGTGTTATTCATTGACATTTTGCTTGAATGACATGAAGTCAACAAGGTAATAACCTTTAAAACGTAATATTATGAATATCGAACGTATCATGGCCTCTTTAGAGGCAAAGCATCCCGGCGAGTCTGAGTATCTTCAAGCCGTAAAGGAAGTTCTTCTTTCCATCGAAGATATCTATAACCAACATCCTGAGTTCGAGAAAGCGAAAATCATAGAACGTCTGGTTGAACCTGACCGTATCTTTACTTTCCGCGTTACTTGGGTGGATGATAAGGGTGAAGTCCAGACAAACCTCGGTTATCGTGTGCAGTTTAACAATGCCATTGGCCCGTACAAAGGCGGCATTCGTTTCCATGCTTCCGTGAATCTTTCTATCCTCAAGTTCCTGGGCTTTGAACAGACTTTCAAAAATGCTTTGACTACATTGCCTATGGGTGGTGGTAAGGGTGGTTCCGACTTCTCTCCGCGCGGTAAGAGCGATGCTGAAATCATGCGTTTCTGCCAGGCTTTCATACTGGAATTGTGGCGTCACCTTGGTCCGGATATGGATGTTCCTGCCGGTGATATCGGTGTAGGCGGTCGTGAAGTGGGCTATATGTTCGGTATGTATAAAAAGTTGACTCGCGAATTTACGGGTACGTTTACCGGTAAGGGATTGGAATACGGCGGTTCGCTGATTCGTCCCGAAGCAACCGGATTCGGTGGCTTGTATTTTGTAAACCAAATGTTACAGACAAAAGGCATTGATATTAAAGGTAAGACTGTTGCCGTTTCCGGTTTCGGAAATGTGGCTTGGGGTGCTGTGACTAAGGCTACTCAGTTGGGAGCGAAGGTTGTTACCATCTCCGGTCCCGACGGTTACATCTACGATCCGGATGGTATCAGTGGCGAAAAGATAGATTATATGCTGGAGCTTCGTTCATCGGGCAACGACATTGTGGCACCGTATGCCGACGAATTCCCCGGCTCTACTTTCGTGGCAGGCAAACGCCCATGGGAAGTGAAAGTTGATATCGCGCTGCCTTGCGCTACCCAGAACGAGCTGAATGGCGAGGATGCACAACACCTCATTGACAACAAGGTGACATGCGTAGGCGAAATCTCCAATATGGGATGTACACCCGAAGCCATCGACCTTTTCATTGAAAACAAGATTATGTATGCACCGGGCAAGGCTGTCAATGCTGGTGGTGTGGCTACCAGTGGACTGGAAATGTCACAGAACGCCATGCATCTCAGTTGGAGTGCAGCTGAAGTGGATGAAAAACTCCACGCTATCATGCACGGAATTCATGCTCAATGCGTAAAATATGGAACAGAACCCGATGGCTACATCAATTATGTGAAGGGAGCGAATATCGCCGGCTTCATGAAGGTGGCGCATGCCATGATGGGTCAAGGAATTATCTAAGAGAGAAACTTTGTTTAGTTGTATTTGTATTTGTGGTTTGTGCTGCCCTACGCCTGAGAAGGTATGGGGCAGTACTTTTTTAATGGAGGATGCTCAATTTTCAATTCTCAATTAAAAAGTTGTATCTTTGTACCCCGAGAAATCATAAATGACAAAGAGATGTTACTACCTGAATTGAAATTGAGACGCGATAAAATACGCTCTCTCATGGCACAGCAAGAGATTGACGCTGCTCTTATCGCTTGCAATGTAAACTTAATCTATACGTACGGACGTGTTGTCAGCGGTTATCTGTATCTACCGTTGAATGCTCCTGCCCGTTTATTTATCAAACGCCCCAATAATATCGGGGGGGAACATATCCATCCTATCCGTAAACCGGAACAACTTCCGGACTTATTAAAGGAATGCGGCTTGCCGATACCTGCCAAATTAATGTTGGAAGGTGATGAACTGTCCTTTACGGAATATAACCGTCTGGCCGCTTGCTTCCCCGAAACGGAGGTACTTCCTTGTGGTACGTCTCTCATCCGAAAGGCTCGGAGTGTAAAAACTGAAATAGAGATTGAGATGTTCCGCCGTTCCGGCATAGCACACGCCAGGGCTTACGAACAAATACCTTCGGTTTACAGACCGGGGATGACAGACCGCCAGTTGTCCATTGAAATAGAGCGCTTGATGCGCCTGGAAGGTTGTCTGGGTATTTTCCGTACTTTTGGACAGAGTATGGAGATATTTATGGGCAGTCTGCTGGCAGGAGACAATGCCACAGCGCCTGCTCCATACGATTTTGCTTTGGGAGGTGAGGGGCTTGACCCGTCACTGCCTATCAGCGTGAATGGCACACTGTTGCAGTCCGGCCAGAGTTTTATGGTCGATATGGGAGGAAATTTCTATGGCTATATGGGAGATATGAGCCGCGTATTCTCCATCGGTAAGTTGCCGGAACAAGCATACATTGCCCATCAAGTTTGTCTGGATATACAAGAGGCCGTTGTGGAAAAGGCAAAACCGGGAGCTATTTGTGAGGAACTTTACAATCTCGCTATTGATATTGTCACCAAAGCGGGCTTTGCCGATAACTTTATGGGAACTGCCCAGAAAGCCAAGTTCATCGGTCATGGCATCGGTTTGGAAATCAACGAAATGCCGGTATTGGCTCCGCGCATGAAGCAGGAACTGGAACCCGGCATGGTCTTTGCATTGGAGCCTAAGATTGTTTTGCCGGGCATCGGCCCCGTCGGTATTGAAAACTCTTGGGCTGTAACAGCGGAAGGAGTGGAGAAACTAACGCTGTGTAAGGAAGAAATTGTGGAACTTTGATAAATGATAATGGATAATTGCCATGCAGTTACAATAAATACGCTGCATGGCAATTATCCATTATCATTTATTTCACCCTTCTGTTAAGCTGATTGTTCGCTTTCGAAGGTTTTGATTTGCCAATTCGTTTTCCGGTTGGTTTGGTCTTGTTGTTTCGTTTAGGCCTTGTGCCGGAATGCTTACCTGCCTTCATAATATTCACACAGGTAGTAGCGGGCTATAAAGTCCCAGTATTGGTGCAACGTTTCTTTTCCTTTCAGGAAGGGAAGTTCCAAATCGGGTAGAATTCCTTTTGTCATTCCGTACTTCAGCAGGTCGAACGGACATACTTCGGGCTGGCAGAACATTTCGTAACCCTCTGCTGCAGCGCGTTTGGCATCGTACATCGGGTTGTGTTCTTCACAAAAATAGGCGGCTACGTCGTGAGCGATGAGCATGCCTTTGGCGTTGGCATAAATCACGAACTCCTTTTGGTATTTCAATTCGGGTAATAGTGAGGAACGTTTGTTTTCCCATCCCAGCACTTTGACAAAGAAAGTGCAAAGCTCCTTATAATCTTTGAAGTATAGCAGTGGCTTTCCCTGATTATATTCCAGGCAGCAGGCAACATCTTTGCTCAGTTTGGTTTCCGGAGTGACTTCCGGAAGCGGAGTAATGGGCATATCCAGCAAATCAAGTCCCATCACCCAAAAGAAGGAAGATTCTTCTTCGCAGATGGGGGCTTCTTTAAGATGTACCTCCATCTGTTCATAGGCGCTTTGGCTCAATGCAAACAGGTCTTTGTCATAGGGGCTGAGCAGGGTGTAGTGTTGGTTGAAAATAGTATACTGTGATTTCAAGGTCCATAGTACGAATGCAATGTCCTCCAGGTTTATTCCGTCGGATGCATATTTGTCGGTTTGCGGATAAAACGGCAGATAAGTTCCGTATACTCTCTGGAATTCTTTAGTAAAACATTTCCATCCTCCGATTTGGGCAATGATGTCTTGAAGGTACATGCTGAGGGTGGTGGCAGCATCAATTTGGGCACGTTGGCCTTCCTTGTTGTACAAGGGGGAGGCTTTGATGCTGGGCAGGAGACTTGTGGCGAAGTCGAGGTACCATTGGTCTGTTGGCAGAACGTGCTCACGTCCATTTGCTCCCAACCAATATTTCATGTGGATTGTAGTCATGATTGATTTGTTTTAGATGAATATTATAGTCTTTTTAATGCCAATTTGATGACTTGTTCCACCGGTGCGCTTGGTTCTTCCTTCAAAATGGCAAACACCACTTTTTGTGAGGGAGCTTGTGCAAATCCCAGCATGGTAAGGGCGGCTACAGCTTCTTCCTGCACTTGTGCATTGGCTGCCGATATGAGTGTGCCCATGGTTTCAGCATTGCCGGCTGCCGTACTGCCGGCCTTGATTTTATCCTTCAAGTCTACAATCACCCGTTGGGCTGTTTTCAGTCCGATGCCTTTTACTGTTTTCAGCAGATTGGCATTCTCCGTGCTGATGACGTTTATCAGTTCTGATGGTGAGAGCGCCGAAAGAATCATGCGGGCTGTGTTTCCACCGATACCTGATACGGAGATGAGCAGCAAGAAAAGTTCACGTTCTTGCTTGTCGGCGAAGCCGTAGAGGATGTATGCATCTTCACGGATGGCTTCGTATATATATAGCTTGCATTCTTTTTTGCCTTGGATGGCGGCATACGTATTCAATGAAATATTGATTCCGTATCCCAGTCCGTTGCAGTCTATTACCACGGTTGCCGGACTTAGTTCGGCAATTCCGCCTCTGATGTATTCTATCATAATAATTTGCTTGTTGGCCTAAAATGTGCCTTGCACACATATCATCTGCGAATGTATGAATTATTATTGGACTTTCACTCACTAAAAAAAGAAAAACTGTGTAAAACTGTAGGGGGACCTACTAATATAATAAATGAAAATGCTTACTTTTGCGGCTATAAAGTAGAAAACTGATAAATAAAACCATAAAAAAGAATGAAAAAAGTAAGAGCAGCCATTGTTGGCTATGGCAATATCGGGCACTATGTACTCGAAGCCTTGCAAGCAGCCCCTGATTTTGAAATTGCCGGTGTAGTACGCCGTGCCGGAGCTGAGAACCGCCCAGCAGAACTAAGTGAGTATTCCGTTGTGAAGAATATCAAAGAATTGAAAGACGTAGATGTTGCTATTCTTTGTACGCCTACCCGCAAGGTGGAAGAGTATGCAAAGGAAATCCTTGCTTTAGGCATTCATACTGTAGACAGTTTCGACATTCATACGGGTATCACTGCTTTGCGCCGTACACTGGGTGCGGAGGCTAAGAAGCATAATACGGTATCTGTCATCTCTGCCGGTTGGGATCCGGGAAGTGATTCCATTGTCCGCACCATGCTCGAAGCTATTGCTCCGAAAGGCATTACTTATACAAACTTTGGTCCGGGCATGAGCATGGGGCATACTGTGGCTGTAAAGGCTATCGACGGTGTGAAAGCTGCCCTCTCCATGACTATACCTACGGGAACCGGTATTCACCGGCGTATGGTGTATATCGAATTAAAGGATGGTTACGAGTTTGACAAAGTGGCTGCCGCCATCAAGGCCGACCCGTACTTCGTGAATGACGAGACACATGTGAAACTGGTTCCGAGTGTGGATGCACTGCTTGATATGGGACACGGCGTACATCTGACCCGCAAAGGTGTGTCCGGCAAGACACAGAACCAGCTTTTTGAATTCAACATGCGTATTAATAATCCTGCTCTTACTGCACAAGTGCTGGTATGTGTGGCACGTGCCGCCATGCGTCAGCAGCCGGGTTGTTATACGATGGTTGAGATTCCGGTAATCGACCTCCTTCCGGGCGACCGTGAAGAGTGGATCGGTCATTTGGTATAAAAACATCCGATAAACATAGAAAAGGCTCCTTGATATTTAAATATCGGGGAGCCTTTTCTGTTTGTTAGCTATTATTTCGTTGGAAGTTAAAGGAACCAGAGCCGATTAAAAGAAATACCTCAGTATATCGTTGAAGTTTGCCCAAATCAGCAGACCGAACAAGAGGAACATACCCATCATCTGCGCACGTTCCATAAACTTGTCGCTGGGCTTGCGGCGTGCTATGATTTCGTAAATCAGGAACAATACATGTCCGCCATCCAAGGCAGGAATGGGCAGAATGTTCATGAAAGCGAGGATGATGGAGAGGAATGCCGTCATATACCAGAACTGGTGCCAGTCCCACGTGGCGGGGAAGATGCTGCCGATGGTTCCGAAACCTCCGAGCTGCTTGGCCCCTTCCTTGGAAAAGAGGTATTTCATCTGGCCTACGTAACCTTTCAGGGTCTTTACTCCCAAAGATACGCCGGCGGGGAAGGAGGAGAGGAAGCTATATTCCTTGCGGACGACAGGCAGCAGTTTGTCTGTAGCGCTGCGTGCAGTTACACCTATCTCATAATCTGCATTGGTTGTCATACTTAGGGTATCGGTCACGCCGTTACGGACGTATGTCAGGGTTATCTCATGGGATGCATTGGCTTTCTTGCGCTTCAGCATCTCTTCCTTGAAGTCGTAGAAGGATATTGATTTTCCATCCAGAAGAGTGATGCTGTCACCTACCTGCAGACCGGCAGCGGCGGCAGGGTATCCAACAATCAGGCTGTCGACCACATACGGGAAACGGAAGCTGGCAAAACGTACGCTGTCTGCCAGCAAGCGGTTCATCATGTCTTCGGGAATATAGATTGAAGCGGCTTTTCCGTCACG
>ULTU01015514.1_pt1 | contig 10790 bp, 7 predicted proteins | sample 1957861 | NCBI WGS metagenome assembly ULTU01 (sample SAMEA4835742, study PRJEB28245) | human gut metagenome | biome: gut microbiome; material: fecal sample | place: Denmark | collected 2008
GATGAATTATCCACGCACCTACAGCACATATGTTGAAAAAGCCGCCAAGGATTATGACCTTGATCCTGCGTTGATATATGCCGTAATCCACACGGAAAGCGGTTTTGATCCGAAAGCCGAATCGGGCGTCGGAGCAAAGGGTGTTATGCAGATGATGCCATCGTCCTTTGAGTGGCTGCAGGAGCAAAGAGGTTGTGCGGGACAGTACACCGAGGATGACCTGTTTGATCCGGAAATTTGTATTGATTACGGAAGTTATCTTTTAAAATATTTTTACGATTATTACGGCACGGAACGCTCGGCAATTGCCGCATATAATGCCGGCTTTGTTGTAAGCGACTGGCTCAACGATACTAATTACAGTTCGGACGGAAAAAATCTTGATTCCATTCCGTATCCCGAAACGGAGAATTATGTTGACAAGGTTGAAAGTGCCAAGGAAATGTATATAAAACTTTATTATTCACAATCTAATTAAGTGCAGAGATGTTCCGATGCCTTTGGCGGCGGATTTCAAAATAAAATGGTTTTGCCGTGTTTTACGGCACAGAAAGGACGGTTATTATGGCTGAAGAAAAGTCAAAGACAACTTTATTAAAGGAAAAAATTATGATGACCGAACCGAAGGGCGTTAAGGCTCTTTCGGAGGAAGAAATTAAAAAGGCAGACAGCTTTTGCGATGGTTACAAAAAGTTTCTTGATAACTCACCCGTTGAGCGTGAGGCTGTTCGCTATACTGTTGAGCTTGCCAAAAAAGCAGGTTTTGCAGAGTATGAGCAGGACAAAGAATATAAGGCCGGCGACAGGCTTTATTATGTAAACCGTGACAAGGCTGTTGCTCTTGCTGTAATCGGTAAAAACGGTGTTAAGAACGGTGCAAGGCTTGCAATCGCTCATATTGATTCCCCGAGAGTTGACCTCAAACCGAATCCTCTTTTTGAGGCAAACAATCTTGCTTTCTTTAAGACTCATTACTACGGCGGTCTTAAAAAATATCAGTGGACAACAATTCCGCTTTCACTTCACGGTTCGGTTGTAAAGCTTGACGGTACAAGAGTTGACATCTGCTGGGGCGATGATGAGAACGAAAGCTGTTTCTGCATTACAGACCTTCTTCCGCACCTTGCAAGAGAGCAGGCGTCAAAGCCAATGGCAAAGGCAATTGAGGGTGAAAACCTCAATGTTATCCTCGGCTCTCGTCCGTATGATGCAGACAGCGACGAAAAAGACCTTGTAAAGCTCAATGTAATGGCTGTACTCAATGAGAAGTACGGTATCTGCGAGGGCGATTTTCTTTCGGCTGAGCTCTGCCTTATCCCGTCTTTTAAGTCAAGAGATATCGGTTTTGACAGAAGCATGATCGGCGGTTACGGTCACGATGATAAGGTTTGTGCTTATCCGGCTGTTATGGCGGCTCTTGATGTTGAAATGCCCGAGCAGACTTGTATCACATATCTTACAGACAAAGAAGAAACAGGCAGTGACGGCAACACAGGTATGCAGAGCGACTTCCTCCGTTTCTTCATCTATGACCTTGCAAAGCAGGACGGTGTTGACGGCTACCGTGTTCTTTCAAAAAGCACCTGTCTTTCTGCCGATGTAAATGCCGCATTTGATCCGACTTTTGCGTCTGCATATGAGGCTAACAACTGCTCATACATTAACAACGGTGTAATTATTTCAAAATACACAGGTCACGGCGGAAAGTATGACACATCAGATGCGTCTGCCGAATATATGGGAAAAATCAGAGCTATGCTTGAGAACAACGATATTCTCTGGCAGGTCGGTGAACTCGGCAAGGTTGACGGCGGCGGCGGCGGAACAATCGCAAAGTATGTTGCCAATATGAATGTCGATGTTGTTGATCTCGGTGTTCCCGTGCTCTCAATGCATGCTCCGTTTGAAATTGTTTCCAAGACAGATGTTTATATGGCATACAGAGCATTCTTCACTTTTTTTGATACAAAAGATTAATTTCGGAAAAAATACAAAAAACACTTGATTTTTGCACCGAGTTGTGATATCATACTACTTGCGGCTGATAAAAGGCCGCATATGCGCCGGTAGCTCAGCTGGATAGAGTGTCTGACTACGAATCAGAAGGTCGGGAGTTCGAGTCTCTTCCGGCGCGCCAAGAAAAACGCACTTGTGTAAACAAGTGCGTTTTTCAGTTATATTCGCCTGTCGACGAGTGATATTGCCGTGCAGTGATATTCGGTCATACCGAGTGATATTGCCTGCGGCAGTTTTAAAGCGAATATAATATCACCGAGAGCGAAAGCGAGCGATAACACATTTATATCACGCCGAGTTAAACGAGGCATATCACCGATAACTTTACGGACATTCGGCTTTGTGATATATTGTATTTTGGGTGGTGATTGTGTCTGAAAGTATTTTACGGAATAAATCAAAAGAATTTGCAAAACAGATTGTATATATGTGTCGTGATATCAAAGCAAATGCAAGAGAATCGGTTTTAACTAATCAACTTTTGCGTTCGGGAACAAGTATAGGTGCAAATATTCACGAAGCACAATATGCGCAGGGTAAAAAGGATTTTATCTCCAAGTTGGAAATAGCACAAAAAGAGTGCTTTGAAACTGAATATTGGCTGGAACTTCTTTTTGAAACAGGATATATATCCGAAATCGTATATAAGCCATTGCAAAATCAGTGCGGCACAATTAGGAGAATGCTGATTTCATCGATCAATACAGTAAAGAAAAACGATAAATGAAACATATAAACAGTCTAACGCCGTAAGCGTTTCTGATGATTAAGTTTATCTAATCCTTTACACCTTAAAACTCAGGCCTCATCCTTGTACAATAAACACTATCTTTTAAAGAATGTTAGTTAAATTTTGTGCAAAGTATGCATAAAATGAAAATTATTGTGTACAATGGCTTAAAAAAATAGATTATAAAGGCTATTTTCAGCATTTCTACTCTTTGAATTTGGAGCAATTTGTGATAGAATGTACATAAAGTGGTTACAAATAGGTAACAACCACTTTGAATTCAAAAAAAGGAGTGTTTCTTTGCGAAATGTTTTAAAAAGTGTTTTTAGCAAAAAGGTTTCTGCGGCAGTTCTCACGGCTGTAATGCTGTTTGTGTCGGTTTTCTCAATGTCGATGATTGCGAGTGCGGCATCGTTCTCACCGAGACTGTCTGCCCCGAGTTCAAGTAACAAATATTATTACAGTAATTTAAATGTTTTTTATAAGTATGGTTACGGCATGCCTAACTGTACAGCATATGCCTACGGCAGAGCTTATGAGATTCTCGGTTCTGAGCCAAAGCTTTCATGGAACAATGCCGAGCAGTGGTACGATTACAACAAGTCTAACGGTTACTACAAGTACGGTCAGACTCCAAAGGTCGGCGCAATTGCCTGCTGGTCATATAACGGTGGCGGCGGTCATGTTGCTGTTGTAGAAAAGGTTGAAAACGGTCAGATTACATTTTCTAACTCTGCATGGAGCGGTAAGAACTTCTACCTTTCCTATGCAAGCACATCCGACAAGAATGCCGGCGGTAACAGCTGGTGGAATTTTCAGGGCTACATTTACCTTGGCGATTTCAGCGGCAGTACAAGCACTACTCAGGCTACAACCAAAAAGGTAACTTACACAACAGGTACATATAAAACAAATGTTGACGATTATCTCAAAATGAGAAGCGGTGCGGGTACAAGCTATTCATCTATAACATTTGTTCCGAACAATGTTACTCTTAATGTAACAAAGGTTTCAACAGCCGGCGGTTACACATGGGGTTACACCTCGTACAACGGCAAGACAGGTTGGGTTGCTCTTGATTTCTGTACTTTTGTTTCTTCATCAACGGTACAGCCAACAACAGCAAAACCTACTGTACAGCCTACCACAGCCAAAGCCACGGTTCAGCCGGCTACTGCAAAGGCAACTGTTCAGCCGACAACAGCCAAGGCTACACAGCCTGCAACAACTGTTCCTGCTGCAACAGTAGAGCCTACTACGGTACAGGCAACAACAGCTCCTGTAACTACACAGCCGAGCAATGACAACAACAATGATACTCCGTATATGATAGGCGATGTAAACCTTGACGGTCATGTTGATGTTATTGACGCAACTGAAATCAGCAAGTACATTGTTTCAATTTCAACACTTTCTGATGTTCAAAGAGAACTTGCAGATTACAACCATGACGGTGAAATCAATGTCGTGGATGCCACAGAAATCCAGAAACTTGTTGTCGGTAACAACTGATAACAACAAAACAAAATCAAAACACGCTTTGCAAAACGCAGAGCGTGTTTTTTTGTTTGGAACTTTTATAACAAAGAAGGGTATGCGAGGATGCATACCCTTTTTGAGTTTAATAAGTTTAATATTTAAGCATTATGTCAACGAAAAATTCACCGTTATTGTTGCCTGCATCAAAAATTCCGTCATAGACTTCGGTTATGCTCTTCATGGAGTGAAGTCCGATGCCCTTGCCCTGATGCTTTGTGGACGAATAAGTTTCGCCGTCCATTTTCAAGGGTTTGTCGTAGTTGTTTGTTGAAACAATGTACAAACAGTCGCCTTTTATTTCGGAAGTCAGGTTAAAATATCTTTTGCCTTCTTCTACGGTACAGCAACCGTCAATTGCGTTTTCAAGTATGTTGCCGAAAATACTACAGAGGTCAACATCAAGAATTCTCGATTTGTCGGGCAAATCAATCCGCCAGTTAATGTCAATATTGTTCTCAATCGCCTGTTGACGATAGTGATTGAACAAAGCATTGAGTGCGTCACTTTTGCAGATTCGCACAGGTGCTGTTACAGTCAGCGAATTTTCATACTGGGCAATGTAGTCTTTCAGCGCCGAAAGATTTCCTTCATCTGCAAGTCGGCTCATAACATGAACTGAATGTTTAAAATCATGCCTTGCTTTTGAGGTGTATTTTATGTACGACTGCAACGATTCTGTGTAACTTTTCTGAATTTCAAGAATGTTGTTTCGTTCTGTAAGCTTTGTTTTTTCAATAGTAGTTTTGCTGAAAATGTAGAATAATATGAATACTATAAGATACAATGCAAGCTCAAATATTGTAATGATGAATCCTTTTGCATAAACCTTTCCAACACGAATATTTGCGTAGGAAATCGGTATGGTATAGATGGTTGACATCATAAGTGCAATGGGCAAAATTGAAAACAAATACCACACCTTGCCGATATTTATGTTGTCAATCATCCATGCATAGTATTTTGTAAGCGGAACAAGCGCTCCCATTGCCGCAACCGAAAGCCCCATTTGAATCAGGCTATATGAGGTGTTAACTCCTCGTGAGATTTCTTCCTGAAAAAATGAGTTGATAAAATATGAATACAGCGAAAAGAATGAAATCAAACAGCACACACTTATAAAAACAAACAAACAGCGTGCTGTTCCGGCCTTTGTAACGCTTTTAATAAGGAAGAAAAATATCACAAGGTCGGGGAAGAGAACAAAGTTTAAATTCTGAATCTCAAAAGCCGTCATCACAATTGACGAGAGAGAACCGAGTATGAAAAATGAACACAAAAAGAGCGTTACTATCTTTGAAATCGGGTATTTTAATTGATTTTTTAACGGTAAAAGGCAGAATAAACTTAACGGTATTATTATGACAAAGCTGAAAAATGCCTGAAGAAATTTTATGAATGCGTCCATGTTCACCTCCGCTGGTTTTCTCTGATTTTTTTGAACATATATTCACGGATACTCTGTTCAATCCGAGTTTTTTCACGAATTTTAATCGGGAATCTTTCGCCGTTGCCTGTAACACATACAGAGCCTTCAATGTCCTTTATGTAATCGGCATTCAGCACGATTCCCCTGTTTACGGGTATGAAACGGGTGTCATTGTCTGCAAGCTTGAGAAACTCTGCAATGGTCATTCGTGTGCGATATCTAAGTCCCGAAACAACACCTATGTTGATATAATGTGCATCGGATTCAACAGAAACAATTTCCTTAAGCGAAATCAGCGTGTTTCGACGGTCACACATAACTTCAATGTATTTTGAATTATCCGATACATATGACGAGGCATCATTAAGTACCTTGTAAATCTGCTCAGCTTTGTATGGTTTTGTTATGTAATGAAAAGCGTGAACGGAAAATGCCTGCATCATAAAGTCGGGGCTTGTTGTGACAAATACAATAAGAATATCACGGTCTTTTTCACGAAGCTTTTCAGCCACGGCAATGCCGTTCATCTTCTCCATAAAAATATCTACAAAGGCTATTTTGTAGGTGTTTTCCTTGAATGAATTGAAAAAAGCTATTCCGTCAGGAAAACAATCAATCTGCACATTTTGCTTGTGTCCGCCAAAATATGCGTTGCAGATTGAGTAGAGAATGTCTGCCTGAGGCTTTTCGTCGTCAATAACTGCAATTTTCAAGATATCGCCTCCTTTGAAATAATTTAATTCGGAGCAATGATTAACTGCACTTAGATTATACCATAAATTTGAAAAATATTATATCCGATTGTCATATGTTTTTGCCAAAAGATTGATGTTTGTGCCAATTTGTTGAAATGTTGCATTAAATTGGCTATCATTGAGGTGATAAAAGCGAAACACGAAAATTGCGGTGTTTCCGTAAATCAAAATCGGAAAGTAAAAAAATATCGGAAAGAGGTAATCAACTATGAAAAAAATCAAGAAGTTAGCTTTATTGCTTGCAATTTGTATGGTAGGTACAGTAGGTCTTGTAGGTTGCGGTAATGACGGTGACTCGTCAAGCAAAAACGAAAGTTCGGCATCACAGACTGCTGACGACAATGCAAACAGCGCAGATGACAGCGCCGCTGATTCAAAGGACGGCGATTCCTCGGCAAGCGTTGTAGGTACTTGGACTGTAACAGCACTTGAAGGTACGGACGGTACAGCCGTTTCAATTGATGACTACGCAACAGCAAACGGTGTTGACCCCGAAACTTTGAAATGTACATACACATTTGCAGATGACGGTACATTCTCAGGCGAAATGAGCGGTGTGACTGTTTCGGGCAACTACACATTTGAGGGTACGGATCTCGTTATGACAGTAGGCGAACAGCAGTTTAACTACACATATGACGCTGACAATGATATGCTCAAATACACAGATCCTAACACAGGCCTTTCAAGTTATTGCGAAAGACAGCAGTAATTGTAATCTAATCCCAATTTCCTAATACTACACTACACAAAACAACCGCTCACCGAAAGGTGGGCGGTTGTTTCTGTTTGATGACATGATTGTTATTCTGTAGGAGCGGATATTATCCGCCCGCAAGTAATCGTCGTACAATGATATGGATAAATCCAATTATATAATATATAAATAGAATAGAATTACAGTAGGTCAATTACATTGTGACATTTATAAAATATATCTTAATATATAATTTGTGTCATTACTTACTCGCCGTTAATTTACTTTATTTGTCGGAGTTCCGTTCAGAAAATTTTTGATGTTGTCCGAAACTATGCCCATAAGGCGTTCTCTGGTTTCAACGGGCGCCCATGCGATGTGGGGGGTGATGATGCAATTTTTTGCACCCATAAGAATGCAGTCCTCAACCATAGGCTCAACCTTGAGGGTGTCGACTGCCGCACCGCCGAGGTGACCGCTTTCGAGTGCCTCAAGCAAATCTTTTTCAACCATAACACCGCCTCTTGCCGTGTTTACGAACAATGCACCCTGTTTCATTTTGGCAAAGGCATTTTTGTCAAACATATTTTCCGACTGTGGATTTAGCGGACAATGAACGCTTACAATGTCGCTTGTTTCAAGAAGTTCGTCAAATGAAACATCTTTGATTCCGTCAATATTTTTCGGAGTTCTGCTCGATGCGATTACATTCATATCAAAAGCGTTTGCAATTTTTGCAACAGCCTTTCCAATGTTTCCGAGTCCGACAATGCCGAGTGTTTTGCCTGCAAGTTCATTCAGCGGATATACAAACGGTGAAAAAGTTTTGCTTCTTTTCCACTTGCCGTCCTGAACAAACCGATTATATTCCGCAGTGTGATTGAAATGTTCAAGAATGAGTGCAAATGTGTGCTGTGCAACCGCATTTGTTGAATATGAACCTGCGTTGCAGACGGTTATGCCGTTTTTGGTGCAGTAGTCAAGGTCAATGTTGTTGTAGCCTGTTGCAAAAAGTCCTATATATTTCAGATTTTTTGCCAGTCGCATTGTGTGCGAATCAAGCAGAGTTTTGTTGCACACAACGATATCTGCATCTGCAATTTTCTCCGCAACTTCTTCATATTTCAAAAGACGGAACGACTCAACCTCGCCGAATTGATTAAGCACATCGGCATTTACAATATCGTCAAGAACAGTCTGTGCGTCTGTTAAAACTATTTTCATCTTATCACCTCGTTTTTTACTGACTATAGTATATACCGAAAATTTTTTCCTTGCAATCCAAATCGAAATTTTGTATAATATTTGTGCATAAATTGAAAGGAACGGTATGTTAATGTATAAAAATTATCTTTTTGATTTGGACGGAACTTTGCTTCCCATGGACATGGAAAAATTCGTAAAGCTGTATTTTTCATCGCTCTGCAAGCGTTGCACTCCTGTTATAAAAATCGAACCCGACGCCCTTATAAAGGCGATGTGGGCAGGCACTGACGCTATGACAAAGAACGATAACAGCCGTACAAACCGTGAAGTTTTCTGGGAAACAGCGGGCAAAGTCAGCGGTGCCGACCTTGAAAAGTTTGATGACCTTTTTACCGATTATTACGAAAACGAGTTTATCGTTCCGAAAGACGCCACAGGGTTTACTCCTTATGCAAAGAAAAGCATTGATTTCATAAAGAAAAACGGCGGCAGACTTATTGCCGCAACGAATCCGATTTTTCCGTTTGTTGCAACAAAACGCAGACTTGAATGGGCAGGAGTTTCTCCCGACGATTTTGAACTTGTTACAACATACGAAAACTTTGGTTGCTGCAAGCCTAATCTCAAATATTTTGAAGAAATCTGCAAAAAGCAGGATATCAAGCCCGAAGACAGCATTATGATCGGCAACGATGTTGACGAGGATTTGTGCAGCGCAAAACTCGGCTTTGATACATACCTTATTACCGACACAATTGTGAACAGAGATAATAAGGATTATTCAGACTACAAAAACGGTAGTTTTGAGAAATTTTACAAAGATTTTCTCAAAGGCGATTAAATTTATTATATTGTGCGGTCAGACGGCATTTTGCTTTGTCTGACCGCTTTTTCTGTGTGCATTTAATTTTACTTTTACAGAATACCTTTTAATGCCTTAAATGAAATAAAAAAATAGTCGAATGTGGTATCATGTGATGTGATACAGGTTATCAGACGGGATTTATTTTGTTTTATATCTTAATTAAGCAGGTGAATGAATTATGTCAGAAGTAATCAGAATTTTTGTTGAAAAAAAGGATGGCTTCAATGTTCTTGCAAAGCAGACGCTTTGGGACATCCGCCACAACCTCGGTATGAAGTCTGTCGAAGATCTTCGTTACATTGTGCGTTACGATCTTGAGGGACTTACTAAGGAAGAATATGACAAGGCGAAAACCATTGTTTTGTCAGAGCCTAACGCCGATGTAATCTATGAAGAAACTCTCCCCGTTGAGGACGGCTGGAAGGTATTCGCAATGGAGTATCTCCCCGGTCAGTACGATCAGCGCGGTGACTCTGCCGAGCAGTGCGTTCAGCTTCTTACTCAGGGTGAGCGTTGCAAGGTTCTTACAGCAAGAGTAATTGCTCTCAAGGGCAATATTACAGATGAAGAGCTTGTAAAGGTTGAGGAGTACCTCATCAACCCTGTTGAAAGCCGTCTTGCATCTCTTGAAAAGCCAAAGACTCTTGATATGGAAATTCCCGTTCCCGAAAATGTTAAGAGGGTAGAGGGCTTCAACGGCTGGAATGACGATGAGATGCAGAAGTATTACGATTCAATGGGTTTTGCAATGACACTTGCAGACCTCAAGTTCTGCCGTGATTACTTCAGAGATACAGAGCACCGTGATCCGTCGGTTACAGAACTTCGTGTAATTGACACATACTGGTCGGACCATTGCCGTCACACAACATTCCTCACAAGACTTGAAGAGATTGAGATTGAAAAGTCTGCTCTCGGCAAGGTTATCGAGGACGCACTCAGCGAGTATTATGCAACCCGTGACGAGGTTTACGGCAAGGATACAAAGAGAATCGTTTCACTTATGGATATGGCTCTCATCGGTATGAAGTCACTCAAGAAAAAAGGACTCATTCCCGACCTTGACGAAAGTGAAGAAATCAATGCCTGCTCAATTCAGGTTCCCGTTACTATAGATGGAAAAACAGAACAGTGGCTCGTTCAGTTCAAGAACGAAACTCACAACCACCCGACAGAAATCGAGCCTTTCGGCGGTGCCGCAACCTGTCTTGGCGGTGCAATCCGTGATCCGCTTTCAGGCCGTTCATATGTATATCAGGCTATGCGTGTTACAGGCTCGGGCGATCCGACAATTCCTTTCAAGGATACAATGCACGGCAAGCTCCCTTCACGCAAAATTACAACAGGTGCCGCTCAGGGTTACAGCTCATACGGTAACCAGATCGGTCTTGCAACAGGTCAGGTAACCGAGCTTTACGATCAGGGCTATGTTGCAAAGAGAATGGAAATCGGTGCTGTTATCGGCGCATCTCCAAAGGAAAATGTTATCCGTGAAACTCCTCTCCCCGATGATGTAATCGTACTTCTCGGCGGAAGAACAGGCCGTGACGGCTGCG
>ULTU01043429.1_pt1 | contig 10784 bp, 7 predicted proteins | sample 1957861 | NCBI WGS metagenome assembly ULTU01 (sample SAMEA4835742, study PRJEB28245) | human gut metagenome | biome: gut microbiome; material: fecal sample | place: Denmark | collected 2008
GGCGTCATTGGGATCGCCTCATGTCCCGTACGGATGAAGCGAATATTTACACACTCAACCATGTGTATCAGACCCTGTCCGAAAAACAAACCGGCTTTGTTGAGCCGGTCTGATACCGTACAGGCGATATACACCATGTGCAGTACGCTTCAGCCGCCCGATTGTGTACCGAAAATGGCATCGGTACCGGACATACTCCACGGAAGTTACCTCGTTTTCCGAGCAATCTCCCGCTTCATCGCATAATACGCCCGTCAGCAACACACAGGCGCTCTATTAGGATACCAAAACTCCCCCTCGATGTCAAGGGGGAGTTTTGTGATTTTTGCAGAAAATTCGGTCTTGTTTTTGTGAAATCAGCTTAAACGCATTTTTTCCTCGAGCTCGTCCGCCATGCTGAGCAGCTTTTTTGCCAGCTCATAGAGCTTTTCGCCCTCGGGCGTGAGCCCGGCGACATGGTTGTCGCGGCTTATAAGGCGCACGCCGAACTCCTGCTCGAGCGCGGAAACGGCGCGGGACATCGTGGAGTGGCTCATATACAGCCGCTCCCCCGCTCTGGTATAGCTTTTCTCCTCCGCCACGGCAGTGAAGGCGCGCAGTTGTTCAAGCTCCATAGTTTAATAATTAAATGTATAGGGCAGCAGCTCCTTGAGCCTGTAGCTGACGTATCTTCCGTCGGCCTTGCAGCAGAGTATCTCCAGCTCGCCGTCGTTAAACTCTGACAGGAACTGGCGGCATGAGCCGCAGGGCATACAGTAATTCTGACTTTCGGCGTAGATGGCAAGGCGGACATAATCCCGATACCCTTCGCTGATCGCCTTGACGCAGGCCGTGCGCTCGGCGCATATCGTATCGCCCAAAGCCGCGTTTTCCACATTGCAGCCGGTGAACACACGTCCGCCGCGGCACTCGAGCGCCGCGCCGACCGCGAATTTGGAATAAGGAACATAAGCTCTGCCCGACGCCTCTCTCGCGATGGCCAAAAGCTCCTTATCTGTCATAAGGCACCTCTCCGTTTCTCAATCTTTAGTCGTATCCTCTGATTTTTTCACATTCTCTATCTTTACCGTCCAGTTTTCTATGCCGCACAGGGGGTTATTCTCGTTTGCCCTTGCGCCCTCGACAACACCGCGATGGCTCACGAGCTGATGGCGCTCGAATATCATCGGCACGATGTACGCCTTGTTTGCAATGTATGCGCACATATTGCCGCAGGCGGTCTTGCGCTCATCGTCGTTTGCTGCAAGATAGGCGGCGATCAGCTCATCGAGCTGAGTGTCGCTGACCGCGCCGTAATTGAGCGACGCGCCGGCAGAGAGCAGCTTGCTGAGGTCAAAGTCGCCGCCCAGACGCACCTCGCAATAGCACATGTCGTAGTTCCCGGCTTCGAGAAGCTTCTTGTAATTGCTCCAGTCCTGCTTATTTACGGTGACCTGAAGCCCCAGGCTCTTCATATCCTCGGCGAATCTCTTCGCCGCGTTGACCTTGACGGTGCTTCCGCTGTAAACGAGGAGGTTTATATCTATCTCTATAAGCTCCTCGCCGTTTTTGATCTCCAGAAAACCGTCGCCGTCATAATCCTTCATTCCGGCGTTTGTGAGCATCTCCTGCACCTTGTTAAGCCCGTAGTTAAACTGCTTTGCGTAGCTTTCATTATAGAGATTGCTGGCCGGATTGATCGGGAGATTGGCCGCAGTTGCGTAGCCGCCGAGCTGACTGACGATGTAGTCCCTGTCAAAGGCGTAATTCATTGCAAAGCGCAGCACGTCATTTTTAAAATTCGTGCTGTAGGAGTTGAAGACGATATAATGCATGTTCGTTGTGTTGAAGCCGCGTATATCGTTTGCGCTGCCGTAGCCGATATTTGTCGTAGAGCTCGGATCGTTCAGAACCATATCGATCAGGGAGTCGGCAAAGGCGGACATTGTCTCCTCCGCTCCGACATACGTCTTGAGGTATATCGTCTTGAGCGGCATCGTCGCCGCGTTTTTATGCTTTTGGTAAACCGTCAGGCTGTTATAGTCCTCCGCATACTGATAAGGCCCCGAGCCGCCGGGATAGGTCTGGTTTCCCGTTCCGTACTGGATGACGGGAATGCTCAGCAGCGACGGGAGCATCATGTTCTTCTTTGCGAGATTGATAACGACCGTCTCGGAATCGGACGCCGAGCAGCCCGCGATGCAGGTAAGGCGAGCCCTGAAGCGCTCGGAGTGCGTAGCAAGCTGGATGCTGTACGCGACATCCGTCGCGGTGAGCGAGGCGCCGTTATGGAAGGTGTGCCCCGACGCGACCTTGAGCGTCCATCTCGAGCCGTCCTCGGTAGACCACTCGCTGACGACGTTGGGCTTGACCTCAAAGCTGTTGTCTACCTCAACTATGTTCTCATAGACAAGGCAGCAGACGAGCTGGTTATTCGTATTCGTCGCGGTGAGCGGATTCATGCTGTAGCTCTTATTGCAGTTGAGTGTGAAAATATCGTCTGCCGCAGCGGTCTGACCAAGCTCCTTGCCTGCGCTTTGACCCTTGATATAATCGTCCTTATCGTCATCGGCAGTGCCGCAGGCCGCGAGCGGCAGCAGCGTCAGCAGTGCAAGCAGCAGCGCGATATAGCTTTTTATCCTTGACATTTGAGCACCTCAGAGCACTATTGCCGCCGCCATGCTGCCGCGGACGCCGTCGGTCGCTCGGTGCGACCAGTATTTATCCGGAAGGCACATCGTGCATTCATCCGACACGTCGATATTATCCCTCTTGAGGCCGAGCTGCAAAAGTCTGCGCGCATTCGCTCCGCGAAGGTCGACATGCGTTTTCCCGTTGGGCTTTTTCTCGAAAAGTCCTTCGGTCTCGCCGCCGAGATAGCGCTCAACCGCCGCAGGGACATCATCGTCGCATTCAAAGCAGCATTTGCCGATGCTTGCGCCTATCGCCGCACGGATGCTCTGCGGCTTTGCGCCGAGAGCGCACATTTTTTCAACCGCCGCGCCGAGGATATCCTGCACGCTGCTTTTCCAGCCGCAGTGCACCGCCGCAGCAACGTACGCCTCCGGGTCGTGCAGCAGAACCGGCACACAGTCGGCAATATATATCATCAGCGGTAAGCCCCTGACGTTCGTTACAAAGCCGTCGCACTCAATTTGCTTATCCGATCCCACGTGGTAGCGGTCAGACTCCGTAGCAAGATAGACAATGCGGCCGTGGACCTGCTTTGTGACAACGAAATCGTCGGCATTGCAGCCTATTATCTCACCGGCAAGGCGGTAGTTTTCACGCAGGGCCGCATCGTCGTCGCCTCGGTTCACTCCGAGGTTCCACGACGCAAAAACGCCCTTGCTCACGCCGCCGATGCGCGTTGTGAACATATGCCTTGCGCTTATTTTATCCGATGTCATGTATACGCAGCCGTGCTGTGTGTTTTCAGTAAATGCCATTGTGCCTCCTCGTCAGTTGTTTCTGCCGCAGCACTCCTTGTATTTGAGTCTGCGCGAGCCGTCGGCCTTCATCTTGCCGCAGGGACAGGGATCGTTGCGTCCCGGCTTCGGGGCCTTTTTGATGGGCTTTTTCTTCGGAGCCTCGCCGCCGACGTTTGCCGCCACGTTTTTGGCAACTGCCTTGCGCTCAAGCGTCTGCTCCTTACGGACACGGATGGTGTAAATTCTTCTGACGGTCTCCTCACGGATGCCGTTTATCATGGCCTCAAACATATCATAGCCCTCGCGCTTATACGCATCGATGGGTTTTACGTTGCCGTAGCCGCGCAGACCGATGCCGCGCTTGAGCTCGGCCATCGCGTCGATGTGATCCATCCAGTATTCGTCGACGACGCGCAGCATGATAACGCGCTCGATCTCGCGCATGACGGGCTGACCGTCGGGGGCAAGGCCGAACTCCGCCTCGCGCTTATCGTATACCTGCTGTGCGATATCGTACACTCGGTCGATTATCTCCTGAGCCTTGGGTGCGCCCTTGAAGTCCTCCATTTTAACTGCGCCCCTGGGCAGGAAGAGCTTTTCAAATGGAGCGACGACCTCGGCGAGATGCTCGGCATTTTCCGCTGCGCCGCCGTGCAGCGCGTCGTTTACGCTGCCCGAGATGAACTCGTAGATCATCTTATTTATGTTCTCGCGCAGATCCTCGCCGTCGAGCACCTTGCGGCGCTCGTCGTAAATGATATTGCGCTGCTGGTTCATGACGTCATCGTATTCCAGAACGCTCTTACGGGTCTGGAAGTTGCGGCTTTCGACTGTCTTCTGAGCCTGCTCGATGGCGTTGGAGAGCATCTTGTGGTCAAGCGGCGTATCCTCGTCAACGCCGAGCGATTCCATCATATTGCTCATGCGCTCGGAGCCGAACAGACGCATAACGTCATCGGTCAGCGCGATATAGAAGCGGCTCTCGCCGGGGTCGCCCTGACGTCCGGCACGTCCGCGCAGCTGGTTGTCTATACGGCGCGACTCGTGGCGCTCGGTGCCGAGGATGAACAGGCCGCCGACGGCCTTGACCTTCTCGGCCTCCTCATCGCACACCGCCTTGTGCTCCCTGAGCTTTTCGGCGTACAGCGCACGGGCCTTGAGTATCTCCTCATCGCCGGTGTCGGCATAGCCCGTAGCGTCGGCGATGACCTCCTCGGTAAAGCCAGCCTTGCGCAGATCGTTCTTTGCCAGATATTCGGCATTACCGCCGAGCATGATATCGGTACCGCGGCCCGCCATGTTCGTCGCTATGGTGACGGCGCCGAGCTTACCGGCCTGCGCAACGATCTCTGCCTCCTTCTCGTGGTGCTTGGCGTTGAGGACATTGTGCTTTATGCCGCGAGCCTTGAGAAGCTTGGAGAGGTATTCGCTCTTTTCAATGGATATCGTACCGACCAGAACAGGCTGCCCCTTCTCGTGGCAGGCGATTATCTGATCGATTATCGCACGATCCTTGCCGGCCTCGGTCTTATACACGACGTCGGGCTGATCGATGCGCGCAACGGGCTTATTGGTCGGGATCTCGACTATGTCGAGCTTATAGATCGACGCAAACTCCTCCTCCTCCGTGACGGCGGTACCGGTCATACCGGAGAGCTTGTCGTAAAGTCTGAAATAGTTCTGGAAGGTGATGGTCGCAAGCGTCTTGTTCTCGCGCTGAACATCGACGTGCTCCTTGGCCTCAATGGCCTGATGCAGGCCCTCGCTGTAGCGGCGGCCGAGCATGATACGACCGGTGAACTCATCGACAATGAGCACCTCGCCGTCCTTGACGACGTAGTCGATGTCGCGCTTCATGATGCCGTGTGCGCGCAGCGCCTGATTTATATGGTGCGTGAGGGTCGAGTTTTCGATATCGGCATAGTTTTCAAGGCCGAACGCACGCTCTGCCTTGGCGATGCCGCGTGCGGTGAGCGTTGCGGTGCGCGCCTTTTCGTCGACAATGTAGTCGGCATCGAGGCTCTCGTCCTCCTCCTCCTTGGAGTCGGTGGAGGCATAGACCTTTTTCTTCAGGCCGGCGACGAAATCATTTGCCTGACGGTAGAGATCGGTGCTCTCGTCGCCCTGACCGGAGATGATGAGCGGCGTTCTTGCCTCATCAATGAGGATCGAGTCAACCTCATCGACGATGGCAAAGGCGTGTCCGCGCTGGACGCGGCTTTCCTTATAGATGGCCATGTTGTCGCGCAGATAGTCAAAGCCCATCTCGTTGTTCGTGCCGTAGGTGATATCTGCGGCATAGGCCGCCTTGCGCTCATCGTTATCAAGGCCGTGGACGATGAGGCCGACGTCGAGCCCCATGAATCTGTGCACCTTGCCCATCCACTCGCTGTCGCGCCGGGCGAGATAGTCGTTGACGGTGACGATGTGGACACCCTTGCCGGTGATGGCGTTGAGGTATGCCGGCATGACCGCGACAAGGGTCTTGCCCTCGCCGGTCTTCATCTCGGCGATGCGTCCCTGATGCAGGACGATGCCGCCGATGAGCTGGACGCGGAACGGCTTCATGCCGAGGACGCGCCACGCGGCCTCGCGCACCGCGGCGAACGCCTCGGGCAGCATGGAATCGAGATCCTCGCCGTTATCGTAGCGGCTCTGGAACTCGGCGGTCTTGGCGCGGAGCTCTGAATCGGAAAGCGCCTGCATCTGCGGCTCAAGCGCCTCAATCTTATCGACGATGGGGTATATTTTTTTAAGCTCATGATCGGTGTGGCTGCCGAAAATTTTACTGAAGAAGCCCATATTGATTGCCTTTCGTATGTAAAGATAATTTCACAAGATAAGCTGACGGGAGCCGAACACCTACCGGTTTTGACAGGCTGATTTTCACTCATGCCGCGTTAAAACCCTTGAAAATACGGAAGTATTCCCTGCGGGCTTTGCCTTGCATGAGCAAAAATCAGCTCTGTCAAAACTGCAAAGCACCTGTCGGCAGACAATTTTCAGGTGATTTTCGGCTTTCTTTGATGCAGATGGGCTGGCGCCCATCAAAGAGAAAAAGGCGAAAAGCGCCGAAAAGGGACGGTGACAGGCGGCAGGGGTTCGGCTCCTGTCAGCTTAGATTTTAACACATAATTGTGAATAAAAAAAGACCTGCGGCATGGCTTTTTATGTCTTATTATGAGTTTTTGCGCACTGTGGCGCAGGCGCTTGTTATTTTTGCGGCTGTTTGTTATAATGTGCGCATAACATGAAAAGAGGTAAAATCCCTTGGATTTCAAGAAAATCACACTGTCGGACGTCGGCGCGCTGCGCCCGTACCTGCGCGGACAGTATCGCTCGTGCGACTACTCGGTGCTGGGCGTGTTCATGTGGGCCGACAGATTCGGATACGAATACAACATTTCGGACGGCGTTCTGTTCATGCGCGAAAGATCGCGCTCGGGCGGTGGGTACGACTATTTGCTGCCGCTGGGCGGGGGCAGTCTGTGCGAGAGAGTCAGAGCGCTGCGCGATGCCGTCGGCGAAGGGCTCACGATGAGCCTCGTGCCGGAGGCAGCGCTCGACGAGCTGCGGCAGGAGTTTAACTTCACCGCCGCCGAGGAGCCGGACATCGCCGACTACATGTACAGGGCCGGGGATCTCGCATATCTCGCCGGGAAAAAATACAGCAAAAAGCGAAACCTCATCCACCAGTTTGAGAAGCTCTACACCGATTTCAGCCTTGAGCCGATAACGAAGGAGAACGCGCACATGATCGAAAAATGCTGCGAGCACGACTGGTCGGACGCCGGGCTCAGCGAGCTTGCGATGTACGAAAACGAGCACACACGCGAGGTGCTGCGCGACTTCGCGGCCTACGGCTGCACGGGCTACGCGCTGCGCACCGGCGGCGAGATCGCGGCGTTCTGCATCGGCGAGGTGATGGGCGACACGCTGATAGTGCACATAGAAAAAGCCCGGCGCGAATACAAGGGCGCGTTTCAGATGATAAACTGCCTGTTCGCTAAAACCGAGCTTGAAAAATGCGGCGTACAATTTATCAACCGCGAGGACGACGTCGGAGACGAGGGTCTGCGGCAGGCCAAGCAGTCGTACTTCCCCGAATACATGCTGAAAAAATTCAGGCTGAGCTTTGAGTGACAGGCTGAACAGGACAGGCTCACTGCAGGGCTTGACAAAGCCGGTAAGGTGGCTTATACTGAACATGTAAAAGGTGGCGCTACCGGACAAACGGTTAGCCCCCAAGGATTATTTGCTAAGAAATAACCGCTGGTTTGCAGGCCGGGCGGTTATTTCTTTTTGTATATCTGAACGAACAGACTACAAATGCCGATGATGACCAAACAAAGCTGAAAAACTTCGGATGTGCTCATTGGGCAGCCCCCCTTTCGAGAGAATCAGGGGGCAAGATGCGCCCCTGTATGTACAGGGGGCTAACCGCTTGCCGTTTATCGGTAACGCCATTGTCAGAATAACACCGTATCTGGCGAATTGTCAAGCACCATAGCAGGCGACCCCTCAGTCGGCTGCGCCGACAGCTCCCCTTACGCAGGGGAGCCAAGGGGGGCGCGGTGCCTTCCCCTTAGCGGAGCGCGAGGGGAAGGTGTCACCGTCAGGTGACGGATGAGGTGTTATTCAAATCATTTGCCGTCAGGCAAACACATTTAAAAAATCACAACGCCGCAGAGGGGAAACCTCTGCGGCGCTGCTTTTATGCAACATAACGAATAGTTATAACAAGAGACAAATTAATAATTGAAATCTCTAAGCTTCGTTAGAATTGCGGATTATTGAATTACTTCAGGTTTACGAACTTGTAGAGCATAACAACGGTATCCTGACGGCTTGCGTTGTCGTTGGGAGCGAACATGTTGTTGCCAACGCCGTTTACGATGCCGGCCTCAGCTGCCCATGCGATCGCGTCCTTTGCCCAGTGAGTTGCAATGTCGGTGAAGTCAGCAGCCTTCTCAGCCTTTGCGTTCTCAGCAATGCGGTTGAGGATAGCTACGATCTCAGCACGGGTGATCTTTGCAGCAGGATCAAAGTTGCCGTTGTCGCGGCCCTTGATGTAGCCGTTCTCGACTGCCCATGCAACTGCGGTCTGTGCGTAATCCTTAATGTCAGCCTTGTCGCCGAAGGTGAGTGCCTTCTCGGAAGCGACGGAGCCCTTCAGACGCCACAGCATGGTGACGAAGTCCTGACGGGTGATGTCAGCGGTCGGGAGGAAGTTGCCGTTGTCGTCGCCCTTGACGATGCCTTCCTTGGCTGCCCATGCAACTGCGTCCTTAGCATAATCCCTGATGGAAGCAGCGTCCTTGAACTCAGGTGCTACATAGTTGGGATCCTTCTCGCCGCAGCGGGTGCACTTGCCGTCCTTGTAGTCGTGGCCGAGAGCCTTGACGACCTCGCAGCCGGAGAGAACAGTGCCGCAGACAGAGCACTTGGTGCCGGCCTTCATGCCGTCGGTGGTGCAGGTTGCCTCAACAGCAGCCACGTCAACAACAGTGTGCTCCTTCATGGGGATCTCTTTGCCCTTCTCCATGACGATGCCGCACCACTTGCAGACCTTGTCGCCGGTGTAGCCGACTTCGGTGCAGGTTGCTTCCTTAGCGTTGACGGGATCGCCAGCGGTGTGAGGAACTGCGGGGATGTATTTAAACGGACTGTCATCGTTGTAGTAATAAAGCTCACCGCAGACAGAGCAAACATTTACACTAAGGCCTCTGTTCTTGCAGGTAGGCTCAACGAGAACCTTTGCCATGGGCTTGCAGGGTGCCTCATAAACTGCTACAATGTTGCCCTGAGCGTAATCGCCGCGAGTGCAGACAAAGTAGTTGTCGCAAATCCAGCCGGGCTCAGTGCAGGTTGCTTCCTTGGACTCGATCTTCTTGAGGTCATGACCGAGCTTGTCAATCTTCTGAGAGGGAGTGTATACCTGCCAGCCGAGTTCACCGTTGGCAAGCTTTACGTACTTGTAAACAGTTGCGGTCTTGCCGTCGGTGGTGCAGGTTGCCTTAACACCATCGTTGCCAGTCCACATGTCGTTTTCGACAACGCCCCTGGTGGGGAGACCCATGTTGTCAAACATGAAGTCCTTGTAATACTCGTTGTAGGGGAGAACTTCGCCGCCGAAGTCCTTGTTGCACACGCTGCAATGCCACATATCGGTGATGCCGTCGCGCTTCACGCCGTCTTTGTCGATATACGGATAGTAGCCCTGCTTGGTGCATGTCATTGCGCTTGCATGGCTGTAGTTCAGGCCGTCAAGGTTTTTGCCGTCAATGTGGGCATCGCCGTAGGGGCAGTGCTTAGCCGCTTCATAGCCGAGGCCGTGGCCGGGCTGAGTTTCATACTTAACCTTAACAAGTGCGCCGACTTTATCGCGTACGAGGTAGTACATGATGTAGGGATCCTTGCCGTAGCAATCCGTAACATAGGACGAGGGAGTGCCGCCGACAGTCAGGGAATGGGTGGGTGCAACGGGCGCTTTCCACATAAGGCGGTTATAAATGAGGTGTCCGGCAACCATAAAGGTGTCGTAAACGTCCTTGGTGTCTGCAACGAAAGCGTCCCTATTCGCATGCTTGAGATTGGTCGGAGCAAACTGTGCTTCAACTGCCGCCTTCTGAGCATAAGTCGCGGTCTTAGGCATCATGGAAGTTGCATATTCGCCTGCAACAAACTCAGGCTCGCCGCATTTGTCGCAGATAGTATAGCCCCAGCCGTAATTCTGGCAGGTGGGCTGACCTACTACGGTGAACTTGGTGTAGACATGGCCGACCTTTTCAAGATCGCTTACCATGACAGGCTTGTCTGCGCCGGTACCGCACTTGGAGCAGTAAGTAACAGTGATGCTGGGCTTCTCGCAGTTGGAAGCCTGCAGAACTTCGCTCTTAAAGGTGTGGGAATCCTTGCAGATATCCTTAAGGTCTGCAAAAGGTGTAACTACAGCCTTAAGAATCTCGCCGCACTTGTTGCATACCTGGATATCCAAACCGGGCTGCTTCTTTGCAGCGTCGTTTTTGATGCTGATAGTAGTGATATCATCTTTCGCATGAGTGCAAGTACCGTCTGCCAGTGCGACAGCAGGAACCAGAGATGCGATCATGAGAACAGCCATCAGCATGCTCAACAGTCTCTTTTTCATTTTCTCTTGTTTACCTCCGTTTAAGATATTGGGTTGAAAAAGTTTTGTCAAATACGCTTGAATTCGGACCAAAATCCTCTCCAAACATATTTTTCTTGATTATAGCATACGCTACGGCAGGTTTCAAGCGTTTTTGTGAAATTTTTTGGTTACATTTCGGTTGCAGGGTTTGGGGGGATAACGGCGACCCCTCAGTCAGCTTGCGCTGACAGCTCCCCTTACGC
>ULTU01039075.1_pt1 | contig 10782 bp, 10 predicted proteins | sample 1957861 | NCBI WGS metagenome assembly ULTU01 (sample SAMEA4835742, study PRJEB28245) | human gut metagenome | biome: gut microbiome; material: fecal sample | place: Denmark | collected 2008
TCTCGCCGGCAAGCATCCGCTCAAGATGACGGCTTGCGTGGCATTGCCTCAGAACATCGTGCGCCAGGCAACAGCAGACGACCTGATGGCTGCATTCGTGGGCGCAGAATGTCGCGGCATGGCAAAGGCAGAACAGGCGGAGAACGGCGAGTATGTCTTCCGCATGGAGATAAACGGCAGCATGGGAGCGGAGGAACCCGTTACGCTGAAGTATTATGCCGCACGCAACAAGTATCTCTATCAGGCTGTCGCGGCTTTCACGTTTGCCGACGGTGCAAGCTACGGCACAGCCGGCGAGCCCGGCAGACCTGCTTTCCTCATTGTTGAATAAGCTTAAAACCTATCTGTATATATGAATAAGAAAACTATAATAAGCATGGTGCTGGGGTGCATGTCGCTGCTCCCGGCATCTGCACAGAACGGATGGTTCGTTGAGGCGGGCGGAGGCGTGCAGACTATCTTCTCGAGCGATGCCGGCAAGCTGCACTTCGGCAAGCGTCTCACTCCTTCATACCGCATCGGCGTCGGCAAGTGGATCACTCCGGCTTACGCCCTGCGCCTGCAGATTGGCGGCTATGCGCTCAACGGCATGTCCACATCCGAAGGACTCTATCTGCGCGACCCGCAGACCGACGGCTCTATATACGGTCCTCACGACCCAGTTATCGACAATGTGACGGTCCGCCCCGACGGCACCTATCGCCATTATCTGCGTTACGTCAACGCTCATGCCGACTTCATGGTGAGCCTCTCGCGTCTGCTCTTCCGCAGCGCGGGACGCTTCGATGTGCTTCCGGCTGTAGGATTGGGCTACGCCCGCACCTTCGCCTATCGCGGCACGGCGGACGCCAACTCGCTTACAGCCAACTTCTCTATAGCTGCCAAGTACAGCGTGCTGAAGTGCATGGATGTAAACCTTGAGATAGCTTCGGCTCTCATGCCCGACCATTTCGACGGTCGCATCACGGGTCGCAAGTACGAGCCGACGCTTGGTGCAACGCTCGGACTGACCTATCGTTTCAACGCCTCAAAGCCTTGCGCCAAGAAGCCGCGCTGCCATAAGCTCCGTCGCGAAGCCGTGGTCGACACGGTGTACGTGAAGGAGCGGATAGTGGAGCGTCCCGTCTTCAAGGACCGCATAGTGGAGAAGTCGGTTGCGAAGAAACAGGAAGCGTTCCGTCTCGCCTCGGTCAGCTTCGCTTGCGCTTCCGCCAAGCCCGAGAAGAAGCAGGACATAGTGTTTGAGAACATCGTCGAATATCTCAAGCAGAACCCTTCTGCACGCATCCGTCTCGACGGTTATGCCGACAAGGCAACCGGCAAGGAGCGCACCAACCTGATGCTATCTATTCGCCGCACCGACAGCGTGCGTAATATCCTCATAGAGCGTTACGGCATCGCTCCGTCGCGCATCGAGGCACAAGGCATCGGCAGCAATGCGCAGCCGTACGAAGATAACGATCTTAATCGCGTAGTGATTGTAACAGCACTGCCCGAGTGATGCGTGTTTAGTAAATTGAAAAAGGGGAGATTTCTTCAGAAAAAGGAAGAACTTCTTTAAGAGAAAGGGGCGATTTCTTAAGCCCCAAGCACATTACCGCAGCGTGGTACTTCTGTTACCGCAATGCGGTAATGTTATTTTCGCTACGCGGTAATCTTGTTTCCAGTCTGCGTTAATCGCATTGACAGGCTGGCAGATGGCTTGTTAAGGCTGGTAGATAGGCTGGTAGATAACCCGATTTTCGAGTTATCTGCCAGCCTTTATTTTGCTTATATACAACGAGTTATGCCGAAACTGGAAGATATGGCAGATTTTTTCACGTACAGTGTTATTATATATGTATAAGTAGTTTGTGACTTGTTAAGACAAATAACGACCGCAACGACCGTAAGAACGACTTAAAACGACTTAAAACGACCGAAAATAGCCGATAACGACCGCAAAAACGACTAAGAACGACTAAAAACGACTAAAATGGTCGTTTTAGCTAAGTTTTTGTTCGCCTTTTGTGGTTATCGGCCATTTTTTGCCATTCGAAGATTTTACTATAAGTTTATCCTTTGCCATATTAACAAGGAGACAACCTATTTTTCGTAGCTTTTCGTCACGAGTGTTTTGTCAACATTCAGAGATGTTGTGTAATGTGTCGCATGATCTTTGTACTCCAAGCCGTTTTATTTTCAATATTTAGCTTCAAAATATGAATTGTCAAAAATAAACCTTGCTTGATAATCAAATAGTTACAATCTTTTTAACAAACGTTTATTTTTTAATTATATTTTTTTTAGCCATCAGATCAAATAGTATCTACAATTAACGCGGGCCCCTTTCTTTTGAACTTCTTTACCAACCATAGAATAGACCATCTTTCTGATTTCCTTCATGTCCACATCTGGAATCCTGCTTGCTATTTCTGAAATTTTGCTCATGGGATGACTATGCAAGTCTTCTTTGATGAGAGCTTTAAGTACATAAGGCTCTATTGTCTTTAGCGTCGTAACGATGTTGGACTTTGCATTTGCTAATAGCGTAGGGTTGACTTGATAGTATGCACCTTTTGTTGCACCACCTTTCGTTATTAAGTGATTCTTGTCTAAATTATCTACATAGCTTCTAAGGCGTTCTTCGGCAGACAGTTGAAGAGTCTTCGACAAGTCGGTTGTCGCAATGCGTTTCTCTCTGGCTATGATACCGAAAGCTATCTTGTTCTTTTGGGAAAGCTGATAATTGTGGTCAACGTAATCCATCAAGCGAACAACTTCTTTATCCGTAATCTCTGCACTTTGATAAACCGTAACTGTATTGAATGTTGAATCAATCTCTGGTTGTTTCTTGGCTTCAACTGCATCCAACTCATAGATTAAGTCATATCCAGAACCCTCGCCTTCCATCAGCCCAAATGCAGTCAGTATCTCAATCATGTTAGGATTACGTCTATGTTTGGTATGAAGGATGTTGTCTTTGGTTACACCTAAAGGGAGACCACCTGGATTGGAGATGCTGATATAACCTGGATATACCTTGATTGTGATGTCGTTGGAGATGGTTCTTGAACTATGAGCCAAACAATTAACAAGCAACTCTCTGATTAAGTTCTCGTTGTAATAGCGCACTGTCTTACGGAAGAGGCCATTAGGCATCTCATAGCTATAGGTCAACTCTACAGCCTTGTCCATAATGTCTTCCAAAAGTTCCTTTGGATTAAGCGTGTTGTCACGCCATTCCAATTTATTGGTTTTGTTCTCCAAGTCGTCATATACGATATATTGCACAGTGATAGGATAGCAAATGCGGCTGCGCTGTTTGGCTGTACCAATCCATAAGACACCAATATTAGTCATCTTGTTGCCGTCAAGAAGGTGGTACTGTTCGCCTATTTCTATATCATCAAGTTGTTTGATATGCTGCTTCACTCTATCAGATTGGCGTATATCATTAGCGAATTTAGAGAGATTCGTCTTATTCTCATCTTCCAATTCAAACTGTGTTGGTACAAGTTCCCATTGAAAAGCTCCTTTCTCTTCTCCTACACGTTGAATATCCTCACTTCTTACAGGTTCGCATTTGTCTGCGACACGGATGTACATTTTGCCATCAGAAGTGGTGGCATATGAATGGAGTGAAGGGAATACAGTGATGGCAAAGTACTGGCTGCCAGTTTCGTCCTCACAAACATCTCCAACGGCTAATCCCACATTGAAACAAAGACCACGCAAACGAGTAACAGCACTGTTTGCCTCTTCTTGAGGGATTATCTGGTTAGGGGCAGGTTTGCGAGTCTTATCCTCAACTCCAATCATAATTTGACCTCCTTGTGCATTGGCTAAAGCCACACAAGTAGTAGAGAGCTCTTTGAAACCTTTCTCCCCAGTTCGAATCTTTTGCAGACTCTTGTATTCTATCTTTTGTTGCTCTGTATTCATATTTATTTATTTCTCCTAATTTTAATCGTTATACCCAAATTTATTCCAGGCATCGAGGACGAGGCGCTTGGAGCGGTATTCTCCGTACTGGCGTATCTCGTTGTCTTTGAGCATATGGAAGGCTTTGTTTAAACAGCCTTTCTTCTGCAAATATAATGCTTTTCTTTGAGGTGTTACAATAAAATGCAAACTGAATTGTATAAAAATGTGCTCACTTGTAAAGAACTACCATGTCAGATAGATTGTTGAGGCTGTCAGAAGGATTGTTGAGGCTGTCAGAAGGATTGTTGAGGCTGGAGGATAGCTTGTTAAGGCTGGCAGATAGGCTGGTAGATAACCCGATTTTCGAGTTATCTGCCAGCCTTTATTTTGCTTATATACAACGAGTTATACAGAAACTGGGAGATATGGCAGATTTTTTCACGTACAGTGTTATTTATGCTTCGTACTATGTTATTATATGAGATGATGGGCATAGGCGGCGGAGGTCTTTGCTGTAACAACTGCGACGGTGCGACTTTTGAACATTTGGGTTCACAAACCAAAATCAATTATTTTGAAACAACTATCCAATGTCCTGTTTTAAGGCTGCCGACACGCTCCAAATAACCAGCCTTTTTGAGAAATGCTATTTCACGCTTGGCGGTGGCATCCGACAATCCAGTTTTCTCACAAAGCCTTTCTCTGCTTAGATTCTTTTCTTCTGAGAACATCTGCAAAATCATCTTCTGACTCTCGGTCAAGTTTATTGGGTCATTTATTGGGTCATTCAATGAACCTGATGCAACATTGTTCAGAATATGCAGAGTCAATTTTACCTGCATAAGTTCTGGCTGTTCCTGAAACTCAGGCTTTATCCGATGCTTTTCATTCTCTTATATAGTTTTTTACAATTTATCTATTATCACACATTCTTCCAACTTATCGAAAGTCGTATCAACAAACGTGTGGACTATCATCTTTGTTGTGTCTATCGGTTGGAATTCTGCGTATTGCTTGCGGACATACCTCAGTTCAAAAGCCAGGCGGAGAGCCTTGCTGTCGGCATCATCTTCATCCGTTTGTTTTGCCTCTTTGCCCGTGATAGTCCGCACCTTGACAATCTCATACACATCACGTATTCCTTTTCCTTTGATGTATGGCATGAAGAAGTGAAGATCTTGCAAGGCGATGGTTGTTGGGAACTGTTTTCCTGAATAATACAAGGTTGCAGTTCCGTCCATAAATGCTTGAAACAGCCTGTTGTCTTCTTTCACCAATCCAATAAGTACACGGTTGCCTACCTCCACATACGCACCCTTTTGCGGTATGACATGAGTAATGGTCTCGTATGATTTGGTATGTATAAGTTCATCAATGAAATTCTCCAAAAGTTTTCTGTTCTCTACATCCTTAGGACGAAGAGGGAAAGCACCGATATTCACTTCCTTGATGGTTTTATAGAACTTCGACACAGCCACATCATTTGGCTCTCCGTCACCGGGGAAGAGAATATAACCGCCTATAACCTCTTTTTTCAACGCATTAGCGTCATAGTCTTTGTAGTATATGGCATCACGATAGCGGTGCATCTGATTGATGGCATCCTCCGGCGGTACGTCCACGCCCTTGTCTTTGCCGTCTATACGGTATTTCGCATCAAAGAGATAGGTCATCTTCATGCCTTGCTGCAAGTCGTTCTTGGTGAGCTGCAACACGATGTCTGGTTTCTGCGGTACGGTCGGCACAACCAAGTCTTTCATGCCCACATTGTCGTTTTCCTTGTCGGCGTTCTTTGGGTTATATACCAATTCCGCCAGCTCCACGCCATCCTTGCGGAACAATATGCGTGAATGCTCGCCTTTGCCAAGCTCCCAGGAGAAGATGCCGTTCATCTCCATACGGTTGCGATGTTCCACGTCTTCATCGTCAAGATACAATTGTGCCTTTACAATATGGCTCACCTCAATGAAACACCATATCTCATAGAGCGTTGCTATATCCTTCGTCTGCAAGCGATACAAACCGTCATTCAGCGAATAGGCTCTTCTTAGCAAGTTCCATGTACGGTACACTTGGCTGTAGCCCGTTGCCTTTTGCAGCACCATGCTCTCTTGGCTTATTCCCTTGAACCTTCCTATGGTTCGGAAGAAGGGATGATGTTGCAGCCGTTTCAATGTTTCCGAGGTTGCAAGCATGGCAGACTTCATTGTGCCTGAAGCTGTCTTTACCGCCTCAATGCGTTGGCGCAGATCCTCATACCGCTTGCTTATCTGATGAAGTGCAAACTTCAGAAAGCGGTTCTCTTGCGTGTCGTTCGAAAGTATATGTTGCTCCACACGATAGAGGTATGCAGGTTCCTTGCGATGTTCTGCCAGTCTGTTCTCTATGTTATGGGGAGTTTGCTTCAGTTTGTCCGCCCTCAGATACACCTCTTCACCGTGAAGTCTGTGGCGAGGTCGGTCAATGATGCTTTTGCAGGCTTTTATGAATTTCTGTTGTTCTCCCTCAAACACGCTCCACCAGACTATATCGGGATGTTCGCCGTTTTGGTCGGGCGAGAAACCATGAAATGTGCGTCGCATATAGTCCAAAGACAACATGCGGTATTCTCGCTCTATATCCTCCACGATTGTGCGCCAATGCTCATGATAGTCGAGCTTCGTACTCAGAACTTCAAAACCGAAACGGAATGCCCTTGTCTCTTTGTCTACCTTATATATAATCTGTATCTCGCTTCGTCCTATCTCGTTCTTGTAGTTGATGAAACCAGCCAAGATGTGACGACGAAAGGAGAAGCGGTCGTTGTCGTTTTGCAGGATGGAACCAAACTGAGCGTCTTTCACATAGTCTTTGAACTCTATCCAGATGGGATAGTCGGCATTGTCGAAGAATGTGGCGAGAGCTGGAACACCTTGCTCAATGTCTATTTCATGGTCGGCATCCAATGTACGCTTAACAGACACGACACCATCCGACCAAGAGTAAGTGGAGTAGAGTTTGTCCTCGCCCACGTTACTCTTAGCCTTGTTCCAAATGCCATCGAACTTCGTACATTCGACAATCATCGTAAAGTCTTTATGCTCAATCGTCAATAGTTCCATCCGTATTGCTTTTTAGCTCCAAAAACTTGTATATCCCGAAACGAGTTTGGCTTTCATCTCCTTCAGTTTCGCCAAAGATATGGATTTTACTGTATTCTCCTCTCCCGACACAGTCTTCAATCCGTCCTCTATAGCTTTGCTTAAGTTGTCAAGTAGTTCGTCGCTAACCTTCGTGTCGTCACCCTCAATGCGCGATAATACTTTCATGCTGGTAATCTCGTCCAAGGCACGAGCTATGACATAGCCTTGCTCCAAATCGTTGCCGTTTTCGTCTTTGCAATACGGCAAGTTGTTCACCACATAGAGCAGGAACTCGTTACGGGTGCGGTAAGCCACCTTGAATGGAGTACCCTCCAATATGTCATTTACCTTTTGCAGATAGCCAAGTGCAATGTCGCAAACATCGGTGTAGTCGTTGTAAACATCCACGCCTTCCACGGCAGAGCCGACAAGCTCTGCATTACTCAACTTGCCAATGCTTTCGTGACGTTTGGTCAGACCGCCATGCAAGTCCACCTCGTTCATTTCGATAGTCATGGCACGGTCGAGCACCTTGCGAGAGAACGAGAATGTGGTCTCGTCCATATTCACCGTTCCTACGACTATGAAGTTTTGAGGAATACAGATACCTTCTTCCAAGAAACGATTACGCACATTATCATCATTCGTCAATTCACTTGTAAGCACCCTATACCAATCTTCTGCTGATTTCTCAAGAATTGGGTCGGTTGTCACGGTACCATCCTCAAGGTTCTTGCGAGACTCTATCACGCTCAGATATTCTGCGAAGTATTGTTCTACTGGTGCAAGGTTCATCTCGTCCAAACACAAGAAGTACGGCGTTTCAGTATCTTCCCATGCTTTGGCGATAAATTTCAAGAATTCTCCTGCCACAAACTCAGCCTTTCCGCTGACACGGCTCACATAACCAATCAAGTCGCTTGAGTCATGCCAATTTGGTTTCACCTGCACCATTTGGAAGTTCTTCGGCTTTTGTGCCTTGTATTCATCAGTGCCTTCTTCCCAACATGCTCTTGCCAACTCTCGAACTATTCGGCTTTTACCTGTGCCGGAGATACCAGCAAGCAAAAGGAACGGCTTTGACTTGATGGCGGTGATGTAGGGGCGATAGGTTGAATGTTGTACGTCAGACTTGACTTTATTTGCAGTTTTCTGGTCTGGAGAATCTGAAAAATATTTCGTCTTTTCGTTCATAAAGTATGAACGAGCTTTGATAAAGCACACATAATGGATTATACTGCCAGACCGCCAGCCTTGGTTCTTATCATTATCGTGTTTTGTGAACTCTTCATCGTTCAAAAGAGTGTTAGCGATATTCTCAACTTCATTAGGTACAGTAATGTCATACATACTTTTTATATGCTTCCAGATTTCTGGATTATAGTCAAAAAGCTTGTCAACCTCCAGAAATGCCAAAAAACTTTGGACTGCTGTAGGTTGTAAATTGAATCCTTTATCTGTCCTTCGGGATGACCTTGCTATGTTTGAAAGGTAATATGTAAATTCTTCCTTTATTCTTTGTCTGGAACCCATTTTCCTTAATGATTAATAATGTCTTCTTGCGAGAAGTTTTCCGAGAGTGTTTAAATAACCTCACTTATTATATTTGTCTGCCTTAAGAGTCTTCAATATCATTCAACCTTCTTTGGCAATTTGCTTGAAGTCTTTTCTATTTTCTTCTCGTTGCTTGCCACTCTGCGTTCCACTTTCTTTATGTCCTCAGCAGGAGGAAGGTTTTCGGGTTTTATACCTCGTTGCCCCAGCATCTGCCTTACACTTACATTGTTCTGAACGTGTTCGGCTGTTATGCTCGGTTCACCATAAAGGTCTTTCTGCTCCACATTGTAGTTTGTCATTTCGGTTGCGAGATTCTTGGCAGCAATAGTCAGAGTAGGAAGAAAATCTGCCAACGGGCGTGTTGACTTGATACCGAGGCGATGTTTCATGTCTTCGGTAGTATGTCCGCCAAACAAAGCAGTGTCGCCTTTTGAACGTATACGACCAAATCCACGGTCATCAACACCACGCTCATAAATATTGCGAGACAATTGCTTCTCTGAAGCACGCAACCGATCGCGTGTTTCCAGACGTGAAACTTGCTGCAAATGCTCAGCTATAAGTTCAGCCCGCCTTGTCTGCAATGCAAAATAACCTTGTGCAAATGCAATTTCTTCTTTCTTTGGGTCACCGTTCTGAGCTATGAGATAACAGGCAAAACGAGTGAGCATAAAGTCCTTGACTTCACGCTTAGCACCTTTTGCTAAGCTTATCATTTTCGTGACCTCACGAAAATGATCATCCACGTTGATATTCTGTGACTTACATGATTCGGCTGCTCTGCCTATAGCTACAGTGAAATTCTCCCAACGTGAATAGCCAAGAACCGACTGAAGCTCGCGTGCAAACCATATTTCAACCTTTTCTTTGCCATTATCGCTCTCAATGTAGTGCGTTATATCGTTGAAAGCCGATGTATGCTGATTTATTCTTTGAATGTCCATGTTATAATATTTCTTTGTTGTCTTTTTCCTCACTAAATGCCTTTATCTCGTCAGCAAGGACTTTCTGTAATTTCTCTTTGGGTACTATCAGCTGATAATCCGCCACTCCGATAGGCTTGCCCATATCTTCAAGCGCAAGTTCCACCTCTACACGATCTTTCTCCGCACAAAGTATGATTCCTATGGAACGGTTCTCGTCTGCACCACGTTCAAGGCGGTCGAGCAGAGACAGATAATAGTTCATCTTTCCTGCATATTCAGGCTTGAAAGCTCCTATCTTCAAGTCAACGGCAACAAGACAGCGAAGCCCTCGATGAAAAAACAACATATCCACCTTGCTTTCCTTTCCATTATATTCCAACACATGCTGATTGCCTATGAACGTAAAGCCATTGCCGAGTTCCATAAGGAAACCAATGCCTGCGTCTCGTACATATTGAGTTTGATGGCATTGAGCAGCAAGTCACGATTCCAGCCTTTGGCTACCGTTTCCTGTGCATAATAGAGCGTGGCATTGTCATCCAGTCCCTTGTTCAATAGCAGTAGATTGTGTGACCATGGCAAAAGTGCTACGGAGCGTAGCAGTTTCTCGCCATGTTCAGCATAACGCTCATAGAATTTCTTCATGTTCCAAAGTTGGCGTGGCGAAACGCCCATCTTGGGGTATCGTTCTTTTAGGTCTGCCGACAATCTTTTCACAATGTTGTCACCATACCCGCTTTCGATTTTGCGTTCATGAAGCATTTGACCAATCTCCCAATAGGTGGTAGAGACATAGCCATTAACGTGTCGGGCAATTTCAGTCCGTGCATGTTCAATTACTGCTACAGCGTGTCGCAGTATTTCGGCATAATCGCTACTCCCTATTGAGAGCTTGTTGTCTTTATTGTCTGTTGTCATTTTATCGGTCTATATTATCTTCCCTGAGAAGGTCAACCTCTTCCACTTCAAGCAGTTTGGCAATCTCCATAAGATTGGCCATATTTAGGAATAAGTTTGAATACAAAGGTAGACATAAAACATAACAATCTCACATAAAAGCAACGGAATTTATGTTTATTTATTAACTTGGTGAAGTTCTCTCACCGTAAATCAAAACAGATATAACCCACAAAAATCGTGTGAATGAACGTGAAAACAATATCGCTTTGGGCGACCTCTACGAATTAGTCTTGAAATACGTTGCCAATCCGTTGCCAAAATTATAAAAACAAAAATCCTAACTGCTCATATTCAAGCAGTTAGGATTCTGT